>ENA-OQBT01000736-OQBT01000736.1-human-gut-metagenome-genome-assembly--contig:-NODE-736-length-17747-cov-2.462997_pt1 | contig 17747 bp, 22 predicted proteins | sample MGYA00242749_ERZ504557 | MGnify/ENA primary metagenome ERZ504557 (study PRJEB26092, sample SAMD00036243) | human gut metagenome | host: Homo sapiens | study: EMG produced TPA metagenomics assembly of... | reverse complement strand
GGGAGAAAGCATTGAACAGGCAGCTTATGTTCATGGAATGGACTTAGATGAACTGCTTGGAAGATTAAACGAATATGCTCAGACAAAAGAAGCATAATTGATCTTAAGAATGATAAATACCATCTTATGGCATTTCGATAATGTTGTAAGGTGGGATTTTTTTATTGTTAGGCTTTAAGCCTGTTCAGCACAGTTCCGTTTCTCAGAAGAGAAACGGAACTGTGCTGAACGAATAAACCACCGGCTAGGCCGGTAAGTCAGCATTGCTTAAGCTTACAGTAAAAAACCTCCAGTGATATAATTATGATGGTTCACCAACCACATAAAATCAAAGGAAGTTATCCAAATGGATATCGATAGTTTAGCGACATACAGGTTAAGCCGGAGGTTTTGATTTTATGGGAGAATCACGAATGATTTCCACATATAAGGAAAAAGTTTGGTATAGAAATGAATTGAAAATTGGTGTAGCATAGCTCATAGAAAAAGAGGATAGGTATTTTTGTTTCTTTAAAATATCTGTCCTTTTTGGAATATCGTTTGTGATAAGGATAAAATAACACCAAAATAAGATATGAGGTGAAAAGCAGATGTTGACAACAAGGCAGATAGAATTACTAAAATATCTGGAAAAACGAGAAGAATATACAACAACCAAAGAACTGGCAGAGGAATTTTCCATCAGTTCCAGAACAATCCGAAATGATCTGGACGCCATTGAATATTCAACAAAAGATTTACCAATCAAGATTGAGAGAACACCAAGACTTGGAATCCGTCTTGAATTTCTGGAGAAGGTAGGACTGGATTCCATTTTGTATACGAATGACATGAAAGAATATTCCAGAGATGAGCGTGCGGTCGTGATTGCAATGATGCTGATCTTAACTGACAAGACAACGATCGAACAGTTAGCAGATCAGATGGAAGTGAGCAAGAATACACTGGTGAAGATTTAAACAGTGTCGAAGCATTATTTGAATATTATGGAATTACATTGGAAAGAAAGTCGTATTATGGATTAACGATCAGCGGAGATGAAGAAAAAATCCGAAATATGGTATTTAATATCTATTTAAAGATCACAAAACAAAAGACGATCAATCTGGATGAGATTATTAAAGAATATGCAGTGATCAAAGAAGAGATTCCAGAAGAGATTATCTATAAGATTGAGGATAATGAGAGGATTAAGTATTCGGATGATTCTGTAAAAGAGTTAAAGAACATGATTCTGATAACGTTAAACAGGGCTTTTTACGGATTTTATATGGGAGGAGATACAGGATATCTTAGAGGAAGAGAAAAGCCAGATAATTTTCAGATCATAGAAGAGATCCTTAAAAGAGAAGAAATACAAGTAACAGAAGGTGATATTCTATATATGATCATGTTGCTCAATGCATCAAAGAAGATTAAAGGAATATCTCTGGAAAACACAATCGAGGACCGAAAGATCATGATGGCAACGCAGAGTCTGATTCAGGAATTTTGCAGGATTACGAAGATTGATATGAAAATAGGACAGGATATCAGTACTCAGATCATGATGCATCTAAAAGTAGCTATTTATCGTCTGAAGAATCACATTGAGATTGAAAATCCTCTGATGGAAGATATTAAATATTCTTCTTTATTTGTGTATGAAATCACAAAGAAGATCTTAAAAGAATACGAAGCCATGTTTGACGTAGTATTTCCAGAAACAGAGATCGCATATACTACGATGTATTTTGAGACATTGTTTCAGGAAAATTATAATATGAACCTTACAGTAAATGTCATTGTTGTATGCAACAGCGGATTATCAACGACAGTGCTGTTAAAACAGCGGTTACATATGATCTTCCGGAACTGAATGTTATTTCTACCTGCAGAGTCAGTGATGTGATAAAAGAGGCAGAAAATATCAATCCGGATTTATCATCAGTACAGTACCATTGAAAATGAATCAATATAAAGTGATCGAGGTAAATCCACTTCTAAATGCAGAAGATGTCAATGTGATCCGAAGGAACCTTACCAATTTATCTTATAATCGAAGAAATGAGCATCTGGCAAAGCAGATGGAGGCAATTCATAAGATGCCAATGGAAGAGTTATTCCAAAAAGATTGTTGTAAGTTTAATCTCAAAATTTCAGATTGGAAAGAGGCTGTACAGGTTGCGGCAGATCCATTGATACAATATAATTATATTCAGAAAGAGTATGTTGATGACATCATAAAGATCATTCAGACGATAGGAAACTACATGGTATTTATTCCAGAGATCGCATTTGTGCATGCACCACCAGAGCATGTGAATGAAGAGCATATGTCATTGCTGAAACTTGCCAAACCAATTGAATTCGGTACAAAAAGCAAGGTGGATGTGAAAGTGATCATTGTGATCGCAAGCAAAGAAGAGAACAAGAATCTTGTGGAACTTATGCAGATTTAATGAAAGAAGACAATGTAGCAAAGCTTAAGAATGTAACAAATTATGATGACATCAGGGAAATTAGATAGGAGACTGGATATGATTTGTACACGAGTGATAGAGGAGGTTAAAGATTATCAGAGTGCAATTAAGATGACTTGTGATATTCTGGAAGAGAAGGGGGCGGTCAACCATACTTATTATCAGGCGATTTTAGATAATATCGAGAAATACGGCGGATATTTTTACCTTGGCAAAGGAATCTGCATGCCACATGCCAAGACAGAGGACGGGGCAATAAAATCAGGAATGTGCGTATTGATGGTAAAAAATAAAGTCAGATTTTTCAATAATCAGGTAAGAGTTTTCATCACAATCGCAGCAAAGGGTGAGATGGAACATTTTAAGAATCTTCATCGAATTGCTAATTTTTGCAACGATGAAGAGAAAATGAAAAGATTAGAAGAAATCAAGGATGAGAAAGAACTCTTGGAATTGATAGGAGAATGATATGAAGACTATAATGACAGTATGTGGAACAGGACTCGGATCAAGTTTTTTTTGTAGAAATCAATATTGGAACACTGCTTCAAAAATGGGGACTTCAGGATAAGTATAAGACAACGCATGGAGCAGTATTTGAGGTGTCAGAAGAAGATGCAGATTATTTCCATTACAGCAAAAGATCTGGAAGATTACGCTGAAGTTATCTTTGCGAATCTGATCGTATTGGATTCCATTGTGGATATGGATGAGCTGGAACATAAGTTATATGACAAATTAAAAGCAGATATAGAGGAGACGTTTGAATGATCGATATAGTCCGTGACTTCTTATTAGAACCGGTAATCTTGATTGGTGTCATCGTATTTATCGGTCTGGTTTTACAGCGAAAAGGATTTGAAGTCGTTGTAAAAGGAACGTTAAAAGCGATGATCGGATTTATGATCATCAGTATCGGCGGGAATATCATATCAGAAGCAGTAGCGTCGTTTGGACTTATGATACAGAGAGGTTTTCATACCACTGGATTGATCCTGAGTGTCGAAGGAATTTCAGGAATTGCAGTGGATCGTTATGGAACACAGATTGCAGTGATCATGATCCTTGGAATGTTGGTAAATCTGGTTCTGGCAAGGATCACGAGATTCCGTTATGTGTTCCTGACAGGACAGCAGACGCTTTACATGGCGAGCATGATCGTTGTCGTATTAACTTCAATGAATGTTCATGGAATCATGGTTTATGTGTTAGGAAGTCTGGCTCTCGGAATTTCTATGGTATTTTCACCGGCAGTATTACAATCATATACAGAAAAAATATGCAAGACAGATAAGATAGCAGTGGGACATTTTGGTGGTATGGTGTATTTTCTAGCAGCATGGCTTGGAAAGATATACGGAGAGAATTCAAAATCTGCAGAAGATATGAAATTCCCGAAGAAACTGGCCTTTTTGCGTGATTCATCTATTATCGTATCGGTTACTATGATCTTATTTTATGTGGTTGCAGCATGTGCAAGTGGAAGATCTTATGTGGAATCAAACTTATCAGATGGAAAGAGTTACCTGACCTATGCTGTTTTACAGGCACTGACATTTACGGTAGGATTTGTGATAATCACAACGGGAATTCGTTGGTTTATCAATGAGATTGTACCTGCGATCAAAGGTATTGCGGACACATGGATTCCAGATGCAAAGCCAGCAGTTGATTGTCCGGTTGTATTTACTTATGCACCGAATTCCCTGATGATAGGGTTCCTTGCATCATTTGTTGGAGGATTAGTATCCATGGGTGTGATGATCGCATGCCAGATCACAGTTATTATTCCAGGGATTATGGCACATTTCTTTGTCGGGGCAACTGCCGGAGTATACGGTAATTCCACAGGCGGAAGACGAGGAGCAGCACTTGGAGGTTTTGTGGCAGGTGTGATAATGTCAGTACTTCCGGAATTATTTCTTCCATATATTGGGCAGTTTGCCACAGAGCATGTTACATTTCCGGAACCAGATATCGGACTTGTAGGATTGATTCTTGGAAAGTATATCAAGAGAGTTGGTCCATGGGGAATGCTGACGATCTTGATCGGTATCATTATCATCATCATCTTGATTCCAGAGATGCTTGTAAATCGTGAAGAAGGGGAAGAATGGTATCAGTATGGAATGAAACCAGAGAAGAATAAAAAGAATAAACCAAGAAAAAATAAAAAGCCGCAAGGCAAAAATAAATGAATAAAGAATAGATTGCCACATTAGAGGAAATCAATTGGACTGGATAAAGGTTTTTGACAGTGTTTAAAATAAACTTACACAAAATGAGTAGGAGGTTTTAAAATGAAAGCAGGAGTTTATTACGGTGTAGAAGATTTCAGAGTGGCAGAATTTCCAGAACCAGAGCTTAAGGAAGATGGTGTAAAGATCGCAGTGAAGTATTGCGGAGTCTGTGGGACAGATGTACACAAATTTCATGGACAGTGTGGATCACATCCAATGAAACCGCCAGTTCCTTTAGGTCATGAAGTGTCTGGAGTTGTTGTAGAAACAGGAAAACATGTAACACATTTTAAAGTTGGAGACCGCGTAGTCGCTGATCCAAACTGGGGATGTGGGGCATGTTTTTTTTTGTAAAAATAATATGCCGCATATGTGCGAGAACGGAAAAGGTGTGGTAAAAGGATTTGCACAATATATTTGCCCTCCAGAGTCAAATGTATATCATATTCCTGATCATTTAAGCCTTAGAGAAGCAGCACTGGCGGAGCCATTATCCTGCTGCCTTCATGGAATGGATCTGCTGGATGTGAAGTTAGGCGATGTTGTTGTAGTGATTGGAATGGGAATGATCGGAAGTATGATGGTAAAACTTTGCAGTATTGCTGGTGCATCACATATCATCGTCATAGAAACACAGGAAAATAAAAGAGAAAGTGCCAAAGATTACGGCGCAACTTTATTTATCAATCCAAATGTGGAAAATGTGGAAACGGTAATTGCACAAAATGGAATTCAAAATGTTGATAAAGTCATGGAATGTGTTGGTGCAAAGGTAACAATGCGGACAGCATTTGAGGTTGCAGGAAAATGTGCGACGATTGTTTTATTTGGCCTTGGTAAAGAAGGAGAAGCCATCGATTTTTATCCATATGAAGCATTTAGAAAAGAACTGACGATCCGTGCATCCTATGTAAATCCGCATACAATGGAGCGTGCCGTACGTTTATTATCAAGTAATCAGTTCTCAGCTTCTATGTTTATCAGCAAAGAAATCCAGTTAGAAGAAGCGGAAGTAGAGCTGAGAACACAAAAGGATTCAAGATACGGAAAAGTTCTGGTACACATTTCCTGATAGAAGTTGCCACATTGATGAAATCAATTGGTATGGCAGCAGTGTACGAGTAACGATACAATATAGACATAAAATAAATCAGCAAAAATTAACGCAAAGGAGGATATGTATATGTTAATTTCAGCAATCTTAGTTGCCCTTATTGCGATCGGAAGCCAATGGTGGTTCAGCCACACAATCACAAGAACATGGCTGTATCCAATCTGGGCAGGATTCATGGTAGCAGTCGTTATGGGGGACCCAATCAATGGTATGAAAGCAGCCGCTTACATCCAGCTTACTTATTTAGGATGGATCACAGCCGGAGGTACAATGCCAGGAAACTTAATGGTAGCCGGAGTCTTCGGTACAGCATTAACAATTATTTCTGGAGCATCACCAAGTTTAGCACCAACATTTGCAGTGCCATTTAGTTTATTAGGTATTTTGATCAATCAGGCATATATGACTATCAACGCTTTTTGGGTACATAAAGCAGATAAATATCTGGAACAGGGAAATATTACAGGTGTTCGTTTAATGAACTATGTACCATCAGGAATCACATCAACAATTCTTTATGGAGTGCCAGCATTTTGCTTAGTTTATTTCGGAGGAGATTTTGCAACAAAAGCACTTGCAGCAATTCCACAGAATATCATCGATGCATTAAACGTTGTAGGTGCATTAATGCCAGCATTAGGAATCGCAATGTTATTAAGTTTTCTTGCTAAGAAAAAGATCGTTGCATTTTTCTTCATTGGATACTTCGCAACTGTATATGCCAAATTGGACACAATGGCAATCACAATCTTCGCAGCATGCGTTGGTGTCTTAATCTACTTATTCACAATGAAGAAAGAAGGAGAGGAGGAATAAACAATGGCAGAAGAAAAGAAAGAACAGGTAAAATTACAGAAAAAAGATTTGGTAAAACACTGGTTGTTAGGATATTCCAGTGAAACCTGCTACAACTATGAACGACTTCAGGCACTTGGAACTACAAATGCAATGGTACCAATCGTACGTCGTTTATATAAGACAAAAGAAGAACAGGCAAAAGCATTAAAGAAATACACAGTATTCTTCAACACAGAGCCATCTTGGATCGGAACAGTTATCCATGGTGTTGCAGCATCTATGGAAGAGCAGGCAGCCAATGGTGCAGATATTGATGCAGAAGATATCAATGCAGTACGTACAGGTCTGATGGGACCTATGGCTGGTATCGGTGATACAGTTTTCACAGGGAATCGCTTATCCAATCCTTGCTGGTATCGCATGTAGCCTTGCATTAGCAGGAAATATTGCAGGACCAATCATCTTTGAAATTGCATATAAGATCTTAATGTTAGGTATGGGATATGCAATGTACATGATGGGATATAAACAAGGTAAATCAGCAATCTTAAAAATTTTAAGTGCGGGAACATTAAAATAAGATCACAGAAATCTTTAGTATCGTAGGTCTGATGGTAGTCGGAAACATGGCAGCAACCCGTGTAACGATCAAGACACCAATCGCATTTAAGATTGGTCAGGTAGCAATCAACTTCCAGAACATTTTGGATTCACTATTACCAGGAATGCTTCCATTATTAGCAACATTATTAGTATGGAAATTATTGAACAAGAAAGTAAAAGCAACCTATATTATCGTTATCTTATTTGTAGTCGGAATCATTGCTTCCTTAACAGGAATCTTAGCCGTTGCTTCATAAGATAAGAAGAAAATGATAGGAGAATGAATTGTAAGTTATAGAAGGAGAAATAAAAATGGTAGGAATCGCAGTAATCAGCCATGGAGGATTATGTGAAGGAATTTTAGATAGTGTTTCCATGGTAGCAGGAACAATGGAGCAAACAGAAAGTGTTTCCTTAAAGCCAGGAGTCAGCCCAGATACATACAAAGAAGAATTAAGAGAAACGATTCAGAGATTAGATACTGGAGATGGAGTTGTAGTATTCGTTGACTTAATGGGTGGTACACCATTTAATACGATCTGTATGCTAAGTGAAGAATTAAATGTTCATATCGTAACAGGATTAAATATGGCAATGCTGATTACAGCAGCACTGCAAAAATCTGATGAGATTACGATGGATGAACTGGCAATCCTTTGTGAACAGGCAGGAACAGAAGGAATAAAAACATTAAAAAGGTAGGCGTTTTAATATGAAAGCAATGAGATTACATAAAATTGGTGATTTCAAGTATGAAGATGTTGAATTAAGAGATATCAAAGATGATGAAATTTTAATGAAGGTGGAAGCCTGTGGAATCTGCGGTTCCGACATTCCGAGAGTATTTGAACTTGGAGCTCATACATTTCCGATTACGATCGGACATGAATTCTCAGGGGTTATCGTCGATACAGCAAGACAGGAAGATAAAGACATCATAGGGAAGAAGGCAAGTGTATTTCCGTTAATTCCTTGCAGACAATGTGAAAGTTGCGAGACAGGGCATTATGCCCAGTGTACAAACTATAACTATCTTGGCTCAAGATGTGATGGAGGATTTGCGCAGTATTGTATCATTCCATCAAAGTGGCACCTGATCTTTTCAGAAAATAAAGATGTCACGAGTGAAGCACTTGCATGGTAGAACCTGCAACCGTTGCCCAGCACGCAGTGAGACGTGCTGAGGTGACTGCAGGAGATAACGTATTGATCTTTGGAGCCGGACCAATTGGAATTATGGCAGCAAGATGGGCAGAAATTTTTGGAGCAAAACATGTCATACTGGTAGACATTGATGAGCAAAAAACAGAATTTGCAAAAGAAAGAGATTTAAATATTGTAAATTCACTGAAAGAAGATATTGGCGATTATCTGGAAAAAGTAACTGGAAAAAAACAGGTAGATGCGGTGATTGAAGGAACAGGAAGTTCAGCAGGTTTTAATCAATCCATTGAATATGTAAAACCATTTGGAACGATCGCACTGCTTGGAAATCCAAACAAAAATACAGAAATCCAGCTGGCAAACCACAGCCAGATCCTAAGAAAAGAAATCAACATTCATGGTGTATGGAATTCCTATTATGCAAGTACACCAAGAAATGAATGGAAATATACAGTGGAGATGATGGATCAGGAGAAATTCAAAGTCGATGACCTGATTACACATAAAGCACCACTTGATCAGATGGAACGGCTGTTTACCGATATTTATCAGCATAATATCACGATTTGTAAAGCAATGTACAGCAGTAAAGAAGATGGAAAGGATGAATAAGATGAACAAAGATCAGATTGCAGTATCTTTAATGTGTATGGATTTTTAAAGATTAAAGAACAGTTAGAAGTATTAAATGAATCTGTGGGAATGTACCATATCGATATCATGGACGGACATTTCTGTAAGAATATCACACTCTCCCCAGATTTAATCAAATCGTTTAAAAAAGTCAGCAAATTACCAATGGATGTACATTTGATGACAACCGAACCAAATGACTGGATTGAAACAGTCGCAGAAGCGGGAGCAGATATCATTTCTGTACATGCAGAAACCATCAATGGAGATGCATACCGTATCTATAATGAAATTGAAAGATTAGGCTGCAAGAGAGGACTGGTATTAAATCCAGCGACAACGCTGGAATCTGTAAAACATTATTTAAACAGAGTCGATCTGTTAACGATTATGACAGTCGATGTAGGATTTTCAGGGCAACCATTTATTGAAGAAATGTTAGATAAGATTGCAGAAGCAAAGAAACTTCGTGAAGAAAATGGATATCATTATAAGATTCAGATTGATGGATCTTGTAATCCAAAAACATTCAAACGCTTAAAAGAAGCAGGAGCAGATATCTATATTTTAGGCGGATCAGGTTTATTTAGCATTGATTCAGATATTCACAAGGCAGTAGAGATAATGAAACATAATTTTGATGAGGCAATAGGCTAGGTGAATATTATGGGATATCAGGAAAAGAAACAAATTGTATTAGATGAATTAGAAAAAAGCCTTGGGGCTGTGAAAGAAGAAGAGGTAGAACAGTTTGTTGATATGATCTGTGATGCCCAACAGGTATTTGTCGTAGGTGTCGGAAGAGTGTTACTTATGCTTCAGGCATTTGCAAAAACGTTTAAACCATCTTGGAATCAAAGCAAACTATGTAGGAGCAATCGATGAACCAGCGATTACAGAACATGATGTACTAGTTGTAGGATCTGGTTCTGGAGAAAGTGTCGTACCACTTGAGATCATGAAGATCGCAAAGAAATACAATGCAAAGATTGTGCATATTGGTTCCAATGAACACAGTTCCATGAAAGAATATGAAGACTTATTTGTACGAATTCCATGCAGTACGAAATTAGGTTTGGAAGATGAAGTAAAATCAGAGCAGGTTATGAGTAGCTTGTTTGAACAGAGCCTTTTATTATTAGAAGATTCTGTGGCGAGCATGATCGTAGAGAAGAAGCAGATTGAAGATGTTCATGCGTTATGGAAGATGCATGCAAACTTAGAATAAATACAAAATTTTATTAAAATTAAAACAAAGACCAAATGAAGTAAGACAGAAGAAAGAATCAGATTAGGAAGGGACTGACATAAAAATGGAAGGAACAATGAAAGCAGCAGTTTTACACGGTGTAGGAGATTTAGTGTGTGAATAGGTGCCAATTCCAGAACTTAGAGAAAAAGATGTTTTAGTAAAAGTTTCCGCATGTGGTGTTTGTGGATCAGATATTCCACGAGTATTAGAAACAGGAACATATCATTTCCCAACAATTCCAGGACATGAATTTGGAGGAACGATTGCAGAAGCAGGATCAGGAGTATCCAAAGAACTCTGTGGAAAAAGAGTTGCAGTGATTCCATTGATTCCATGTAAGACATGTAAATCTTGTGAAACAGGTCAGTATGCACAGTGCGAACATTATGATTTTTTAGGATCAAGAAATGATGGTGGATTTGCAGAATATGTAAAAGTACCAGAATCTAATCTGTTATTTGTACCAGAAAATGTAGATGAAGAGGCAGTTGCATTCTTAGAGCCGATCAGTGTGGCACTTCATGTTGTGCAGAACTGCAGAGTTAATTATGGTGACAGTGTAGCAGTCTTTGGACTCTGGGCCATCGGAATCTTCGTAGCACAGTGGGCAAAAGCATTTGGAGCAAAACATGTATTTGCGATCGATCTTGATGAAAAGAAGTTGAAATCGCAAAATCCATGGGATTAGTTGATGCACTATGCATCGGAAAAGATGATATTGATGCAATCGTAAAAGAAAAAACAAATGGAACAGGAATCGACCGGGCATTTGAAGCATCAGGTGCAGGTGCAGCATTTAAACAGGCAATCAGCTTATTAAGAATGGAAGGAACTTTAGGACTGGTAGGAAGACCAGTACATTCTTTAGAGATTGAAAACCAGACATTTGAAAAGATCTTACGTTTTCAGATTACGATCAAAGGTACATGGAGTTTTGAATTCAAAGAATTCCCGCATCATGCATGGAAACAGAGCCTTGATGCAATAAATGCAGGAGTGATCAAAACAGAACCGTTCATTTCTCACAGAATACCATTAGAAGACACATTAAAAGCAGTGAAACTGATGAAAGATAAATCAGAATTTTTCTATAAAATATTAATCAAACCAGAAATGTAAGGAGGGTATACATATGGAAAATGTATTATTAGCAAGAGTAGACGATCGATTAATTCACGGACAGGTTATGACAGCATGGATGAAATTACTTCCAGCAAAAGAAATCATAGTAATTGATAATAAAGTAGCCAAAGATGAATTTATGATCACAGTACTTGAAATGGCAGCACCAACTGGCGTGAAAGTAAAAGTATTTACAGAAGAAAAAGCAGCAGAAGTATTACAAGCAGGATTAAGCAAACCAACAATTCTTCTTGCAAAATCACCAGTTTCATACAAAGGAATAATCGATCGTGGAGTAGAACTTGAAGCGATCAACCTTGGTGGAATGGGAATCAACAACGACAGAACAACACTGTATAAAAATATTGCAGCAAGTCCAGCAGAAAGAGAAGCAATTAAAGAATTCTTAGATAAAGGAATTGATGTTAAGATTCAGGTAATTCCTGCAGACAAAGTTGTAGAAGTCAAAGACATTTTATAATTAGACACCGAGTACAAAGATAGAAGATATCGGACAGAAAAGAACTGAGTAGAAGAAAGAAGGTAGGACCATGAAAGCGATGCGATTGCATGCAATCAATGATTTTCGTTTAGAAGAAGTGGAAAAACCACAGCCAAGGGGAAAAGAAATCCTGATCAAAGTTGGAGCTTGTGGAATTTGTGGATCAGATATTCCGCGAGTATATGAACTTGGAACTAAAGTATACCCAGTGACACTTGGACATGAATATGCCGGAACTGTTGTAGCTGTTGGAGAAGATGCAGATCCTGATCTGATTGGTAAGGTTGGAGCTGTATATCCAGTTGTTCCGTGTGGACAATGTGATAGCTGTCAGATTGGTCAGTATGCACAGTGTAGTGATTATCATAATCTAGGTTCAAGAACTGATGGTGGATTTGCAGAATATTGCCTGCTTCCATCCGATTGGCATTTGGTTGTTTCCAATAATCCTAAGACAACAATGGAAGAATTATCAATTGTTGAACCTGCAACTGTAGCACTTCATGCCATTCGAAAAGGAGAAGTCAAGGGTGGAGACACTGTTGTTGTATTCGGAGCTGGTCCAATCGGTATTCTGATCGGAAGATGGTGTAAGATGTTTGGAACGAAAGTGATTCTTGTAGATATTGATGAAGAAAAAGCGGAATTTGCAAGAGAACGCGGATTTACAGTGATTAATGCCATGAAACAGGATTGTGTGGAAGAAGTCAGCAAGTTGACAAAAGGAAAAATGGCGGATGTAGTTATTGAAGGAACTGGTACATCAGCAGCTTTGAATCAGGCCATTGAGTGTAGCAAACCATTTGCGATGGTAACACTTCTTGGAAATCCACATAGAGATACAACGATCAAATTAGACCAGCACAGTATGATCCTTCGAAAAGAATTACGTTTTACAGGTGTATGGAATAACTATTACAGCGATCTTCCATTTAATGAATGGAAATATACTGTTGATATGTTAAATGAAGGAAAACTGGAAGTATTAGATTTGATTACACACCGTTCAGATTTAGATCATTTGAAACAATTATTTGATGATATTCATGATCATAAGGTAACAATCTGCAAAGCAATTTATACAGATAGAGAATAGAATTTAGAAATGGCATACTGTAAATGAACGATTATAGTATGCATTTTTATAAAATATGATTTCAATATTGTCTCTTATCAACGAGTGTGTTATTGTGCAAATAACGGAACAAATATATTACTATATTGTTCTTAGGTATACTATGTATCATAAATTGAGAAAGAAAAAGGAATTCCAATCTCCACGGGAATTCCTTTTTCTTGTTTTAAGTTTATTTTTGTTTTAATAAGCAGCCATTTCTTCAACGGCCTGTTTTTCAATAATCGTCGTCAGATGTTCATTAAATAAAGCTTTCGTTGCATATGTGTTTGGCAGACGTTTGCAATATTCTGATAAAAGCTGATGAATCTCATCCATGACCGTGCTGTTCGGCGAATCGTCAAGATCCGTCAATGAAAGATAGTAGCACTGGTTTTCAGAATCTTTATATAAAGTACTGGACAGGCTGTACTTGTTCAGTAACTTTGAAGCAAATGCAACGTCATCGAGAGAAGTAAAAGCAAAGATGCCAACTCCATCATCGGCGAGTACACGTTTCATATCATTCCTGAATCTGCTGAAAATGCGGATTTTCCAAAGTCTGAAAGCAGATCTGGAAGATTAGATAAAATGTCTTCATCAGCTCCCGCGAGCTGTCCAGCCAATAGACTTTTCGGCAGTTTTTTATAATGTTCACGGAAATCCTCCGGGTTATCCACTCTTGTGATCACAAGGATCAGACATTCTTTGGATACAGGAATTGCCTCAACCATCAAAGGATTATCTTCACTTGTTTCAAATCCAAGCTCTGTGGCTGCCTTATTCATCAATTCCCGGAACAGACCCTTTGCCTTCTCAGAACCAAAAGCCAGTTCACTTAACAGAGTTTCCTTTCCTTCTAAGTCTTCTTTATTTAAAGTACATCGGATCTGATTATCACTGATACGTTCTATTTTCATAATCATCACTCCTTTACTACTTTGATGTTATTATAGTATTACTTTTGCGGTGTGTAAAGCTTTTTCAAGAAATTTACAATTTTATCCATAAATAGCTTGAAATAATTTCCAATTATGTATATAATTACATTATGTCGCGACAAGACTTACATTTGGAAACAGTGCGGAATTTTTATATACCACAAGAAACACTGACCATGTAAGGAAGAAACTTTCATTATATATGGTAGGAAATTGTAACAAGAAACATCTGCTTAATAAGATTGGAGGGTACGTATGACAAGTCATGATGAATTATCTTATTATCTGTCACAAGGACTGGCGATCCGTGTGGACGGCATTACAATAAGTGATGCGAATCTGGAACATCTAAATCTAATACTCAACGAAGATGATTCTTACATGAAAGAGTATGTCAACGATCAGGAAGGAGAGATCTACGCCATAGAATATCAGAAAATCAAAGAATAATATGCAAAGAGTATGGCAGAGCTGGGAGATTAATTTCCCAGCTCATTATATATCTGCTAGATAGCTTTCAATGCCATCTAAGATACATTGAACAGCTTTTTTCTGATAGTTATTATCCTGAAGTGACCTTAATTCCTCAGGATTAGATAAAAAACCACATTCCACGATCACGATCGGATAAGGATTATCCCGAAACAGATAATACTCAGCATTTGCCTTTGCCTCCCTGTGATTGTTCGGATCAAGCCCCTTGATCAAAGCAGACTGGATATGATCCGCTAACTGCTTTGATTTCTCAGACCCTTGCGGATAGAAAACCTGAGCTCCATGGACATCACTGCTTGGATAACTATTCTGATGAATGCTGATCACTGCCATAGGATCATTCTCAAAAATGAGCTGCTTTCGATTGGATAGATCACTTCGTTTCTCATTTTCTTTCGAATCCGCAAGATTATAGTCCCCATTTCTTGTCATATATACTTTATAATTTTTCTTTTCCAGAAGTTTTTGAAGCTTTAATGCAAGAGAAAGATTGATATCCTTTTCTAAAATATTCGAATTTCCAACCTTCCCAGGATCAGAACCGCCATGTCCGGCATCGATACAGATCACATTTTGATTCTTGACAGTCTGTGCAACAAAGATAGGGAATGTAATAGAAGAAACAGATAATAAAACGACGATCAGAAGAACACCCCAGAAGATGAAACGATGTTGTTGATTCATAGGAAGAACATCCTTTTTCTTTTTATTATATGATGTAAGTGTCAAAAGTATAAATTGCGTTTGTGCTTGCACAAGGAAGCAATTTATATTTATTGACACGCTGAACAACGAGAACGGAAAAAAATGGTGTGAATACGCCATTTTATGGGAGTTCGAGGTGTTCGAGATTGCGGAATTGCGGAGCAATGGAACAATCCGGGTACATCAGAGAGTGGCAAAATTTATTTTGACACTCTCATCATTATATGATGTAAGTGTCAAAAGTATAAATTGCGAAGTCTCAATGGTGCAATACTTTATTTTTTCCATATTTAATGTTATAATAAATCCAAATGACTACATTTAATCATTGAAGAAAGATTAAAAGTCAGGAGAGTTTAATATGGAAACAAGACTTGTAAAAATTAATAATATGGAAGATTGCAAAAAGGACATGGAAGAAGCAGGAGAGCTGATCAAAGCAGGCGAACTTGTTGCATTTCCAACAGAGACAGTCTATGGCCTTGGAGGGAATGGATTACTTCCTGATGCGGCAAAGAAGATCTATGCAGCGAAGGGAAGACCTTCTGATAATCCATTGATCCTTCACGTATGTAATATGCAGATGGTAGAATCTCTGGTCAAAGAGATTCCAGACAATGCAAGACGTGCGATGGAACATTTCTGGCCGGGACCTATGACGGTGATCTTGCAGAAAGCGGATCAGGTACCAGATTGTGTGACAGGCGGACTTGATACAGTAGCGATCCGTATGCCGGATCATCCAGTTGCATTAGAGCTGATCAGAAGATCAGGAGTGCCGATCGCAGCACCAAGTGCGAATACATCTGGGCGTCCAAGTCCGACAAAAGCAGAACATGTCATGGAAGATCTTCATGGAAAGATTCCGATGATCTTAGATGGGGGAGCTGTTATGGTAGGTGTAGAATCAACGATCATTGATTTTACAGAAATAGTTCCAGTGATCCTAAGACCAGGATGGATCACAAAGGAGTCCATGGAAGAATTTCTTGGGTGTGAAGTATTGATGAATACATCTTTAAAAGCAAGCGATCACGGAATTCCAAGAGCACCTGGAATGAAGTACAAACACTATGCACCAAAGGCGGAGATGGTGCTTGTATTAGGCGATGATCAGGAGAAAGTCGTTGATCATATCAATCAGCTTGCGAAAGAACAAAAGGAACAGGGTAAGAAGATAGGAATCATTGCATCGGATGAGACAAAAGACCTCTATCAGGCAGATGAAGTTGTTTCTGTAGGACAGAGAGCACATCTCGAGACAGTAACAGCACATTTATATGATGTATTAAGAGAATTTGACCATAAGGATGTTGATATGATCTATTCCGAAGGATTTGAAGGTGAACCCTTAAGTGAGGCGATCATGAACCGTATGGTAAAAGCAGCAGGACATGAAATCCTCCGTATTTAAAAAGGAGAATATTTTGAAGAAGATAATAATGGTGAGTACGAATAATACGTGCCGAAGCTTTATTGCAGAGTCGATCCTTCGCCAGTATCTTTTGGATGCAGATCAGAAGAATGTTGAAGTGATCTCAAGAGGGCTGGTCGTATTATTTCCAGAACCTGTCCATGTCAAAGCAGCAGATATGGTAATAAAGACGTGCGGGATTGAAAGTCTTGATTTTCGGTCGGCGCAGCTTACGCAGGAAGAAGTAGAAGAAAGCGATCTGATCTTAACCATGACAGAAGAGCAGAAAGATAAGATTTTAGAAGAATATCATGGATACAAAGAGATCGCGACATTGAACGAATATGCCAGAGTGGAAGGTGCGATCATTGACCCATACGGCATGGAAGATGACGACTACGAGCGCTGTTTTGAACAGATTGCCCGTTTAGTTAAGAAAATATGGCAAGAAAGACTAGGAGGAAACAAAATGATAGGTATTGGTAGTGATCACGGTGGATATGCATTAAAACAGGCAGTTATCAAACATCTGGAAGAAAAAGGATATGCAGTGAAAGATTATGGATGCTATTCAGAAGAATCCTGCGATTATCCAGTTTATGCAAAAGCAGTAGCGAATGCAGTCAAAGACGGAGAAGTAAAACAGGGAATCTTAATCTGTGGAACAGGAATCGGAATCTCTATTACAGCGAATAAGATCAAAGGAATCCGTGCAGCACTTTGTAGTGACACATTCAGTGCACATGCAACAAGAGAACATAATGATGCAAACATTCTTGCAATGGGAGCACGTGTTGTTGGAGAAGGTTTAGCACTTGATATCGTTGATACATTCCTTGAGACAGAATTCTCAAATGATGAGAGACACATTCGTCGTATCAATATGATCGAAGACTAGAAGAGAAAATCAAAGTTATATAAAAATAAGATATAAGCCATATGAATAAATAAGATATGCAGACAGTTTTTTAGAAGTGATCAACAGTTTGCATGTCTTTTTTTGTATACAAAATCACTTTGAAGATGATAAAAAACAGTTAAGATTCAGTTAAGAAGCAGAAAAAAATTATCATAATCTTAACACAAAAAACTGACTAACGTTCATTTGTATACACTGAAAACCCTTATGTTTGGTGCTTTTTACTAAATTTAGAAGTGGTTATTTGTAAGTATTAAACAAAAAACAAA
>ENA-OQBT01000733-OQBT01000733.1-human-gut-metagenome-genome-assembly--contig:-NODE-733-length-17872-cov-2.793745_pt1 | contig 17872 bp, 19 predicted proteins | sample MGYA00242749_ERZ504557 | MGnify/ENA primary metagenome ERZ504557 (study PRJEB26092, sample SAMD00036243) | human gut metagenome | host: Homo sapiens | study: EMG produced TPA metagenomics assembly of... | reverse complement strand
CCTGCCGGTTCTTCTTTCCTTTGGCATCAGCTGGCGCTGGGGCCGGTTCTGATCCCGTTTCTGCGAAAAGTCAAAGCGGGGCAGAAGGAGCGGGAAGAGGGTGTGCCGAGCCACCAGAAAAAGCGGGAACCCGACGATGGGCGGCGTGACAGCAAGCTGGGCGATGCTGGGGGATATTATTCTGGCGGAGCCGCATGCGCTGATCGGGTTTGCGGGGCCGAGGGTTATTGAGCAGACAATAGGACAGAAACTGCCGAAAGGGTTCCAGCGGGCAGAGTTTCTGGTGGAGCATGGGTTTGTGGATCGGATTCTGCCAAGAGAAGAGGCGAAAGAGGTGCTGTCGGAGATTCTGCGGATGCATGGGAAAGATATCGAAGTTTCCTCGGAAGTGCTGACTTTGGGGGATGGAGACGTGAAGCGGTCTTTGGCAGCACCAGAAACGGGAGAGAAAACATCGGCTTGGGACTGTGTGCAGAAAGCGCGGAAAAAGGACCGACCGGTGGGAGAAGATTATATTCGGGAGCTGTTTCCTGATTTTATTGAGTTTCATGGTGATCGACTGTATGGCGATGATGCGGCGATCATCGGCGGTATTGCATCGTTTGACGGCACACCGGTCACGGTCATCGCCGAGGCGAAAGGCGCGGATACGAAAGAAAACATCCGCCGCAATTTCGGCATGCCGTCCCCGGAGGGCTACCGCAAAGCCCTGCGTCTGATGAAACAGGCCGAAAAATTCCACAGGCCTGTTATCTGTCTCGTAGACACCCCAGGCGCCTTCTGCGGAATGGAAGCCGAAGAACGCGGCCAGGGCGAGGCGATTGCGCGGAACCTGTATGAAATGTCAGCGTTAAAAACGCCGGTTCTTTCTATTGTCATTTCAGAAGGCGGCAGCGGCGGTGCACTGGCACTCGCCGTGGCGGATGAAGTGTGGATGATGCAGAATGCCATCTACTCCATCCTGTCGCCGGAGGGATTTGCAAGCATCCTGTGGAAAGACGGCAAACGCGCGCCGGAGGCCGCCGAGGTGATGAAGCTGACGGCGGGGGATTTGAAGGAACTGGGAATTGTAGAAGAGATTGTGGAAGAGCCGGGGGAGTTTACGGTGGACACAATGCCAGTGGTGTGTGAAGAATTGAGAGGCAAAATTCTGAGATTCCTGGAAAAGTATGAGAAGATGGATGGGGAAGAACTGGTAGAGGAGAGGTATCGGAGATTTCGGGATATGTGAAAAGAAGATTTTGACATATTCTGAAATGCATGATATTATGATATTGAAAAGAGTGCTACCGATAGACGGTTAGTCCATATTTATTGGTTTATGTAAAAATAGTCGCCAAAGTTTGCAGGACTGGGCGGCTATTTTTGTGATTTCGCAGTATCTTTGCCGAAGTTGTATCCAAGGCTAAAGCAGGTTAAGCCGAAACTTACAACTGCTATGAAGTCGATAATACTCATGGCTTAGCCTCCTTTCCAAGGAATTCCCATATAAAGGGTTTCTATGTAATCGGAGAGTCACAGTCCCTCCGTAGAAGGACGAACCGCCTACCGTTATGGCAGCACCCGTATATTGAGTATAACATCAATGGATTGACGGATGAACTGAAGGCGCAGCGTCGCCCTCCGTGAGGGCGTGAGTTGAAATGATGCGTCCCCACACAACCGGCCCGATTCCTTTGTCGCCCTCCGTGAGTTGAATCTTCAAACATTGGTGGAATTATTTAGAGTATGATGTATCACACTTCGTGAGTTGAAATAACAGCAGTTATTCTGCAAGCAGAGGAGCGTTCTCTCAGGAGTGAAATGTGTTTGACATGAAAGTTAAATAATGTTAATCTATAACTAGCGTAAGCGACAACTAACCGCTCATGTATTCGCAAGAACCATGAGCGGCTATTTTTCTATTTTAATATTCGGTGAGAAAGGAGGAAAATTGTGAAGAGTCCATTTAAAATATTTTGGATCGTACTCGGTTTTCTGTGCCTGGGATTTGGTACCATCGGCATTGTGCTTCCGATTCTGCCGACAGTTCCATTCTATATGGCAACCCTGTTCTGCTTTGCGAAAAGTTCGGAACGGCTGCACAGCTGGTTTATTGGGACCCAATCATATAAGAAGCATCTCGACAGCTTCGTACAGCATCGGGCGATGACGGTAGGAACGAAATGTAAAATTATCGGGATGGTAACGGTTGTGATGGCGATCGGCTTTTTTGCTATGAAGAATGTGCCGATTGGAAGAATCTGTATTGCTGTGGTATGGATGTGCCATATTTTGTATTTCTTCCTGCGGGTCAAAACCGTAAAAACAGAAGATCATATCCTAGGAGAAACAAAATGAACAAAGTAGAAAAAAAGCGGCAGAAAGAACAGTACGTCGTGGAAGAGATGATCCGCCTGTACTGCCGGAAGAACCATGGAAAAGAGGGGCATGCATCCGGCGGGATGTGTCCGGAATGTCAGAAATTAGCGGACTATGCAAAACAGCGGAGCCAGAAATGTCCCTTCATGGAACAGAAAACATTCTGCGCAAACTGCAAAGTACACTGCTACAAGCCGGAAATGCGGGAAAAGATCCGCGCCGTTATGCGGTTTTCGGGGCCGAGGATGCTGCTGTATCATCCGATTTTAGCTATCTGGCATTTGATTTGCAGCATGAGAGAGAAGCGAAAAGCAAAAGCATAAAAGAGAGGTACTTATGATTAAAACAAGACTGGTGGGGCTGCTGTCCCACGCGAAAAGTATATCGTGTACACGATTCTGTGGCAGTGGGCGGCGCTTCTGTCGCAGGTGATCGCGGTATTTACGGTCGCCGATCTGCTGGAACGGGTCGTGTATGGTGCGGTAACGGCAGCGGCTGTGAAACGGACGATTTTTACACTGGCAATTGTTGTTGTGATCCGCTTTTTCTGCGAGCGGATGGGCGCGCGGTCGTCGTATCTTGCGTGTGTGGATGTGAAGCGGATTCTGCGCGAAAAAATTTATGAAAAAATGCTGAAGATCGGTGCATCGTACAGCGATCAGGTGTCTTCCTCAGAGGTCGTACAGGTGTCCACCGAAGGTGTGGAGCAGCTCGAAACATACTTTGGAAAGTATCTGCCGCAGCTGTTTTACAGCCTGCTCGCACCGCTCACGCTGTTCGCCATCCTCTGCCGGGTGAGCTTGAAAGCGAGCATGGTCCTTCTGATCTGCGTGCCGCTGATCCCAGTTTCGATCGTAGTGGTACAGAAGATTGCGAAGAAGCTGCTGAACAAATATTGGAGTATTTACACAGGGCTCGGCGATTCGTTCCTTGAAAATCTGCAGGGTCTGACGACCTTAAAAATCTATCAGGCCGACCAGCAGAAAGCCGACGAGATGGATGTGGAATCCCAGAACTTCCGCCGGATCACGATGAAAGTTCTGACGATGCAGCTCAACTCAACGAGCGTGATGGACATCGTAGCATACGGCGGCGCGGCGGTTGGCATGGCGGTGGCGGTATCGGAATTTCTGAAAGGAAACCTCACCGTGTCCGGCACGCTCTGCATTGTGCTGCTGGCGAGCGAGTTTTTCCTGCCGCTTCGTCTGCTCGGATCATTCTTCCACATCGCGATGAACGGCATGGCGGCGAGTGACAAGATTTTCAAAATCCTCGATCTGCCGGAGCCGCAGACGGGAGAGCGGACGCTGCCGGACGGACCGCTGGATGTCGTGTTGGAGGATGTACATTTTTCCTATGAAGAGGACCGGGAAATCTTAAAAGGCATTGACCTGACGCTCCCGGCGGGCAGTTTTGTATCACTGGTCGGCGAATCCGGCTGCGGAAAGAGTACGATCGCGGGCATCCTTGCGGCAAAGAACCGCGGATATGCGGGAAGCATCACCCTGGGCGGCGTGCCGCTCTCGGAAGTCAATGAGACGGATCTGATGAAGCACGTTGTTCTGGTCCGCCACAACAGTTACTTATTTAAAGGAACCGTAGAAGAGAACCTGCGCATGGCGAAACCGGATGCGACGAAGGAGGAGATGGAGGCGGTTCTGCAGAAAGTCAATCTGCTGGGATTCTTACAGACACAGAACGGACTGCAGACAGAGCTTCTCGAAAAAGCAGGAAACCTCTCCGGCGGCCAGTGCCAGCGTCTTGTGATTGCGCGGGCGCTGCTTCGGAGCGACAGTGCGGTGTATATCTTTGATGAAGCCGCATCGAATATTGATGTCGAGAGTGAAGAGCTGATCATGAATGTGATTCATGAACTCGCAAAGACGAAAACGGTATTGCTGATTTCCCACCGCCTTGCGAACGTCGTACAGTCAGATCAGATTTATTTCCTGAAAAACGGTACCATCTGCGAGCGTGGAACGCATGCGGAACTGATGGAACAGAACGGCGCATACCGTCATCTGTACGACAGCCAGATGGTACTGGAAAACTATGGAAAGCAGGGGAATGCATGATGCACGAGAAGAAAAATACAGCAAAACGCAGAAGCGCCCTCCGGATTATGGGAAGCCTGATCGGGCTGGTGAAGCCATTGCTTCATATTATGATGGCGGCAATTATTCTTGGAACAATGGGATATTTATGTGCGATCTTCCTGACGATTCTGGCAGGACAGGTCATCGTGCATGGCTTACTGACGGGCGCGGCAGGGACGAGCCTTTCGGTGCAAAACATGTGGCTTGTACATACCCCGGTAAAAACGATACTCACGGTGATGATCGTGATCGCGGTGCTGCGCGGCATTCTGCATTATGCGGAGCAGTACTGCAACCACTTTATTGCTTTTAAACTGCTGGCGATCATCCGCCATAAAGTGTTTGCAGCTTTGCGGAAGCTCTGCCCGGCGAAGCTGGAAGGACGGGACAAAGGAAATCTGATTTCGATTATCACAACCGATATCGAACTTCTGGAAGTATTCTATGCGCATACGATTTCCCCGATTGCGATTGCAGCATTAACTTCTTTGATTATGGTATGCTTCATTGGAAGATACCATGTTCTGGCAGGGCTGCTTGCACTTGCGGCGTATCTGACGGTCGGCGTTGTGATCCCGATGTGGAACGGAAAGCGCGGAAGCCAGAAAGGAATGGAGTTCCGGACAGGCTTTGGCGAGCTGAACAGCTTCGTGCTGGATTCCCTGCGTGGCCTCGACGAGACGATTCAGTACGGACAGGGCGAAAAACGGAAAGAGCAGATGTCAGGGCGGTCGAAAGAACTGACTTCTGTGCAGGAAAACTTAAGCCGCATGGAAGGCTCCCAGCGGTCTGTCACCAACATGGTGATTCTTCTGGCATCGTTCGGCATGCTGGCACTGACGATCTATCTTTACACGAAAGGCGGGATCGGATTTGAGGGAGTCCTGACCTGCACAATCGCGATGATGGGTTCCTTCGGCCGGTCGTGGCGCTGTCCAGCCTGTCGAATAACCTGAATCAGACGCTGGCAAGCGGCGAGCGTGTGCTTTCCCTTCTCGAGGAAGCGCCGCTGGTGGAAGAAATTCCGGGAGATGCGGCATCCGGCGGTGACCACGCATTTGCAGGAGCCGAGGCGCAGAATGTAACGTTTGCCTACGAAGACGAGACGATTCTGGATCAGTATTCGCTGAAACTGGAACCGGGAAAAATCACCGGCATCCACGGCGCGAGCGGTTCCGGAAAATCGACGATCTTAAAACTTCTGATGCGCTTCTGGGATGTCCAGACGGGGCGCGTTTCCGTGGACGGAGCCGATGTCCGCGAAATCCCGACGAAGTATCTGCGCGATATGGAAAGCTATGTGACGCAGGAGACACATCTGTTCCACGATTCGATTGCGAACAACATCGCTATTGCAAAACCCGGCGCGACGCGGGAAGAAATTATGGAGGCGGCGAAGAAGGCGTCCATACATGATTTCATCATGACACTGCCAAACGGCTACGACACCGAAGTCGGAGAACTCGGCGATACGCTGTCCGGCGGAGAAAAACAGCGGATCGGTATCGCGCGGGCATTCCTGCATGACGCATCCATGATCCTGCTGGACGAGCGACATCGAATCTTGATTCCTTAAATGAAGGAATTATTCTGAAATCCCTGAAAGAATCGGCAGAAGAGAAAACCATTGTGCTCGTATCGCACAGAGTGTCCACGATGAACGTCGCGGATGTGGTATATGAAATGGAAAATGGCCGGATTTCCTGATTTTACAGCACTTGACAGAGAAAAGACGATGTGCTACACTAACAGTCGTTAAAGAAAAAACAATTAAATATCGATGTGTAAGGTGTCGGACATGCGTGTCCGGTGAAAAGGGAAGCAGGTGTGAATCCTGCACGAACTCGTCACCGTATTTTGCAAGCAGGGGAATGATCCACTGGGAAACCGGGAAGGAGACCGATGCGCTGGAGTCAAATCCTGAAGCAATGAGCCGGGAGACCTGCCTTTCGCAGTACAGGAACGTTACGTTCGTGCCACGAGGAACTGGCAGTACAAAACAGGAAAGCGGACATTTGCCCCACAGCGGGTGAGATGGTTTTCTTTGTGATGAAAATACTGGAAGCCCCTCGTTGAAAAACGAAAGGGCTTCTTTCTATTTACGCGGGCAACGAGCCAAAGTCCGTGCTTGCACGAGACCTTAGCGACTGCGCGATAACTTGAGAAACTCGCGGAGCGTGTTTCTCATAGTTTGAAATGTAAAACGTCCCCGATATTGGTTGTTGCAAAGATACCAGCAAATGGGAGGAAAACAAAAATGAAAAAGAAACTTGTAGTCGCTTTAATTTCAGCAGCTATGGTAACATCTATGCTCGGCGCATGCGGAAGCAGCAACGCATCCAGCAGCAGCGCAAGCAGCACAGCAACAAGCAGCGTAAGTGCATCTTCCGCATCTGAGGAAGACACCACAGCAGCAAGCAGCAGCGTAAGCGCATCTTCTGCATCTGAAGAGGTATCCGCAGATGCAGACCAGGAGGCAGCAGATAAAGTGGCAGCTTTGATTGACGCAATTTATGTACAGGAAAGAAATGATAACACCGACGAGCAGTGCAAAGAAGCAAAAGAGGCATGGGATGCCCTGACAGACGCACAGAAAGAACTCGTAGAAGGTGAGAACGCAGATCCGGATTACTTCGGAAGAGACACAGGGGATGCTTCCAAGGATGATCCGTTAAACGGAGACGAGATCGGCGAGAATGAGCTTCTGGTTGTAAGCTTTGGTACTTCCTTCAACGACAGCCGTGCTGAGGATATCGGAGGCGTTGAGAAAGCTCTGCAGGCTGCATATCCGGACTGGTCCGTAAGACGTGCCTTCACTGCACAGATCATCATCAACCATGTACAGGCCCGCGATGACGAGAAGATCGACAACGTAGATCAGGCACTGGAAAGAGCTGTAAGCAATGGCGTGAAAAAACTGATTATTCAGCGACTCATCTGATGCACGGCGCAGAGTACGACGAGCTGAAAGAAGCAGTAGATAGCTATAAAGATAAATTTGAGTCCGTAACCATCGCAGAGCCGCTGCTTGGCGAGGTTGGAAGTGACGCTACCGTAATCAACGAGGACAAACAGGCCGTTGCAGAAGCAATCACGGCACAGGCAGTAAAATCTGCAAATTATGACAGTCTGGATGCAGCAGCAGAGGACGGCACTGCTTTCGTATTTATGGGACATGGTACTTCCCACAATGCAAAAGTAACTTACAGCCAGATGCAGACACAGATGGATACTCTTGGATACAAAAACGTATTCATCGGAACCGTTGAGGGCGAGCCGGAAGAGACCGCCTGCGAGAATGTGATCGAGGCAGTAAAAGCAGCCGGATACAAGAAAGTAATTCTTCGTCCGCTGATGGTTGTTGCAGGTGACCACGCAAACAACGATATGGCAGGCGAGGATGAGGATTCCTGGAAGAGCCAGTTTGAGGCATCCGGTGCATTCGATGAGATCAACACTCAGATCGAAGGTCTTGGAAGAATTGATGCTGTTGAGCAGCTGTATGTACAGCACACCAAGGCAGCTATGGACGGCAACGGCGTTCAGGACGATGCTGAATAATTAGGGGTTGTATTCCGAACGTAAAATAGAGTAAAATAAGATCCGGCAGTACGGCTGAAGAGACTCAGTGTGCTGTCGGATTTTAAGTTGAGCGGATGAAAAAGATCCGCTTCAAGGTGATACAAGGAGGAATTTTATTATGAGAAAAAATTGGCAGTTCTTTTTCTTGGAGCAGCACTGACTGTATCCAGCTCGGCGCATGTGGCGGAAAGGATGCAGCGTCATCTTCTGCATCTGCAGTATCTGCGTCTTCTGCGGCAGACGCATCTTCCGCTTCTGTACAGGATGCATCTAAGGCAGAGAGCAGTACATCCACATCAGATGTTTCAGCAGAAAGCGCATCGGCAGCGGAGACTGCAGGAGAAAGCAGCGCATCAGAGCTGGAAGACGGTACGTATACGGCAGACTTCAATACAGACAGCAATATGTTCCATGTCAATGAAGCAAAAGAAGGAAAGGGTGTCCTGACGGTAAAAGACGGAAAAATGACCATCCACGTCAGCCTGGTATCCAAAAACATTGTCAATGTCTTTGTGGGAACAAAAGAAGAAGCACAGGCAGACGGCGCAGAGCTGATCGAGCCGACCACAGATGAGGTAACGTATTCTGACGGAACCACAGATGAAGTGTACGGCTTTGATATCCCGGTAGAAAAACTGGACGAGGATTTCAATGTTGCGATCATTGGTAAAAAAGGAACCTGGTATGATCATGTAGTCAGCGTATCCAATCCGGTACCGCAGGAGTAATCCCGGAAGAAAACAAAAGATATCCACAGAAGGCGAACCATTTTGCACCGTCTGTCCACAGAAATTGTGGAAAGAGAGGGGAAAAGCGGTTCGCCTTTGTGGATATCTTTTCTTATTTTTCCGGAAACAGTTTGCGGAACAGAAAACGGATGAAGGGTCCGCAGTACATGAGCTGCCAGAAGAAGGCAACCGGGAAGTTTAAAAACGTGGTTTGGAGCCAGACAGCAACGAATTCCTTTCCGGCATTTTTAAACAGCAGCGTTGCAATAAAACTCATAATCGGACACATAATAGCAATAATCATAATGGAAATTGCCAGCGTGATTACGATCGGACGATCCTGCGGTGTTACCATGCAAAAAGCTAATTTGTGAGCCAGATGATCCACGAGGAAAAACTCGAGGATAAAAGCGGCCGGCCACATGATTATCATCTCGTGAAACGCCATCAGAAAGACCTGATTTGTCATTCCGCCGATGTTCATGGAAATGTTGTAGCAGATCATGGCATAGACCATCAGAAAGGACATCATGAGGTAAATACAACGTTTTGAAATTTTGTTTTTGGCATCGATTGTTCTCCTTTTCTTTGCAATTTTGAAAAATGGGCGCAAAAAAGACACATGTGTTGTTCGTTAACCAAGCAATGCACTTGTGCCGTTTCCAATCTGATACCAATCTTTTCTGCAGTTTTTAATTTTGAACCGTCGATTATTATAACGTCTCTGGCGGCGTTTGGCAAGAGGAAATTGAGAAATTTTTAAAAAAGACAGATAAACAAGAAAATTCGATGCGTGCTGGAAGCACGGTTTGGCGAATGGTGCGGGGAACGGCACCGGCGGGAAAAAGAATGGATTGCGAAACGGGAGCGGGATTGCTACAATAGAACATAGTGAAAACAAAGAGAAAACGCAAAAGGAAATCAATATTATGTCAGAGATCAGAAAAATCGAAAACTTTGCGGCGCCGGAGCTCGACGTGTATGCGCGTCTTTCAGAACCGCAGTTATTGCACTATTATGAACCGCAGCCAGGCCTTTTTCTTGCGGAGAGTCCGCGTGTCATCGAGCGTGCGCTGGATGTCGGATATGAACCGGTTTCGTTCCTTGCCGGAAGCGCAGAGCTTGCCGCAAACGAAGCACTCTTTGCGCACTGCCCGGACGCGCCGGTCTATACAGCAGAGACGAAGGTGCTGGAACAGCTCACAGGCTTTGCCCTCACGCGCGGCATGCTCTGCGCGATGCACCGCCGCACGCTTCCGGCTATGGAGGAAATCTGCCGGAATGCCCGCCGCGTGGCGATTCTGGAAAATGTCGTGAACCCGACGAATGTCGGTGCGATTTTCCGTTCTGCCGCCGCGCTTGGCATCGATGCGTGCTTCTCACATCAGGCTGCAGCAACCCGCTGTACCGCCGCGCCATCCGCGTGAGCATGGGAAATGTCTTCCAGGTCCCGTGGACCGTGCTGCCAGGCGGCAGTTACTGGCCGGAGCAGGGAATTGCTGCACTGCAGGAACTTGGATTTTATACCGTTGCGATGGCATTAAAAGAAGACTCCGTTCCGATGGATGATCCGTCGTTGAAAACGCATGAAAAGCTCGCCATTCTGCTCGGAACCGAGGGTGACGGACTGGCAAGTGATACGATCGCTGAAACAGATGCAACCGTGCTGATTCCGATGACACACGGTGTGGATTCACTGAACGTCGCTGCGGCGAGCGCTGTCGCATTCTGGGAGCTGGCGGGAAGAAGATAAAGATGTTCCGTCGGTACCGGAGATTACGGAATAAAAATAGGATCAGAGATAGATTTTCGGGATGCATATTTTGATGCATCCCTTTTTGAATTTATGAATTTTGAAATTCTTCCGATACATCTGCGGCGTACATCCCACTTTGCTTCGGAACTGCCGGTTGAAGTTGGAAAGGTTGCGGAAACCATTGTCGTACGCGATTTCGGACACACTCTGCGTCGTACTGCGCAGCGCCTCGCAGGCGGCTTTGATCCGAAACTGTGTCAGATATTCAACGGCCCCGAGTCCGAAGGTCTGCTTAAAACAGCTCATAAAATAGCTTTTGCTCAAATGCGACAGCCTGGCAAGTTCCTCTATGGTAATTGGGTCGGCGAAGTGCTCCTGGATATAGGCGAGCACAGGCCGCAGGTTTTCAGCAGACGCAGGCATGGCGGGACGATCGGTGCAGAGTTCCGGCGATGCGGCGAGCAGATAGAAGAAGCGGAGCAGCTCACTTTTCAGCAGAAGATCGGAGACAGCAGAGTTTTCACGGATGCAGCGGAAAATCTGCTGGACGGATGCAGAAAGTGCAGCATAACTGGAATGTTCGGGTGAAATCGGTGCCTGGATGCGGCGCCGGGCGGAGAAAAACGGCTGCAGAATTTCCGTGTAGCTGCGGTCGTCATACCCGCCGATCAGCATATTCTTGTGGAAAACAATCGTATCATAAAACATCGACTCCTGCTCGGCGGGCAGAATGGCATGTACGAGGTTCGGCTGAATCAGAAAAATATCACCGGCATGCGCCGTAAGCAGACGGTCCTCATACTGAAAATACCCCGTTCCGCGTTTGATATAATTCAGCTCCATCTCCCCGTGCCAGTGCAGCGGTACGCCGGGAAAATAGTCGGGCATCCGGCAGTCATAATAACTGTAGGGAACCTGCATGGAGCCGTGCTGGCGTTTTTCTTTCGCAGCAGAAAGCATCATAAAATCCTCCTCCCAAAAGCATGTCCGTGAAATGCCGGAAATGGCAGAGCGCGGCATGCATAAAATCATAGAATAGTATTAGAATGAAATAGGAAATTACTGGTATTTCAGCGGATACAGTAGTAATATATCATATAGAAACACTTGCTGCAACGACGAAAATACAGCAGAAATAAGAGCGAAAGAGGAAAAGAAAAAATGTCAAAATGGTTAGATAACGCAGTATTTTATGAGATTTACCCGCAGTCCTTCAACGACACCAACGCCGACGGAATCGGAGATTTCCAGGGTATCATTGAAAAATTAGACTACATCAAGGAACTGGGCTGCAACGCCATCTGGATCAACCCGTGCTTCCTGTCCCCATTCGGTGATGCAGGATACGATGTCGCAGATTACTGCCGCGTTGCACCGCGCTACGGAACGAATGAGGATCTGAAGAGAGTTTTCGAAGAGGCACACAAACGTGACATGCACGTTCTGCTCGACCTGGTTCCGGGCCATACATCTGTTGAGCATCCATGGTTCAAAGAATCCATGAAAGCAGACCGCAATGAATTTACAGACCGCTACGTATGGACTAATAACGTATGGGAAGCACCGGAAGGAATGGGAAGCCTGCGCGGCATTTCCGAGCGTGACGGCGCCTGCGCCATCAACTTCTTCTCCAACCAGCCGGCCCTGAACTACGGCTTTATCAGCCGGATCCGGAAAAACCGTGGCAGCAGTCCTTTGATGATGAGGGACCGCAGGCAACGCTGGCAGCGATGGAAGATGTCATGAGATTCTGGCTGAACATGGGCTGCGACGGCTTCCGTGTCGATATGGCGGGCTCCCTGGTAAAGAACGATCAGGAAGGCAAAGGAACCATCCGCCTGTGGCAGCAGGTACGGAAATTCCTCGACGCCGAGTTCCCGGATGCAGCCATGGTATCCGAGTGGGGCGAGCCGGACAAATCCTTACAGGGCGGCTTCCACATGGACTTCCTGCTTCACTTTGGACCGTCCCATTACAACGATCTGTTCCGCTGCGATGAGCCATTCTTCTCCAAACGCGGAAAAGGAGATATCTCTGAGTTTGTAGAGACCTACAAAACCAACTACAATAAGACCGCACAGAAAGGCCTGATCTGCATCCCGTCCGGAAACCATGATATGGACCGTCTGGCACGCCGTCTGCAGGGGAATGAGCTGAAAATTGCTTTCGCTTTCCTTCTTTCCATGCCAGGTGCGCCGTTCATCTACTACGGTGATGAAATCGGTATGCGCTACGTCGAAGGCTGAAATCCGTTGAGGGCGGATACAACCGCACCGGTTCCCGTTCTCCGATGCAGTGGGATGACAGCACCAACGCAGGATTTTCCAGCGCACCGGCCAGCGACCTCTACATCACCATGGATCCGGGCAAAGACCGTCCGACCGCAAAAGCACAGATGGCCGATCCGGATTCCCTGTACCACGAAGTTAAAAAACTCATCCAGATCCGCCAGAGCAGCAAAGCACTCTTAAGCCGCGGAACCATCGAGTTCGTTTATGCAGAGAAAAACCAGTATCCGCTGGCATACGTCCGTGAGGCTGAGGGTGAAAAAGTCCTCGTTATCATCAACCCATCCGACAAAGAGCAGTCCTTCCCATACAGTGCAGAGCTGAAGGATGCCCTCTACACGATCGGAGGAAAAGCAGAATCCAAAGACGGAATCATCACCATCCCGGCACAGTCCGCAGGATTCTATCATATCTGATCGAAAATAAAAATGACAGGGAGATCCAATCGAATTTTTTCGGAGGATCTCCCTGTTTTTAAATATGATACACTCTCAGCTCATGCAATGCTCTGGTCGCTGCAATATACTGCGCCTGCATCATCATCTCCCGTTTCTCGTCCTTTGGGAAAATCGAGAACACTGATCAAACTCCAGCCCTTTTGCCAGATAAAATGTGGTAACCGTCAGTCCTTTCTTAAAACTGGAGCTGTCACGGTTCAGCCACGAAAGCCGCTTCTCACAGTCAAAATCTTTTTCCGCCAGAATCTCCCGTAAAATCAAATAAGCCCGTTCCGCCGTCTTCTCATCCGGTACAATCACCGCCGCGTCTCATACGTTTTCTCATCTGGAAACAGCGTATCCACTGCCTCCCGCAGAGCCGCCTCAAGATCCGTGACATTCCGTTCCAACACCGGCATTCCGTGCCGTTCAAACAGCTCCAGATCCGTTACGCCAATGAGATTTGCCGCATACGACGCAATTTCCACCGTATTCCGGTAACTCTTCCGCATCTCAATCCGCCGCAGATCCTTCCCGAAAATCCCCGGTAAAAACTGCAGTACATCCTGCTGCTGATCCGCCATCGTCTGCGCCCGGTCGCCGAGAATCGTCATCTTACAGGAAAACATCCGCCGGATAATCAGATACTGGAGCCGCGAATAATCCTGCATTTCATCAATCACCAGATGCTTAATATTCGACCGCTCCGCCTGCCGCGACAGGCGGTACTTCAGATACAGAACCGGATACACATCCTCATACCGCAGTTTCCGCTTCTCCAACGGCCGCCGCGGCAGCGTCTGATATCCCTCTTTCTTCAGAAAACGATTGTAGAGAACATAAAAATCCATCGTCTCATACATCTTCTGGAATTTTTCGATGAGCGGAATCCGCTCCTCCTCCGGCAGATCCCGGTTCAGCAGCGTCTCGATCTCGTCAATAAACGTCTCCGCCACCGCATCCATCCGCGAGAGCAGCGGAATATCCGCAAACTTGTCATAAAACAGCGTAATAATCTCCGATTCTGACTTCACAAACGACTTATACGAAACGTCTGAGAAATTCATCAGCTCGTCCTCAAGCTCCAGCGCAAATCCCTCCATCTGGTCCACAAACGCCTGCGACTGTTTTAAAGCAAACCGTTCTGCGGCTTTTGGATCCCGCATCTCCCGCTCAATCTGATCACAGCGATCCTCACAGTCCGCCGCCGTGTCCTGTAATTTGCGGTAAGCAAAGAGATCAAAACTCATCTCCTGAATATTCTCCTCACCGAGCTCCGGCAGAATATGTGAAATATAATCCGAAAATACCCCGTTCGGCGATAAAATCAGAATATTCGAAGACTTCAGATTCTGTCTGTCATGATACAAAAGGTAGGCAATCCGATGCAGCGCCACCGATGTCTTGCCGCTTCCAGCCGCTCCCTGAATTACCAGAATCCGGTCCTTCGTATTGCGGATGATCGCATTCTGTTCCTTCTGAATTGTGCGGATAATATTTTTCAGCTGTACCTCGCCGTTGTTGCCAAGCTCCGCCTTTAAAATATCATCATCAATTTTCACATCACTCTCAAATCCGTAAATCATCTTTCCATCCCGGATCTTATACTGCCACTTGGAACAGATTTCCCCTGTCATCTCGCCGCCCGGCGCCAGATAGGAAGCCGGCCCGCGGTCAAAATCGTAGAAAAGACCGCTGACCGGGCTTCTCCAGTCGTAAATCAGCGGCAGCTCGCCCGGCCGCTCCGCAAAATTGCCGATGCCGATATAGAAAATTTCCGGCTCATCATCCCCGTCATAGCAGAAATCCACACGCCCGAAGAACGGAGAATCCAGCATTTTCCGGAAGCGGCTCCGCAGAAGAAGCTGCTCCTGATTCGCATTCACCTGATGCAGCAGCGCCTGCTGATTGTCGTAATCCTCATATCCGTACTGGTCCATCTCGGTATAGTTCTGCCAGTAATAATCGTGCATATTTTCAATTTCTTTCTGTCCGTCCAGCAGAGACTGACTAATCTCGGCAAGACGCGCCTGCAGCTTTTCCAGCACAAAAGAAAGATATTCCTGTCCGTTTTTCTGGTCTGTCATAAAAGGAAACCTCCTCTTAAAAATATAATGTCGAGTGCCGGAAAACCCGGCTGATCTTATCAGTATAGCAGACAGGCACGTTTCCTGCAATTCAAACATAAAATAAAGAAAAATCCCCTTTGAGGTGCCGCTTTTCTTGGAACCCTTTTTAAAACCACTGTCTGCACAGGAAGAAAAAAGCTGTCTGGATGCGTATCAGAGGGGCGATACAAAAGCCAGAGACATTCTGGTCGAGCGGAATCTGCGCCTGGTCGCGCACGTTGTGAAAAAGTATCAGGGCCTGCCCGATGATCTCGACGATCTGATTTCCATTGGAACGATCGGCCTCATCAAGGCGGTGATGACATATGATTCGAAAAAAGGAAACCGGCTGGCCGCATACGCCGCCCGCTGTATTGATAATGAGCTGCTGATGTATCTTCGGAGCAAAAAGAAAACGGCACGGGAGATTTCCCTCTACGAGCGATCGGAACCGACAAGGAGGGAAATGAGATCCATCTGCTCGACATCGTGGAGGGCGGCGGGGAGGATATCGCGGAACAGTACAACCGGAAAGAGGACGCGGTGCGGCTGTACTGTTATCTGGATTCGGAATTAAAAGAGCAGGAAAAACAGGTGCTTCTTCTCCGGTACGGCCTTGGCGGAAAAGCAGAATACACACAGAAACAGGTCGCTGCCCGGCTCGGCATCAGCCGTTCGTACGTGTCGCGGATCGAGAAGAATGCAATTGAAAAGTTGCGGTTACGGTTTGCCGCTTCGTAAATGCTTGACATTTCAAACGGACTGCTTCTATAATAAAGGGTAAGGAAATCAGGTGCAGAAAAGGTTTCCTTATCCTTACTTTTTCGAACAAAAATCAAAGATAATATCTTCCCGGTGTTCTTGCCGGACATTTTCCCAAAATGAAAAATAAATAGGAACTATACGACCTGCTACTGAAAGAAAAGGAGGTTTTCTTTGTATTGCAGTGTATTATCAGCCACCGTCTCGGGCATGGAGATGATTCCGGTGCAGGTGGAGGCGGATGTCAGTGACGGCATGCCGCAGTTTACGATGGTCGCTACGTGAGTGCCAGGTAAAGGAGGCGCAGGACCGCGTGCGGACAGCCCTCAAAAACATGGGAATTTCCCTGCCGCCGAAACGAATTACGATTAATTTATCCCCGGCGGACGTCCGAAAAGAAGGATCGCGTTTCGATCTTCCGATTGCAGCGGGCGTTCTGATGACGCTCGGCCGGATTCCGCCCGGGTCACTCCGGAAAACGATGGTGCTCGGCGAACTCGGCCTTGACGGCCATGTGCAGGAGATCAGCGGTGTATTTCCGGCAGCGGCGAAGGCGCGGGAGCTTGGATGCACAACGCTTCTTGTTCCAGCCGGAAATGCCGCGGAAGGGGGTCTGGTCGGCGGGCTTCACGTCGTTGGAATCCAGAATTTACAGGAGCTTTTGAACTACTGCTGTGAAGGGAAAATGCCGTCGCTTCCGTCTATAGAAAATCAAAAGAAGGAGGACGGAAAAGAGCCGGACTTTTCCGAAGTGCAGGGCCAGACGGCGGCGCGGCGGGCGGCGCTCATCGCTGCGGCCGGATTTCACAATCTGCTGATGCTGGGGCCGCCGGCAGCGGAAATCCATGATCGCAAGGCGGATTCCGACGATCATGCCTCCGATGTCTGAGGAGGAGCAGATGGAAGTAACGCGGATCTACAGCATCGCCGGAATGCTTGCCAAAGGAGAGGGTGTCCGCCGGGAGCGGCCCTTCCGTGCTCCGCATCACACGATGTCTCCGCAGGCTCTTGCAGGCGGCGGAAAACAGCCGTCCCCGGGCGAAATTACGCTGGCACACCGCGGCGTTCTCTTCCTTGATGAACTCCCGGAGGATGACGCGCACAACCATTGAGATCCTGCGCCAGCCGCTCGAGGAGCACCGGATTGTGATTTCCCGTGTCAGCGGAAACTATGTGTTCCCGGCGTCATTTCTGATGGTGGCGGCAATGAACCCCTGCCCCTGCGGCTTTTACCCCGACTTATCGCGCTGTACCTGCGCACCCGGCGACATCAGCCGGTATCTCTCGAGAGTCAGCCAGCCGTTCCTCGACCGCATGGATCTCTGCGTGCAGGTGGAAGCACTTTCCTACGAGGATCTGCACGGCGAGGAGCGGTGCGAATCCTCGGCCAGGATGCGGGAAAAAGCGACGGCAGCGGCGGAAATTCAGGCGGCGCGCTACCGGCAGGAGTCGATTCATTTCAATAGCGAACTGAAAGCAGGCCAGATCGAGAAATACTGTATCCTGGAAAAAGCAGCGGAAGAGCTTTTAGAGGATGCCTTCCGCCGCCTGCGCCTCAGCGCGCGTTCCTACCACGGGATTATCCGCACCGCGCGGACAATTGCGGATCTGGACGGGGCGGTCAAAATCGGCGTGCCGCATATCAGCGAGGCGATCTGCTTTCGGAGCGCCGACAAAAGTATATGGAGGATCTGACGTATGGCGATGGAAATTTTTACAGTCGGCCGCGGGCAGGAGGGCTATCCGGAGCGGCT
>ENA-OQBT01000731-OQBT01000731.1-human-gut-metagenome-genome-assembly--contig:-NODE-731-length-17968-cov-2.417914_pt1 | contig 17968 bp, 20 predicted proteins | sample MGYA00242749_ERZ504557 | MGnify/ENA primary metagenome ERZ504557 (study PRJEB26092, sample SAMD00036243) | human gut metagenome | host: Homo sapiens | study: EMG produced TPA metagenomics assembly of... | reverse complement strand
CGTTGGAAAGCAGAAGGCAGGCAAAGGTATCCATGAGGCGAACTGGGTGGATATGCGGCGTCACTGGAGCTTTCCATCAGCCCGAGAATCAAGGAAAGCAGTGTTGATATCCCGGTCATTGATAAAAAATGCAGGAAACAGATCTTTTTGACCGGACCTTTGATCCAATCTGGTCAAAACACTGGGAGTCAAGTGCAGACTGGCAGAAGGATATGGAATGGACGGAAACTGGGGAGCAGGGAGATATCTATGTTACACGGTATGGAGAAGTAAATCAGTGTGACAGCACGGCATTCCAGTTTGAAATCCCAAAAGGCTGGGAAATTCAGACGGAGGAAGTTGGCGGTCCCATGGATGCGGTCAGAGAAAACGTTGTTCTGACAAACGATAGAGGTGTTACCGTTTCATTTTGGTACTGCCAAGCGCGCTTGGCGGCTATTCGCGTGATATGCTGAAGGCACAGGTTTCACAGGCAGACACTTCTAATTTTGTGCCTGGATATCCATGGGGAACCGATCGTGACTGTTCAGATCTTGGCGAATTTATGGTAGCACGAGTACATATCACAGGCGAGATGATGGCTGGCATTGATGATGATTATGTTCCTGTAGACAGCACGTTGTTCGCAGTGATACCGACATCCCGTCTTGGCGAGATTGAATTTGCAGGTCAGGCTGGGGACGTAGACGAATTTTCTTTTGACTATCCGACACCAGTTGCATTTATCGCAGAAGCACCAGACGGTACATTTACAGAAAAAGAAGAAGAACAGGTGATTCGCATTTTGAAGAGCTTTAAAGTGGCTGAATTAGATTAAGCAATACCCCGGAGGGCAGGAAGAGATGAACTGTGTTCCGGGGTATTTCAACATCACGTAAGATAAGATGGAAGGAAAGTACTATTTTAAAATCTTGTGAGATCAAAGAGTGAGGATTTTTTGGAAATTACATAAAAAGAAATAGTAAAGAAAAACGAGCTGCGATATAATGAATGTGATGAAAAATGAGTAACGAAGAATTAATAAAAATATGGAAAAGAACATAGAAAACATGGATTTTTCGGGAAACAGAAAGAAAAAGGGAGGAGTGTTTCGAGATGGAAACAAAGAACAAAAACAAAAAGAAAGCCATCATACTTGCTGCGACTGGTATTGCAATTATCTGCGTCTGTGTCATCGGAGTTTTTGCAAAGAAAGCGTATGAACGTCATCAGGAGGAGCTTCGCTTACAGGCGATTGAGACAAAAAACAGTGAGATTGATGGGGAATATCAAGAGATTTGAAAAAGAAAGAAGAACAGAAATAAAAAACTGGAAAGCATTGAAACAAGAGATGGAAGAGTGACGGAAAAGTAGTAAAAAGACAAGAAAGGTGCTTATAAGGAATGCTCTGTACACTAATGAAAAAATTATTGCGCAGATGAAGAACTCCTTTGTATCCGAATATGACGACACGATCAAAATAATTGCGGATAAAATCGGCGATGATGTTGAAAAAGTGGATGATAAGGAAGCACTCAAAAATGCTACCAGCGAATTTACGACGTTCAAAGATACCTTGAAAAATGACTTCGAAAATTATAATACCGTTGAGCAGGACAGCTTTGACAAATATAACAGTACGATTGATGATTATGTAACAAAATACAATGATAGAGTAACTGCTATTGAAAAAGCCGAGGAAGAAGCTCGTAAGAAAGCTGAAGAGGAGGCTAAAAAGAAGGCTGAAGAAGAAGCAGCAAGGAAAAAGGCTGAGGAAGAGGCTGCTGCTAAAGCTGCACAGGAAGAAGCAGAAAGAAAAGCTGCTGAACAGAGTTCTGGATCATCTTCAGGTGGTTCTAGCTATAGTTATGATGATAGTAATGATTATAGTTATAGTAGTGGAAGTTCAAGCTCTGATTATTCAGGTGGTTCTAGCTATAGTGATTCTGGATCTTCTAGTTCTGGAAATGATTACAGTGGTGGGTCAAGCTCATCTGGCGGAAGCTCAAGTGATATTCATAATGAATGGTATGGTGGATGGACTGATGAAAAAGGCAATGAATATAATGATTATTACGATCCAAATACAGGAAATTCATATGATTCCAATGGAAATTATCAAGGAAATATGAACGATTGGCTTTGGGATTAATATTTTAAATTAAATATTAATTAAACTATTTAAATAGGAAAAGTTTAATGCTTTTATTTTGCTTTCCGATTCAGCTCTTTTTAGTGACAGGAGCCAATATAAGATCATAAAAAATTGGATAGATTAGAAACCGATAAGAACCATTGCCAAAGCAAATAAAACCAGCTAAAATAGAGATCAGAACATAAGCACAGTCGCAGGTGTCAAAAACCGCAAAAGTTGGAAAGGAAGGTTTCAAGATGAGAAAACCAAAACTCCCGACCGGGATTGACAACTTTAAAAAGATTCGCAATGGAAATTACTATTATGTAGATAAAACTTCCCTTGTAGAACAGATTTTAGATAACGGAAGTGAGGTCACGCTTTTTACGCGCCCACGCCGTTTTGGAAAATCCCTGAATATGAGTATGATTCAGCATTTCTTTGAAATTGGAACGGATCCACACTTTTTGACGGCTTGAAGATTTCTAAGAATACAGAGATTTGTGAACAATATATGGGAAAATATCCCGTTATTTCCATCAGCTTAAAAGGAATTGATGCCGATTCCTATGAAAAAGCCCGTGCGCAGCTCATAAAAACAATCAATCGTGAGGCAAGAAGATTTCAATTTCTTCTGGAAAGCGACAAATTGAGCCGGGTTGATAAAGCACTTTTTTCAGAACTTCTGACAAGAAATATGGAAGAAGACACCATTACCAGCAGTCTTCAGGAACTGACAGAACTGTTGGAAGTTCACTATGAACAGCAAGTGGTTGTTCTGATTGACGAATACGATGTTCCGATGCAAAAGCCCATGAAAATGGATATTATGATGAAATGGTATTGCTGCTTCGAAATATGTTCGGAAATGTTTTAAAGACAAACAGCAGTCTTGCCTTTGCTGTTTTGACGGGCTACCTGCGAATTGCAAAAGAAAGCATCTTTACCGGACTGAACAATTTCAAAGTATATTCGATTACAAATACAGAATTTGATGAACCTTCGGTTTACAGATGAAGAAGTAAAGACCATGCTGCATGACTATGAAATGGATGACCGATATGACGAGGTAAAAGAATGGTATGACGGATACCGATTCGGAAAAGCAGATGTGTACTGTCCATGGGATGTTGTGAATTACTGCAATGATCATATCCATAATCCAGAGGCCGAGCCGGAAAATTACTGGATGAATACAAGCGGGAACAGTGTGATTCATCATTTTATCGACAGTATCAATGAACCGGATATGCTCACAAAAACAGAACTGGAATGGCTGGTAAATGGAAAAACAGTGATCAAACCAATCGATGAAATGGTTACCTACAATGACCTGTATTCGACCATGGATCACCTGTGGAGTACACTTTTCATGACAGGATACCTGACGCAGCGCGGAAGAGAAAGCGATGGCCGCTATTGCCTTGCAATTCCAAACCGGGAAATTCGAAATATCATAACAGAACGGATTCTTACACTGTTTCAGCAGGAAGTGAAAAAAGACGGCAAAATGGCAGAACAGTTCTGCCAGGCACTGCTTGGGGGAAAATCAGCAGAGGTGGAAAGCCTTTTGAATTTGTATTTGCAGAAGACAGTTAGCGTACGCGATACCTTTGTGCGGAAATCACTGAAAGAAAATTTCTATCATGGAATTCTGCTTGGAATCTTAAGCTATAAAAATGACTGGCGTGTATCTTCCAATCGAGAATCGGGAGAAGGATTCAGCGATATTGTGATTGAAATGGGAAATGCAGAAACAGGAATTGTGATAGAAGTGAAGTATACAGATGAGAAAAAAGATCTGGAGAGAGATTGCCGGAAGGCATTGGAGCAGATTCGGGATAAAGATTATACGCAGACACTGTGGCAGGAGGGCTATAAAAAAATGGTGCAGTATGGGATTGCATTTCATTTAAAACAGTGTTGTGTGATGGAAGAAGAGATGCAGCGTAAGCGGAATCGAGATGGGGCTCTGAATAGTTACAATTTGTTATAAAATTCAGGGCAGAGATATTGCCCTGAATTTTATATACGGACAAGTTTCTGTCAACATTTTTCGTTCGATATGAGATAAAATGGCAATATTCAAAAGAAAAAGCCTACCATGAGGAGAAAAAAGATGGAAGAAAAGACAGCAAACATGGCAGAGAATATTCGCGTTACATTCACCGGGTTCCACTACATAAAGGATGGCGATTATCCAAATGACTTCGAGGTATGCTTATTGATCCTGAAAGACAACAGCTTATCAGCAGGCTGCTGGGATACAGGATTATATGCCACGGAAGGCGGCAAGCAGCCAGGTGCATTTCGACAGGCAAGGGGCTGCTTTATCGATGCGGACTATGTAAAAGCCTGAACGAAGTTGGAGGATAAGGTGTATAATTTTCAGCAGAACAGCATTGTGTGACTGGGATACGAGAGGAGAATTGCAATGGATAGAAGAAGTAATAATATCGCGATCTTTCAGGACTCCATGGATTTGATAAAAGCAAACCAGAAGCTCCAGCAGGCAGTTCAGTTTTCGATTCAGAACCAAAAGCTGTATGTTCCATCGCAGGCAATTGCACTTCCAGAACCTGGAAAATCATCTTGCAAAACGATTGTTTCATCTAAAAGAAGCTTCGAAGCCGCCTCTGCATACGCAAAAGCCGGAAAGCGAGTCTGCGTCCTGAATTTTGCATCTGCAACCAACCCAGGCGGCGGTGTAACACGGGGAAGCACAGCACAGGAAGAATGCCTTTGCCGATGCAGCACACTTTATCCATGCCTGGATACAAAAACGATGTGGCATCAGTTCTATCAACCGCATCGGAAAGCAGGCGATCCACTTTATAATGATGATCTGTTGTATACACCGGGAGTCGTCGTATTTAAGACCGACACCTCTGCGCCGGAACGAATGGAAGAAAAAGACTGGTATCAGGTAGACATCATTACCTGCGCGGCCCCGAATCTCCGAAAGAAACCAAGCAATGCCATGAATCCGTCCGCAGGAAATGCGCCGGTTAAGATTAGTGAGAAAGCACTGTACGAACTTCAGATGCAAAGGCTGGAACGTGTTTTTCAGGCGGCAGCATCGAACGGAGCGGAAGTTCTGATTTTAGGCGCGTTTGGCTGTGGCGCTTTCTGTAACCCGCCGAAAATTGTAGCACGTGCATTTCGGAGTGCACAGGAAAAATACGCATCCTATTTTGAAATGATAGAATATGCGGTGTTCTGCGGCAGAAACGACACGCAGAATAATGATGTATTCAATATGGTGCTTGGAGATAGAAAATAAGAATCTAAAACGGTGTTCTGAAAGAAACACAAAAAGCGAACAGAAGATACGAGCGTATGAAAAGCACAAACAACAAAAATGAGAGGGACGGCTGTAGAATATGAAAGTTCTGAACTTCGAGGACAGTGTTTATAAGGCAAATGCAATTCGAAAAATCTTAGGTAATCGCTGTGGTGTGGCATCGGTTGAGCAGGTGTCTAATGTGGAAGATGGTCTGAAAATGTTGAAAGATGCAGAAAGCGCAGGAGAGCCGTTCGATCTGATCATCACAGATATGCATTTTCCAATGAGGTCAGGAGCCATCAGCGACACAGAAGCGGGAGAAAAATTAGTTCAGATTCTGCAGGCGCAGGGAAATCAAACCAACATTATCGTATGTTCCTCAAGGAATATGAAACTTCCAGGTGTGTATGGATGTATCTGGTATTCGGAAATCAGTGACTGGGAAGAAGAACTTTGTGATCTTGTAAGAGAGATGGAAAAAAGCAAATGATTTATGCGATGAGTGATATTCACGGACAATATGAGCTGTTCAGGAACCTGATGGAGCAGATACCCCTTGGAAAAGATGATACACTCTATGTACTGGGTGACGTAGTCGACCGGGGGCCGGATTCCATGAATACCTTGAAATATATGATGGCAAACCCTAATATCATTCCCATTATGGGCAACCATGAGCTCATGGCTCTTCCTTGTCTGAAACTTCTGGTACCGGAACTTTCGAAGGAATTTCTTCATAAACTGTCATCACAGGCACGTCAGTCCTTTGCAGAATGGACGTTGAACGGCGGAGTCAGCACAATTCAGGAGTTCTTGAAACTTCCGCAGGAAGAGCGCCGACAGGTAGTGGAATATATAGAAGCATTTCGTCCGTATGGGAAGAAAATCATAAATAATTGGGAATATTGGCTGGTTCACGCAGGGATGGAATACTTTTCGGAATCAAGGCGGCTTGAGGAGTATTCCGTGGAGGAACTTGTGTGGAAAAGAACCGATTTTGACATCGCATATTTCAAAAACATTACTGTGGTAAGCGGACACACTCCTACGCAGAATATTCTTGGAAACAGCAGACCCGGATATATCTTTAAGAAAAATAATCACATTGCGATTGACTGCGGAGCAGGCAAAAACAGTGGAAGATTGGCGGCGATTTGCCTGGATACAGTGGAAGAATATTATGCAGAATAAAATGCATCAGAACAAATTAGGCGGGCAGAAGAGAAATACTTTATGGTGCAAAACATGAGAACAGTATTGTGATAAAGTTGTAGAGAATTTTCTTGTTTTCGCTTGCAGAATAACGGAAAGTGCGACTTAATTTGAGTAAGAAAATTGTGATGATACAAAGAAACAGTCTTAGTGTTTATACAGATCGCGACAGTCTCATTTAACCGAATCAAGCAAGCAGCGAAGCGGATTGTGAATATCCACTTCGACTAAGTAGATATTTTTCGTGACTGTTATTCAAGAAAATTTCAATACGCAGAGGAGGGAAGAAAATAAATTTTAATTTGAGTGTACAAAAATGGCATCTTGTTTCGGAAAAAGGATTGCCAAAGGATGGAACATGGTGTTTTCTGGTATGGAAAAATGCAAAAGATGAATATGAATGGACTATTGGCGGATACAACGAAGCTGAGAAGTATTTTTACGCAAATCTTGGCTTAGGCGGGATGATTGTTGATACAGATGAAGTTGTTGCTGGGCAGAACTTTTCAAGGACGAAACCTTTACGGCAGAGTAGGTAAAACAGCCAGGAAAAGAGGAAAACAAATGATTCAAAAGAGATCCAGAATAAAAATAAATACAAATCTAGCAAAAATCAGACAGGCAGGAAAAAATCCGCAGGAAGTGCAGAAAGAGCTTTTGGAGTTCTTTGAAAAAAGAGGATTTGAGTATGAAGAGCATGTTGGATATTTGTATCAGGAAGAGATTACGCGGGAGAAAGCGCAGCAGATTGCGGATGAATTGAAAGAATGCGGAGTGGCACAATTTATTCATGATTTTTATGTTTATGATGTGAATGGGAAAATTCTTGTGTTGGAAGACAGAAATAAAGAAGGCATGCAAAGAAGAGAACCATATAAAAAAAATAGAGTATTGAATTACGAAGATTTGAAAGAGTTCTTTATATCACGGTTAGAAATTAGATATTGCAAAGAATCAGAAATACCAATAGTGACAGAAGATTATAATAACTATAGAGTTTGGCTTCTATTTGCTAAACTTGAAGTACAGGGGTGGATCTGTGTACAGGTTGCACATAGTAAAAATAATATAAAGGAAGAAATTAAGTTTGCATTAGAACATTTATCAAAGAAGTGGGATAGAAATGCTTGCGAACTAAAAAATAGTCAATTTTATAAATGTGTTTGTCCAGTTCCACAAAAAGGGGAGAACTATAGGGATCTTCTATATAGAAAAATTGGTAATGAGGGCGTTGAGTTCAGAATCTGTGTTTTAAATGTTGATAAGTATCTAGGATTAAAAAAGGTCGAAAAAAATACTAATGATGCGGAAAGAATTATTGAAATTTGTAAGAATCAGTATGCTGAAGCAAAAATTGCATATCAGACATTAGCAGTATATTGGCGAAATGTTTCTAGTGCGATTGACGGACAGACAATTTCTTATGCTGTTGATCATAGAAGTGAATTTGAATAGAGACTCTCTAGAAAACTGTGTCATGATTAGAGGAAATGTCTAAAAAAGTGTGCAAGTAAATTATCTGACAATTTCTCTTTTGCCTGCTTGACTGCCTTTCTTTAAATGCCGGAATGTCAGTCAAGGTAAGGCTCCAGCCTTGACTGACAATTCTGGCATTTGATAAAATCTGGAGAGCAGGTTAGAAAAATTTACACAGTTTCGATTACACTCCTCGATTGGAGTAGGTGGCGGTCAGACACCGCCACCCTTTGATTATTCATTCAAGCATCTCAAACTCTTGCTCCTATGCCCCATATCCTGGAGAATCCAATATTTAGACGTATCAACATCACAAGCCTGTGATGGATCAATCAGGTGAAAGTCAAAATAGGAGAGAAATGCCTGGTTGACAGAAAATTTGATAAAATTCCATTGATTTTCTCGGCTATAAGCTTCCATAATTTATTTATCTTTGTAGATATTTCCGGAAACCGCAGTGTATCGGATGATACGATAGCGGAAATCCTTTCCAATGCGGATCTGATTCAGATTCAGGAAGGCCAGGGAGATCTGAAGCGGGCGTCTGCTTATCTGAAACGTCTGGCGGAGAAAACGGAGTATCACGATTACACGATAGACGAGCTGACGCAGTATCTCCCGAAAGAGAAGAAGCTGTATTCGGTTTCGGATATTTATAACGCTTACAACCGCTGGTATGGCCGCGGATTGAAAACCCATATCTACAAGGCCTATAAGGAAAAAGACCTGGTCAAAATTGAGCTGAAAAAGAAGACAGATAAGCCTTACTTGGAGCTGCAGAAAATGGTAGGCCTGTCGGAGGTAAAGAAAGTGACAGATGAGATCCTGGCGGCGGCCAAAATGCAGAAAATGCGGAAACAGATGGGTCTTCCGTGGGTTCAGTCATCCATGCATATGCTGTTTTCCGGAAATCCAGGGACAGCAAAGACAACCGTGGCGCGTCTGCTATCCCAGGTCTTGAAGGAAGAGGAAGTGCTGAAATATGGCCACATTGTAGAGTGCGGCAGGCAGGATCTGGTCGGAAAGTACGTCGGCTGGACAGCACAGATTGTTGAGAGTAAATTTCAGGCGGCGCGTGGCGGCATTCTGTTTATCGATGAGGCGTATTCTCTTGTAGAAGACAACCGCACGTATGGCGCCGAGGCAATCAATACCATTGTGCAGGAGATGGAGAATTACCGGGATGAGTCATTGTCATTTTTGCAGGATATCCGGAGAAGATGAAGGAGTTTCTGGAGCAGAATGAAGGTCTTGCAAGCCGCATTGCCTTTCACCTGAATTTCCCGGATTACTCGCCGGAAGAACTGACGCAGATTCTGGATCTGATGCTGGAAAAATCGGAATACCGGATGGACGAAAGAACAAGGGAAAAATGCTTTTCCATCTGCGCCGATGCATGCCGGGAAGAAAATTACGGCAATGGACGGTTTGTCAGAAACCTGCTGGACCACGCTATCATGCGCCAGGCAGACCGCCTCATTCGGGAACATCAGAATGGTACGCTGGAAAAAGAGGAGGCCTGTCTTCTGACGGCGGACGATTTCGAGATGATCGGCCTGAAAAAGAAACCGCAGAGCCGGCAGATCGGATTTTGTGCCGGGTGAACAGCATAAAAAATCAGCAAAAAAAAATTAAACCAGCGGTTAAGTGCAGAAAACGAAAGCATGTGATACAGTATATACATGAAGATTGCGGGAGTGCAAAGCACGTAGCAATCTGGTATCAAAGGGGTCAAAAAACCTTTTGACCCCAACGTCTATATATAACAAAACACAGATATTCACAAAAAGACCAGAAAGGGGGAGTGAACACATGAAGTTAAGCGAGCTGTTGAATGTGTTGAAAACAGCAGAAACTGCGGAAGAGATGGATGTGAGACGAGAAGAAATCGCAGCGCTGATTCCGGCCGTACGAACCATGTTTGGCTATGATCAGAAGAACAGTGCACATCAGTATGACTTATGGATGCATTCCCTCCATGTGGTCTGCAATCTTCCGCGGAGGATGGAAAATGACATGGTCTATCTGGCGGCGCTGCTGCACGATATCGGAAAGCCGGAAGCGCAGTGCAGGGGAAAACGCGAGGGTGATCCGGACATGCATTACTACGGTCATCCCGAAAAAAGCATGGAAATCGTGCGCGACATCGTGGTCCCGGAGCTGGACCGGCAGGGGTATGTGATTCCGTGTTTCGATGTACAGGAGCTCCTGTATTATGTGAAGTATCATGATGACCACGTCAGTGTGAAATTAAAGCACGTCAGACGCCATACGAAAATGGCCAGCTTTGCGATGTTTCAAAACCTGATGCTGCTACAGCTGGCAGATGCCAAAGCACATATCCAGATCCCTGTTATCGCCGAACGGGGCAGAAATCTGCGGACGGCTTGCCGGTGAGAAGGCAGACTTCTCTATCAGAGAATTCTGGATGGGGAGTAGCTGATGAGCCGAAGCTGTAAAAAAAAACGCCCGTCAGCAAAGGCTGATGCAAAAATTCCCGTTGGGCAAAGCGCGCGGCAAATAAGAGGGTTCGACGGGCGAAAACACTGTGGGGAAAATCAAAAGCATTTCGAAAAATTTCTGAGACATGGGATATCTGCGACTGGAAATTTTACGGTGGGAGACCCTGAAATCCGAATCGGGAAGAAAAAAATCACTGGGAAAAATGCTATTACAGAAAATGATCTGGAAAAGATGCATGAAACCATGGATGAATTATGAACCAAGATCCCGAAAGGAAATCCTGAGCTGGGGACAGAAGACAGAAACACTAAAATAACAGAATAAGGCGGTAGTTTAACGGGCAAAACCTGTGCAGAAAAAATGTTTCATGTTTGTGGAACACACAGCAACTTTTTAGGAGAATAGGGAGGCACAGAATGCAGGTTCAAGTCCTGCCCGCCTTACGCGAGTGAGGTAGCTTAAAAGAAAGAGCGCGAAAAAACGGTCATGTGCGTGACCGTAACGGCAAACTTTTTTCCAGTGGTAATGGCGAAGATGCCGGTTCAAATCCGGCCCTCACTCAGAAAAAAACAGAAGAGCAAACGAGAAAGAATGGAGTCCACAGATCCCAGAAAAGGATGTCTGGAGAAAACAGTGGAACGAAGGAAAGGAGCGGCAGCGATGGATTTTGCAGAATGGATACGGGAGCAGGCGACAAAAACTTATACAGAAAATGGAGCAGCAGCACGGAACACAACCGGCGATGCGCGGCTGGATCTGTTTGCGACAATTGGATCCCTGCGCAGAGCGGATCCGGAAAGAATTGAGCTTCTGTTTGCGGAAGCATATCAGGCAGACCCGCTGTTCGCATTGAAAATCCTGTTTTATGCGCGTGATATCCGGGAAGGTCTCGGCGAGAGACGTGTCTTTCGGATTCTACTACAGTATCTTGCCGGGTACCATCCGCAGGCAGTTATTGCCAACCTTGACCTGATTGGTGTTTTCGGCCGTTTTGACGACTGGTACTGCCTGATCGGACTGGCGTTGAGGACGAGATGTGGAGTGCCATGAAGCAGCAGCTGGAAGCAGATCTGAAAAACTTCCAGGAGGGAAAAAGCGTTTCCCTGCTTGCTAAATGGATCAAAACGGCAGACTCTAAAAATACGGAGACGAGAAAACTCGGCATTCTGACGGCGCAGAAACTCGGCTATCCGGTTTACAACTTCAAAAGAATCGTCCGTTCCCTGCGGAAATATATCGGCGTGCTGGAAGTGAAAATGTCAGAAAGAAAGTGGGAGGAGATCGTTTACCCGGAGGTCTCCGGAAGAGCCATGATGATTTACAGGAACGCATTCGAAAACATGATGAAAAGCGTTTTAACCAGTATCTGTCGAAGGCACTGGATGGAAAAGAAAAGATTCATGCGGAGACGCTGTACCCGTATGATCTCGTGGAAAAAGTTCTGTATGGACGTCAATGGAATCAGGTATTGGAGGCGCAGTGGAGGCAGCTGCCGGATTATGTGGCGCAGGAAACGAATGCAATTGTCATTGCAGATGTTTCCGGTTCATGAGTGGAAGACCCTTGGCGACATCCATTGGTCTTGCTATTTACTTTGCAGAGCGGAACCGGGGCGCTTACCACAATCTTTTCATGACGTTCAGCCAGAAGCCGGAATTTGTTTCTCTGAGAGGGGAAACCCTGCTGCAGAAAATCAAATACGTCGAGCGTACGGAATGGGGGATGAATACTAATCTTCAGGCTGCATTTGAGCGGGTTCTGGAAACAGCGATGGATCACGATGTACCGCCGGAAGAAATGCCGAAAGCGCTGATCGTTGTATCTGACATGGAGATCGACAGATGCGGAGACCGCAATTGGATGTTTTATGATCATATGAAAGAAAAGTACGAGTATTGCGGCTACCAATTGCCGAATATTATTTTCTGGAATGTAGACAGCCGAAACGATATCTTCCATGCCGACAGTCGGAGAAAAGGTGTCCAGCTATACAGCGGCCAGTCGGTTACGACATTCCAGAATCTCCTGAACAATATTGACAGCACACCGGTCAAATCGATGGAAAAAGTGATTGAGAGTGAGCGGTACGCATGCGTCAGAACTGGAAATGCGGCATAAAAATGTTAAAGTTAGCAGTATGGATAGAAAGCTTTCAAAAGATGTAAAGCTGATATTGAAAAATAGAATGCAGAAGAATAAAGGAAAAGAGGACACTATGGCATCAAGCATGATTCACTTGGCAATTGTACAGGAGATGAGAAAGAAAGTCTCGTTTCGAGATATCAACGCCTGTTCCTTGGGGTGATTCTGCCGGATGGGGCGGTGGCGGGAAATAGCCATTTAAAGAAGAAATCTGCGAAAATACCAGATACACGTACGATCTCGAATGTTTCCGCGACAGATACGGGAAATACATGGAGAAGGATGATTTATATCTCGGCTATTATTTTCATCTGATCCAGGATATGCTATATCGGAGATTTATGTATGGGGAGCATGGCTGGAATTCGAGCGTTCCTGGAAATGTAGAAAAACTGCATCGGGACTACGAGATATTAAATGAATATGTTTCGAAAAAATATGGCCTTTCCCAGGAAATGATCCAGGAGCTGGATCTTACAGAAGAGCCATTGGCACAGCTTGCTGAATTCGATGTGAAAGGTCTTATAAAAGAAGTCCGCGGGGAATTCGTCCAGAGAAAAGAAGAGAAATTGTCCATCCTTACCAGACAAATGGCCGACGAGTACATCGTACGCGCGACGGAATTCTGCGTGGAAGAGCTAAAAGCACTGTCCAAAGGAAAATCAGGTCTGGACAGTACTGTGTGGAGCTGGGAAAAACCAGAAAATATATCACATGAAAAATTAAACCAGAAGTTAAAGGCAAAAATCGAAAATATGTAATATAGTATATACAGAACAAAGCACGGACATTCACAAAAAGAACAGAGACGTGCAGAAAGCAGGAATGCAGCAGACACATTTATGAGTGCAGACCGCAGGCATACAATGTGGGATGTATGAAGCCATGGATGAATTATGAACCAAGGTCTCTGAAGGAAATCCTGAGCTTTAGAGAGAAGGCAGAGGCAGGAAAATAGCATCTCCACCGATGATATAAAGCAAGTCAGGGTGGAACAGCATTTGATACACATCAGTATCCACAAAAAATGTGGCTGAAAATAAGGCGGTAGTTTAACGGGCAAAACCTGTGCAGAAAAATGTTTCATGTTTGTGGAACGTACAGCAAATTTTTCGTAGAGGATAAGGCACAGAATGCAGGTTCAAGTCCTGCCCGCCTTATGCGATTGAGATAGCTCAAAAGAAAGGAGCGGCAGCGATGGAACAGATCATCGAAAGCGAGCGGTATGCGTGTGTCAGAACAGGGGATGTGGAAGAAAAGATGTAAAGTTGTGATTGGAAAACAGGATGTAGGAGAATAAAAGAAAAACGGACGCTGCGTTTCAAAGATGAAGCAGTGTCCGTTTTTTACTATATGTAAGATACCGGGGTCAAAAGGTCAAAAAGCCCTTTGCCCCCAACATCTATTTAAGAAAAGTTGACAGTTGAAAAATTATGCAAAATACTCTCCAGCCAGCCTCTTAAACGCCGGCAGTGCCCGCTCGATCTGCGCAGTAGTAACGCAGTACGCGATCCGTACGAATCCCGGTGCACCGAAGTCATCGCCGGGTACAAAAAGAAGTTCGTGTTTTTTCGCTTTCTCGCAGAATGCATACGCGTCCGGTTCCGGAGTTTTCATGAAGAGATAGAAAGCGCCGTCCGGGTGAACGCAGGTGAAGCCGTAGGCGGTTAATGAATCATACAGCAGATCGCGGTTTTTCTTGTAGACCGAAAGATCCGAAACCTGTCCTGCGCATTTGGCGATGACGTGTTGGATCAGGCTTGGTGCGCAGACGAAGCCGAGGCGCGTCCGGCACCGCAGACGGCTGCGTAGATGGTTCTTGCATCATCGACCTCATCCGGAACGAGAACGTAGCCGATACGCTCGCCCGGCAGGGAGAGGGATTTGCTGTAGGAGTAGCAGACCAGCGTGTTTTTGTAATATTTTGTCAGATACGGAACTTCCACGTCTCCGTAGACAAGCTCGCGGTACGGTTCATCAACGATCAGATAAATCGGATGGCCGTATTCGGCAGATTTTGCTTCCAGAAAAGCAGCGAGCTTCTGAATGCTTTCTTCTGTGTAGACAACGCCGGACGGATTGTTCGGAGAATTGACGAAAACGCCTTTGGTGTGCGCTGTGACAGCGGCCGAGAGGCGGTCAAGTCGATCTGGAACGTGGAAGAATCAGCCGGCGTTTCGATCATGGCTGCGCCTGCAGATTCGATGAAAACACGGTATTCCGGAAAGTACGGGGTAAATACGATATACTCGTCGCCCGGAACGGTTAAAGCGCCAAGGACGATGCGGAGCGAAGCGGCTGCACCGCAGGTCATATAGAAGTTGTCGGCATGGAACGCGGTACCAAAGCGTTTGTTCAGGTCGGCTGCAACGGCGGCGCGGGTATCGGCATCGCCCTGCGCGGAGGTGTAGCCGAAGAGATAGTAATCGTCTTTGGAATCAAGCAGCTCCTTGATGGTCTCATGAACGGAGACCGGAGCCGGGACGTTTGGATTTCCGATACTGAAATCAAAGACATTTTCTGATCCGATCTCGGCAGCGCGTTTTTTACTGTATTCGAAAATCTCGCGGATTACCGATTTTTTTGTGCCGAGAGTTACCATTTTTTCTGAAATCATGTGTCAATCCTCCTGAAGTAAATTGTTTGCCGCTGTTTTAAATGAACTGTAAATATTATTCTTTTTTCTGCTTTTTCCTTATTTTAGCAGACAAAGACTGAATTGTAAATGCAGCATTTTCGGTCTCATGCTCCCGCAGGCTGAAAAGATGGCGGAAGCACACCACGAGTGATATCAGCAGACTGCCGAGCCGCACGGACGGAAGAAAGCGGGAAATTTGTGCGGCAACGGCAAACCCGGAGAACGAAACGATCGAGCGCAGACTGTGTGGCTGGATAATGAGAATCAACGAAAACGTCAGATAAAACGCCGCCAGAAGAAGCGCCGGCCGCAGATCCGGCAGGAGGCCGAGCAGCACGCCGAACGAGACAGAGATCGCCTTTCCGCCTTTCGCAGGCTGCAGAAACGGCCATGCGTGTCCGGCCACCGGGGCGAGCAGAATCAGGGCGAAAATCCAGGAACCCATCGAAACAGCGGAACTGTGCGCCGCCAGAAACACCGGCAGAAATCCCTTCCCGATATCGCACAGGACGCAGAGCAGTCCAATCCGCGGTCCGGCCACTGAAAAGGCGTTGAAGGCACCGGGATTCTGATCTTCATTCACAGTTCGGACATCCACGTGGCAGAAGTATTTTGGAATCAGGTACGAATACAGTAGCTGCCCGAGAGGTACCCGAAGAAACTATAAAACAGATAAGCAGTAAGCATCATAAGCAGTTACTCCGAAATTAATTTTTCCAAAAGGTGTGTAATTGACGTTCCCGCCTGCGGATGGCTGTTTTGATGCTGGGCATCGCGCATCGCAATCTGACGTGCATCATCGCGGGCAAGCGAAATACCGGCCTCTGCCAGCTCTTTCTGATGTGCGCCGGTCACGGACATTCCGCGTGAGACAAAAAAAGCACGGTTTTTTGTTTCGCAACCCGGAATCGGATCAGTGTGGACGAGCGGAACGCGCCGCACAGCGGCCTCGGTACTGCTTAAGCCACCGGGCTTTGTAAACAGCACATCGGCAGCGGCCATATATTCCGCAACGTGGCGTGTAAAACCGATGATATGTACATTTGGGTTCTTATGGAACTGCAGCCGGAGCGAACGCATCCGTTTTTTATTATTTCCGCAGATGATCACAGCCTGTTCGCCGTTTTCCAGCCGGGAAACAAGTTCATGTGCGAGCAGATGCACTTTGCCGAATCCCATACTGCCGCTCATGACGAGAAACAGCGGAGCATTCTCGGGAAGACCGAGATGGCGGCGCACATCCTCTTTGGATGCAGGGCGCGCAAATGCGGGCCGCACCGGAATACCGAGAGGAAGCAGTTTTTCTTCCGGGATACCGCAGGATGCAAACTCCGGGATCAGATCCTTGTGCGGAACCACATAGTAATCGCAGTTCGTCTCTTCCCAGAACGGAATGCACGCGTAATCGGTGGCAACGGCAACGCAGGGAATCGTCAGCCGCCCTTTCTGTTTCATCCAGGTCAGTGTTTCCGCCGGATAAAGATGTGTGGTGACAACGGCATTAAAATGGTTTTGATCAATATAATCTGCAAGCACATTTCCAAGCCGCGCATTTGCATAGTAAACGGGGGATTTCCAGGGAAATTTCCGTACCAGCTCACCAAGCTGATAGAGTGCGCCGAAGCCGGCCGGAAAAACGGAGACGAGCTTCACATAAGCTCCGCCGACCAGTGCGGAGGTATGCTTTCGCCCGAGGCTCATCAGATCCAGAACCTCGGCTTCGTGGTGATAAAAATTCAGACTTTCTTTTAATGCAGAGGCCGCAGCATTGTGGCCACCGCCGGTATTGCAGGATAAAATCAGTACCTTCATAAGAAAAACTCCATTCTTTTGTTGTATCTCCGAAAGAAACAGGATCACGAGATTTTTCAGACACGCTCTAGTATAGAACTCTGTTATATTTCGGGCAATCCACAAAAGGAGAAAAGTGTCTGATATAACAGGAAGGCGACAGGCAGCAGAAATATCGGGGAGACGCAGACGGAGCATTCACCTGCGGATCAAGATTTTGAGAGAAAGGAAAACGACTGGTGCCTGAAAAAAATTGGTAAAATAGAATAAAACTGAAAGAAAAAGAAACAAAAAACAGGATAAAATGCTGAAAAATCAATTGACATCCCATCCAAAACTTCGTATCATAGAGACAGAATGGGGCGCGTTCGGAAAGCGATCTGCGAACCAGAAAATACAGGAGGTAAGCTTAAAATGGGTAAATGGCAGAGAAGTCTTTACCAGCCGGTTCTGCCGCTGGGAAAAGACGGAAAAAGGGTAACAGGAAGCGCGGAACATATCGCACTTTCCAGAAAAGCAGCAGGCGAGGGTATGGTTCTGGTGAAAAACGAGAACGAGACATTGCCGCTCGCAAAAGGCACAAAAGTAGCTTTATTTGGAAAAGGAACGATTGATTACGTAAAAGGCGGCGGCGGAAGCGGTGACGTTACCGTTGCGTATATCCGCAACTTCTACGAAGCATGAAGATCAAACCGAAGACTGGAGAAATTCGCAAAATCCTGCATGAAGAAGAACGGTGGTCAAACCGGTAACTCTGATCGAGCCTAGTGTGGTGTCAGTTCTCATTCTTCGTTGTCGTTGGACTAGGGGTCCGCTAAAATTCTTCGTTGGGTTGATGCCTGCTTGC
>ENA-OQBT01000730-OQBT01000730.1-human-gut-metagenome-genome-assembly--contig:-NODE-730-length-18020-cov-1.989605_pt1 | contig 18020 bp, 11 predicted proteins | sample MGYA00242749_ERZ504557 | MGnify/ENA primary metagenome ERZ504557 (study PRJEB26092, sample SAMD00036243) | human gut metagenome | host: Homo sapiens | study: EMG produced TPA metagenomics assembly of... | reverse complement strand
TTGATTCCGTAGAAGATGCGGATGCAAAACTGGACGGCGAGGCAGGCGAAAAATTGAAAGAGATCCTTGATGAGTACGGCCTGCACTGCATGGGAATCGCCGAGAACGGTTTCCGTCAGCTGACCAACAGCAAGCAGGAAGTAAAAACCGTCGATGATATGAAAAACCTGAAAATCCGTGTCGCAGGAAGCAACCTGCTGATGGAGTGCTACAAACGCTGGGGCGCCGATGCCACCAACATGAACTGGTCCGAGACCTACACCGCTCTGCAGCAGAAAACCGTAGAAGGCCAGGAAAATCCGCTTCCGGCTATCGATGCAGCAAGCGTACAGGAAGTACAGCCGTACTGCTCGATGTGGAATGCAATTTATGACTGTCTGTTCTTCTGCATCAACGGGGACATTTACGACAGTATGACTCCGGAGCAGCAGGAAGTGATCGATGAGTGCGGTCGTCTGGCAACACAGTATGAGCGTGAAATCAACCGCGCCGGTGATGACGAAATCATGAACCGCTGGCAGAATGAAAATGGTGTTACCATTACCAATTATGAGGATATGGACATCGATTCGTTCAAACAGGCAGTAGACGGCGTAGACGAGTGGTATCAGAAAGAACTGGAAGGACAGGGATATGATGATGCCAAAGAGCTGATTGATACCTTTATAAAATAGGTGATTTCACGAAGATTTTTACAGTCTTTGCTGAGGCTGCTTGAAAAAGATTCAAAAAACTACATATGGTAGAAAATAAAAATCCATCCATAACTGGGAAGTCTTCGGTGAGACTGTTTCCGGGCGTGGATGGATTTTTGGTGGTTGAACTGCATTTTAGCATTGCGTTTGGCAGAAAAAAAGGTATATTAGATTATGTTTAACAAAATTAAGAAAGTCCCCTGCTTCCATTGCGAATATCTTTTGATAACGTTTGGTGAAGTCTGTTATGTTTTTATTCTTATGGCTATGTACGGCTTATGCGAAATTTGGGCCAATGGTTCTGTAATCAGGTTACATCAATCAAATATGAGTAGAGGGGGGTGCAAAGCGGGGGTGTGTGACAGGTAATGACTTTTTTTATTCTGGAATATATCGGGAAATAGGAGATTTCAATATGAAGAAAAATCAACAGGAAACAGAGATCGATCAATGGCCATGGATTTCCATGCTGCCGTTTGGAATTCTGGCGGGATACTGGGACATAAGGAAGTGCGGATCACGGCAATTTCGGAATATGGCTTTCAGACCCGTCTTGCGATGCCGGCCACGGAAGAGCAGAAAAATGCGCCGTGGGAACTGGCATTTTACGATCAGAAAACAGCTTCCTATCACCGGATCATGCTCATGATGCAACTTTTTACAGGGGAAAAGAGGAAGATTTTGATAGGTTTATACGTTTGGTACAGAGCAGGAAAATTATCGAAAACGCGGTACAGCGCCTTGCCCTGCAGTACAGTCAGTATATCCGCTGGAAAATCGAGGACGATGATGCCGCTCTTGCAGACAGATGACTGGCTATCCTGCGGAGCAGGACGCGTTTCATCTGGAAAGTCTGGAAGAGCAGAAAAAGTATGGTTTTGCGGGATCGGGAAGGAAACATTTGTGGCATTGCAAAATGGTTCTGCCGGATCCGGGCAGCCGGTCGAACTGGCACTCGAACTGGATCGCCCGGAATGGTACACGGCGTATCTTTCGATGGAAAGTGCGGCATTTTTTGAAACTTATTTTCGGAAAAACCAGATTCCAGACCCGCCGATTTTCCATCCGGACAGGCTCTATATAGGAAATTCTTTCTGTCCGCATCTGGCGCCAAAAGAAGAGGAACTGTTTGCAATGATGGACAAAGCCTGCCGGGAGTCGTTTGCCGTTACACTGGTCTTTCCTTTCTTGCTGGAAGAAAATCTGCCGGAAACACAAGAGCGTCTATACCATCTTGCCAGATGGTGTGAGCAAAAGAACAAAACCATTGAGCTTGTTGTAAATGACTGGGGAACAGCCCAGCTGGCAGCTCAGTTTTCAGCGTTTTCTCTCTGTCTTGGCGTTCTGCTCAACAAGCGGAAAAAAGATCCCCGGATGGCTTATAAGATGGGGGATCGCACATTGTTTGAAAAAAACAGCGTCCATGCGGCGTTTTACCGGGACTATTTAAAAGAAAAATTCCGGATTGAGCGGTATGAATGGGAGAGTTGCGGCGATACCAGTATCAGGAAGTTTCCGGAAGGAAAAAACAGTCTTCATCTTCCGTTTTATCAGACTAATACCTCGCAGTATTGCCCACAGTATGCAGCGTGTGTCAAAGGAAGCCGTGGTGCGCAGGTGCCGGTGCGGGAGTGTCCGGGGTTTTGCGAAAAGCAGGTGTTTTTGTATCCGGAGCATCTGCGGATGGTGGGGAGGTATAATTCGTTGTTTGGGGTGGATTTGGATGTGTGGCGGAGAATGGAAGAGATGCTGGAACTGTGTGGGACGAATCGGGTGGTGGTGAATTTGGTGTAGAAGAATTCTAAGTTTGGGGTTAGGCAGATAGAGTTGAAAATTTAATTTTAATAGGGTATAATTTTAATAAAATTATGGCTTGGAATTCAAAGTGCCAAAAAAGAGAATTGAATATACCACAATACGAAAAATAAAGAAGATATACAGAACGTATTATTTGTAAATTTATTCTATAAGAAAAATCAAAAATATGTAGTGATAAAATAAAAAGATGAAGTCCTATCCATTGTTCTAGATTGTAGAGAAAAACTACAAAATTAAGGGGAAAATGCCGGAATACGTGAAATGAGGTTATCGTGATATGCTTAGATTTGTCAGTCAATGATGGAACTCTTGTTTAGATAGTAGGTTTTAAATCCCAAAAGGAAAAAATGAAAGAACATTTAATAAAAACGATAAAAATATATAAGGAGGAACGCCAATGGCTTCACTAACACATGTCTGTATGTGGTCAGAAAACGGATGGAAGCGTATTACAGCAGAACAAGCCTCTAGATTGCATCCAGGCGGGACTGTATCTGCTCATAGTGGCCTGTTTATGTGTGAGCTTTGTGGACAGTATGTCCTTCTTACAGATGGTGCTATTAAGAAACGCTACTTCAAGCACAGTCGTTATGAAAAAAGCAAAGATTGTCCTGAACGTACATTCGGATCTGGCTATTCAATCTCTTATGGTTCGCAGGAGCACGATTTACCAATTCGTATTACTAGTATATCCGCATCTTCTTTTAGCTTTGAGATCGGTTTGATCCGTGCTCCAATAAATTTTCTCGATAAGGACTTCTGCATAGAAATCAAGCCCAAGGGAGCATTTGATGTATCATATGTATTCACAAAAGAACGACTGAACTATGGCAGTATCACATATCTTTCTATCGGTGAAAAACCATTTGAAAAATATACGCTTAGTTTCCAACATGGAAACGACAAATTGCATGAATTTTGGCCGGCAGAGATTAAAGGCATTGATCCGGAGGCACATTGTTTGAAAAAGTTTCCGGCAAAAAACTCTCATATGATGCCGATGTTGAGATTGGGAAAGAATACTATTTGTTAAAACGTGGTTACCTCTATAGAAAGTCATGCAGCAACATGCAAATTCAAGAAATTATACAAAAACGAATCGAGTGGGAAATTTGGACCCTCTATGTGGTTTCTGCATCTGCATTTAACGAAGATGCAGCCAGATTCTTTCTTGACTTCCATTGCCGTCTGACGGATCGCCCAGTGTCATTACAACCGGTATGGCCGTTATTTGTCGAAGGTAATTACATAGTAAAACATAATCAAAACAGTATGTATCTGCTTGTCGAAGGTAATGTGGCTGCAGTTAAAACATTTCCTTATGTAACAATTCGTCGACTAAATTACAATTCATCTTATTCAAAACTATACGAGGTGTTTTGCTCTGGAAGACAGCAGTTAATATCTGCTGGCCGTGCTCAAGCTTTACAATATACATATTTTTGGAAAGAGCCTCTTGATCAAGTGAGGTTGTGTCCCGAAGTTTCAGTAATCGATATTACAGGTGCGGAGGTTGATCCTGGCGAAACTGATATTTTGCCGCGTAATAAAACGTTACGTTTCAAATCAACATTTGATGGGGAGCTAATCATTTCAAACAATAACCATGTTGTAGATAAGCGAAAATTGTCCATTGACAAATATACAGAGTTGGACAGACTATCCTACGGTTTAACGGTTCAAGTTGTCATTGGGCTTGATGTCATCTGGAAAATTAATTTTAGAAAAAAACAACCTATCGTTATAAACGAAGAATTTGAAATTATGAAGCAAATTACTAATGTATCAGGGACAACAATCCCAGCTCCGCACTCTTTGCGAAATATGTTAGTTGGTATGAATTGCTATCCGCAGGTATGTCAATGGATACGAAAATGTATTAAACGTGGAACTATTAATGAGCAATCATACCGCAGATTGCAAGAGACCTATCGCAGCATGAATACGAATAGATAAGGAAGATGTGTTATGAATTACATTGATCTTTTTACTCAGAAAGAAAAATCAATTCTCTGCGAAATCATCACTGGTAGAGATTTCAAAGAACTATTCAAAAGAAATGAAAAAGAATTCTCAAAAATACGAAAAGGATTCAGAGCGAAATCATTGACAGAGCAGCAAGCGCTTTCAATTGCTATATCCAATGTTGATAAGCTTTATTGCAATGTGGGTCAATGTAAAAGTGGATATTTGGCTTAAGGAAATTCAGGAGAACATTGATAAACTTGAGGAAAACGGTTCAGCGCATGATATTGCATTGGCAGAGACTATGCTTGACTCTGTCTTTGTCAATAATGTTGATTTGTACCTCAAACTTGCGGGAAAAACTATGGATGAGGATGCCCGCTCTAAACTTTATGAAAGAATGGAAAATATCAAATTCGAGCGTAAAAGGGATGTGGAAGTGGCTAACTGTATTAAGATTATGGAAGAAGAAAAACGCCATTTACTCAATCAAATTGAAGCGGGTCAGCAGAGCATTAATAATATAAAGGCAGAATACGAACAAAAAATACAAGAGATTCAACAGGATAAAGACACATTGGAATCTTTGTTAGCTGAGGCAAAAGAGAAAATTGCTGAATTGCAGATCGATCCTACAGCTTCTAAAGGAGACAATGTCGATTATCTCGTGCAGTTTGACGATACCGATACTTCTGTTCTTCCTTCTGTTGGTAGCGATGAAATGTTTTCCTTATGTGGTGTCATCTCAGATTATAATGGACAGAAATGGCTTATTCGTTATGCTGATTTGAATCATAATGGGTGCTATCACATTTTTCGCAAAAGTGAAGATGTTCCGCCGTATTTCACAAATAGAGACAGGATTTTTTATAAGAACGGTCCTTCCGATGATGGGTTCTATGGTATTTGGACTTGGTCCGCAACTTCTAATGAAAAGGATCCTTCCAAAGATTATATAATATCCAGATACAACATGGACCTTATTGCCATTGAAGTCGTTATTATTTCAGAAGTATCAAATGTGGACGATCTGATTAAGTTATTAAAAACTGGAATTGAATACCAGCTTCATAGCCGTAAAGTTATGCTTTCTTTTTATGCATCCAAGGGACAGTATATGGCATTCTGTGCAACACAAGAGAACTTAACATACTAAATGGAACGATTTCCTTTGCTGAAGATTGCATTGAAGTGCCAGTATATGAATTTACAGGTGGAGAAATTTTACGTTTGGATAATGGTCTTTCTTTTTATAAAAGTGCATTTGCAGGTCTTCCAAGAAAGATTTATCAATTGAAAAGTCCCCTTGATATTGTAAGGAATATCGTTTTCTCTTCACTTTCTTGGACTACATATAAAACAAGAGGGGTGACTCGTGCCGAGTATAGAACTTTTAAGGAGTTTCTTGGTGCAATTCCAGTAGACGATATAATATGCAAGATTGAGACTGCGTGTCATTGCTCGAATTCAGCTGCTGAAAAATTGCTGAATGAATTTCTGAATGTGGCTGGAAAATACGTTGATGGAGATAGTTTAGAAGACGAAATAATTCTCTCAGCTATTTCTACAAGTACTGAACTTCAGGAAAGAACAAGGCACTTATTCGTGAAAACTGGGAAGCAGAGAATAAGAGCTTATTAGATGAAGCGCAGAAGAAACTCGATTCACTTGAAGCGCAATTAAAATCTGCTACTATTAGTTTGAACGAAGCACAAAAAGCATTTAGTAAAACAAAATCGGAAGAAGAACGTCTTGTCGGTGTTATAGCAGAAAAGAAAAAACTGGCTGAGAATGTTGAAATAGCAGTTGCTGAAAGAATACACAAGGCACAAGAAAGCGTGCAGATTTCATTGCAAATATGGCATTTGTTAGGCGGAAAAACGATTCAAATTGCAACCACAGAGAACCAAAACGCAACTGAGGTTGTGTCAAAACCTGTTATTGCCTCATATCGCGCTTTTTCATCATTTAATGATCTAAATATAAATGATCTCGAAGCTCATCATACTTGGAAAGATGTTATTAATACAGCTGCATTTGAACTCAGAGAGGCTGGCATATCAGAAAAATACAGAAGTAGCCTAGCCGCATTCCTCTGTGCCGCTTATATCGAAAAACAGCCTATCTTTCTTGTTGGCCCTAATGCAATTGATATTATTCAAGCATTCAGCGCATCCGTAACAAATTATAAATATGGAATACTTTGCTGCGAAGGTAGTTATAGTAATCAGGTAATTACAGAAATCGGTGCTGATGGCGAAAACATCGTGATAATTAACAATCTTCTTGCAAGTGGTTGGATAAACCGGCTTCCGGAAATTCTCTATCAAAAAGATATTTTTTATGTTGCCACCCATCCGTACGCAGAAGACATCCAGGTTGAACCCAAGAGCTTGTATGGATTTATGTTACCGCTGTTTACAGAATTTTTTGTGGATAAAAAAGCTTCTGGAGAGTACTATGGAGGTTATTTTGCTGAGGACTTCAAAACATACTCCGCACCCAATGGTATACGTCAAGATTTAAAAGTGCTTTCAAAATTAAAGATTGGTTCATTAGTCAGAAACCAAATTAACAGACTTGTTGCTACGATGCATGGTATTTACAATGAAATAACAGTGGACGATGAATTCTTGTTTGCTGTATTTCCAATTGCTTATGCTTTGTTGGAAGTTAATGAACTCACAGAGGCAATTGCAGATCCGCAGAGAGGTATCACGATTTCTGAAAGCCTCAAACGTGATCTTCAATATATCTTAGGAGGAGTCTAATGAACAAGTATAACGGGTTACTTTCATCAGTGTCACATAAGTATCACATTTATAAAGGAACACAAGAAACAGAGAACGATTGGAAAACTCGTCTGATATATAGTATATGCGGAATGATGGCTTATGCTTCGCTATGGGATGACTCGGAAGAAGGTTCAATCTCCATTACGCACTTAAAAAGAAAAGTCCACAATATACTTGCAAATTACAAATCAATATACCCGGAACTTTCAGCTAACTTACCACATGTTTCTGAAGAACTCGAAGATGAGATTGCAGATCAATTTTTAAGTACAGGAATGGTCTATCACCGCCCTAACCGAATAGCTCCATCAATGAAGCATGAAGAATTGTTTGATGATGTCTTATTTCAAAGAGGAATTGCTCTGGATAGTATTTCCTGTGTATCTGGTATTGGGTTTTATTTAAAACAGCGTGGGACAAAAAATACAGATAAGGTAAAGCAAATGTTTGGCCTAGAACAAGCGGATTTAAAAACAGTGTGGCATATGACACTGTCTGCTGCTTATTGGAAATCCAATCTGTCGTTTGAGCAAAATACAGAGTATCTTCGTTTAAAAGCGCCCTTTTTTCGAGGGTACTGGGTAAACAAGCCAGATACAACTGGTGCTGTTTCAATTCTTCGAACTGGAATGAAGGGTTCGCAGTTATATTATCTTTACCGCCATTATGGTGCTAAGATGGAAGTTAGCCCGCTCCCACAATGGCAAGTAGAGTCTCACAATTACAGATTGCTTGCATGTGCATGCCTCGCAACCTATGGAACATTACCACCCCTAGAGTATTTCGAGGATGGAGCATTAGTCCATATACGTATGAATTATTTACTTCCCCCACGTGAATTAGAGTTCTTGAAATTATACAGCTGGCCTGAGAGATGCACATCGCTCCCGTGTGATTTTAGGCGAAAACTCTCAACAGAAGTCTTTACAGCTATTAAAAACATTTTATCTGACGAGGGATATGAATTTAAAGGAGGGACAATCTAATGCAAAACGGAGCAAATTCTGTCCATAAGCAGTTGCGAACGGAGCTGGAAGACTATATTAAATCACAGTATTTCGGAAAATCTCCCATATTGCTCTCTGCCTTAAGTGAACATATTGATGATGAAGGACTGCTTTATCAGAAACCTTTTATTGAGTCGTCTCCAGCATACATTACTGTCCAAAATGGCATTGAAATAGCAAATATAGAGCCTTGGATGAAAGATTATTTCTTACAATTGGCAGAAGCTGGTATTGGAGTTTTTTCTTCCCCATTTGCACACCAAATAGCTGCGCTTGAAGCTGCAAGTAGAGGAGAAAACTTGTTTATATCAACCGGTACGGGCTCTGGTAAAACGGAGTGTTTTATGTGGCCGCTTCTTGCCAAAATGGCTACTGAAGCAAGAGGATCCAAGGAATCCTGGGCCAAACGAGGCATTCGCACAATTATTATGTACCCATGAATGCTCTTGTTTCAGATCAGTCAGTCGACTTAGAAGGATGATTGGAGATTCTGATAAGAAGTTTATTAAGATATTCAGAAATACTTGCGGGAACGAAGTTCGACGTCCTCAATTCGGAATGTATACTGGTCGAACCCCATATCCTGGAGCGCAGCCTTCCACAAAACAGGATAGGAAACTAGAAAAGACCTTGTCTAGAATGTCTTTTCCACAAAGAGATTCTGAAAAAGAATATTTCGATTACCTTCGTCAAGAAGGGAAAGATCCCTGCCAAGCAGATATGCATCAGTTTCTACAAGGACTACATGAGAGTAGACATATTCCTAATGATGAGGATGCAGAGTTGATTACTCGTTTTGAAATGCAGCAATTTTGCCCAGATATTCTCATCACAAATTATTCTATGTTGGAGTATATGTTGCTGCGTCCAAGAGAACAAAAAATCTGGGATGATACTCGAAAATGGCTTGCTTCGAATGATGATAATAAATTGCTGTTTGTCATTGATGAAGCACATATGTATCGTGGTTCATCAGGAGGTGAAGTTGCGTTACTAATTCGCAGACTTTTCCATAAGCTTAGAATTAGCCGTGATCGTGTGCAATTTATACTCACAACCGCAAGCATGCCAAATAAGAATCAGCAAGATATTGATTCAGTAATGAAGTTTGCAAATGAGCTCACTGCTTCCGATAAAGCAACCAGGTTCTGTTATCTCACCGGCAAAAGAGAAGTCATAGATGGTCAGTTGAAGTATGACATATCCGCTGAGTTTCTTCTGCGTTCAGATCCTAGCAGATTTGAGGACAAGGATGACATAAAACTTTCTGCACTCTTGTTGTTTTGGCGTCAATTAGAAGGTTTTGATCAGAGTATCAGCTCCATGGAAAAGATTAGTAGCTGGATGTACGACAATCTTATCTATTATCGACCATTTCATGAACTTATCAAATATTGTCGTGGGAATGCCGTATCATTAGGAGAATTATCTTCTGGCATCTTCCCGGAGCTTAGTAAGGAAAATGCTTTAAAAGCGGTCAGCGTTCTTTTGGCCATTGCACCACTTGCCAAAAAATGCTAAGGGTAGTGTCCTTTTTCCCGCACGTATGCATATGCTTTTCAAAGGGATTTCAGGAGTATATGCCTGTGCCAATGCGAATTGTAGCTGTTCTCATTCAGAAGGAGGTCTTACTTTAGGCGAGGTTTATTTGTCCGATGGTAATTTGACCTGCCTCATTGTGGCAGTGTTGTATATGAGCTGTTTAATGATAGACGATGTGGTGCACTATTTTTCAAGGGCTATATTCTTGAAGATGATTCGGAACTTCATGGAGATGTATACCTGTGGCGCTACCCTGGTCAGTTAATGGATCGCAGGATGAAAGAAGTACATCTATTTATTCCAACTGATGATTTTGAATTACCTTCAAAACAGGGTAAAAATGCCATTAAGCCCTGTTATCTGGATGTCAAGAGCGGGTTTATCAATTTTACAGATGACTCTTCCCTTGGTAAGCCCGGGATTAGAAAATTGTACTACTGCAATTATTCTGCAAAAGGTAGGCCGCAGATTATTACTTTTCCGACCTGCCCGCATTGCAGACACCAACTTTCTACGTCACAGCTTACCTCGTTTAGTACTCGAGGTAATCAGTCGTTCTTCAACTTGATTAAATCGCAGTTCCAATTACAACCTGCTGTACCAGGCAAGGACAGTGACCCAGATCGATTTCCTAACGAGGGACGCAAGGTGTTGCTTTTCTCTGATAGCCGCCAACGTGCGGCAAAATTAGCTAGAGATATGTCTGACGCTCGGACATTTCTGCAGCAAGACAGTTGTTTGCAATAGCGATCAAAACAATGGAAGAGCAAACAGTCGAGCAATCCATGAATACACTGTACGACTATTTTTGTCTTGCGGCCGGTCAACGCCACGTGCAGATGTTCCATGCCGATGAACGCGCGAAATTCACTGAAGATTGTACTTCTGCACAGAATAATTATAATCGATGTATAAAACGTGGAAGAGACTACGCTCCGCGATTCACGATTGCAAATGCGCCTGTACAGATGCAAGAATATCTTCTTCGAATGTTTGCAGGAGGTATAATACTTTGTACGACTCTGCTACCAGTTGGATTGAACCCACTGATCAGGCTCTTTTTGATGCTGTCGATGCTCTTGAAGAAAACCATGTGATGATCACCGATGAAGAATTTATTGATCTTTTCAATGCTTGGATTCTATCAATTGTGATATGTCTACTGCCCTTGGGCATACTATCAATGATGCAGTTCGACTAAAGGTTCGCCCAAAACGAGGTGGTTATGGACTTGATAAAAATTGGGAATTTTCGAAAATTATTCGAGAGATCATGGGGTGGAACGACGGAAATGAAACAGAGATGACTTGTAAACAAGTATTAAAAGAAGCGTTCCTTGATTCAGCGCAACCTGATAATGGCAAACTATATATTGATCTTTCTAGAGTAAAACCACGTTTTGATGCTATGCATATATGGTACAAATGTGAGCAGTGCTCTGAGCTGACCCCTTTCTTGCTAAAAGACAGATGCCCAAGCTGCGGTTCTATTCATATTCATAAGATGAAATCCGACGAATATGAAGCACTTAGTTTTTGGAGAAAGCCGGTTACTGATGCGGTTCAAGGTGAGCCAATTCATGTGATTGATACAGAGGAGCATACTGCTCAGCTCTCACATAAAGATCAGCGTGACGATCTTTGGAGTAAAACTGAACAATATGAATTGCGCTTCCAGGATTTGATTCAAGAGGATGAAACTCCTGTCGATATTCTCAGCAGCACAACAACTATGGAAGTGGGTATTGATATTGGTTCACTAGTTGCGGTTGGATTACGAAACATTCCTCCGATGCGTGAAAACTATCAACAGAGGCTGGTCGTGCGGGCCGCGTGGATCTAGTTTATCTACAATTGTTACTTTCTGTGAAGATGGACCGCATGATACTTTGTATTTCAATGACCCGATTCCTATGTTCCGTGGTGATCCCCGCAGGCCTTGGATTGATGTACGAAGCGATAAACTCCTCCAGCGCCATTTGGCTATGGTTATTTTACAAGAGTTCCTTGTGGAAAAACATATGAGCCTTGATACAGTTCCTGCAGCTGTTTTTCTTGAAAATTTTCTTGAAAGTTTTAAGAACTATCTTGTTTCCTATGATCTTGACAAAGACAAGTTTCTTTTGCCTATGGGAGTAGTGTTTCAGTATTCAGCGTTTGTGGATGAACTCACAGCGACTTTTGATACACTTAAAGAAAAATGTCATGCTCATCCCGAACTTTTTGGCATGAATGAAAGTGTTAAGGAAGGTGATGAAAAAGTACTCTTGGATGCGCTTTATGAAGAAGGCATCATCCCAACATATTCGTTCCCGAAAAATGTTGTCAGTACTTATATACCAGATATGAATGGAAAAATCCTTTACGAGGTTGAGCGTGGACTTGATATAGCTATTGGTGAATATGCTCCTGGTAGAGCACTTGTGGTTGATAAACAAACTTATCAGATTGGTGGATTTTACTATCCTGGAAGTGAACGTCGTCACGGTCAATCGCTAACTCCGGCACGTGCTTATACAGAAGACCCCAATTATGTGAAGAAGATTATTTCTTGTCCTGAGTGTGGCTGGGTTGGTTTGATGGAAGAGAATGCAAAAACCTGTCCATTCTGCGGGAGCAATGATCTTAAGATTACTCGTGAAATGATGCGCCCTTGGGGGTTTGCACCAAGAAATGCTGAAGCAATACCGGATGTACAGCTGTCAGAAGAGTATACCGCCGTACAGCAGCCACTGTATTCAACTCTTCCAGATGCGGAAAAAATGAAACTGGCCCCAGGCTGTAAGAATATACGAATTGCTTCACGAACAAATCAGAGAATCATCATGTTGAATAAAGGATCAGATGACAAGGGATTTATGGTCTGCAAAGATTGTGGTGCTGCTATGCCAGGCGACGATATTTCTGCTTTGAATGATGTTAACAGACCATATAAGTCAAAGTATGCTCGAAGCAAATGTCGTCACGTTAATTCTTTTAACGTAAATCTTGGATATGATTTCATAACTGATATGTTGGTTCTTGAATTCACAATTGACGATAAAATTATTGATGCACGTCGAAGTGATAATCCATGGCTTATCCGTGCAGCTCAATCTTTAGCAGAAGCATTGCGACTGGTAGCAAGTAAAAAACTCGATGTTGAATTTACTGAACTTGTTACCGGTTATCGTCTCAGAACGGGGACTGAAGCCTCCTATGTTGATGTTTATCTCTACGATAGCCTATCGAGCGGTGCTGGTTATGCCGTTAGTGTAGCTGATGCAATTGACGAACTACTATCTGATATGAAAGAGCTGTTGAGTTCATGTGATTGTGAATCTGCATGTTCTAAATGCCTGAAGCATTACAGAAACCAATATGTACATGGTATGCTTGACCGCTTTGCAGCACTTCAACTTCTCGGATGGGGTGTTGGCGGAAAAAAAGCATCTCCTATCAAATCAGAGACTCAGATTAACATGATCATGCCTTTGGCGAATATTCTTAATCAATTAGGCTGTGAAATCACTGTCGATAATGAAATTACTGCAACTGGACAAAGAAGAAAAAAGAGGATTGTTATCTATCCGGCAATGTGGGTCGAGCCACAGGATATAAACACCATTTTTGTGAGTGATGCCTATATCAAGTATGCCAAGCCATACGCTGTCCAAAAGATTCTCGACAACATTTGAACTTGTCTGCTATCTTTAATTGGTTATGAACTGGGGTTGAGGCCATCAATTTAGCAGGGGGATTGCTTCGATTTTCTCTACCATTATTGTAACCGAAAGGCATTTAGACTATTTCACTATGTTAGAAGATATGTTGTGAAAACTACTTATAAAGATCTTGTCCCGATGGCGGAACAGATCTTGGCACCGAATTATGAATATTCTGAGGAACTGTATCAGTAATGATGCGGATCCAGTTCTGCCAATAGAACATTTCGCCCGATTTGTTTTCTATGTTTACTCTTGATAAAAATTAATTTACATGGAGTGATTCATCTGTTGAATGGTATGTAATAAAAGCATAACCAACAAACTTCTTTTCTAAACAGATTTGAAGAAATTTGATACTGAATAAATACCTGTAGGAGGAACTCTATGAATCAGGAAATATATGAAAATCTTAAGACAGGTTTTGAAACTGCATATATCGACAGCAGGATTTCTTCAAATCTTGCTTTTAAGCCACAATTTGTTTCGAACAGTTATCAGGAAGGGAAAAAGGTATTATCCGCAATAGAAGATGAATTGTTGGCCTGCGATACATTTCAGATCAGTGTAGCATTTATTACCATGGGTGGTGTTGAACCCCTTCTTCCAACATTAAGAGAGTTGGAGAAGAAAGGGATCTATGGGGAAATATTAACGACAAATTATCTGTCGTTTAGTGAGCCGGAAGCGTTAAAAAAATTACATAGTTTAAAAAATATTCGGTTAAAAATATACGATGTAAATGTTTCGAGGGAAGATTTTCATACCAAAGGATACATTTTTAAAAACAGAGAAATATATCGAATCATTATCGGCAGTTCTAACATGACAAGTGCGGCACTCACAAAAAATAAAGAGTGGAATACCAAAATCGTATCTAACGAGAGTGGAGAAGTCGCAGAGCAGATTTTGGCAGAATATCATCAGATGTGGAATTCACAATATGCCATTGCGTATGAGGATTTCATTGAAAATTATATCCAGCAATATGAGATTGCAAAGCATCAAAGAGCTGCTGCCAAAGAGAAAGCAATTACTTCTCTGGAAAAGTATAGGCTTCAACCGAATAAAATGCAGGTGGGTTTTATTACAAATCTGAAAAAGATTCTGGCATCAGGTGAAAAGCGTGCTCTTTTAATCTCAGCAACAGGTACTGGAAAAACATACGCGTCTGCATTTGCCATGCGTGAACTCGGATTTAAGAGAGTATTATTTTTGGTACATAGAAACCAGTTGGCAAAACAAGCAAAACGATCTTATGAAAATGTATTTCCTGAAGAAGTCAGCATGGGCATCGTAGGCGCAGGAATGCATGAGTATGACGCGAACTATGTATTTGCGACCCGAGATACTTTATGGAGAGAAGAACATTTGCACCAGTATAAACCTACGGATTTTGACTGCATTATCCTGGATGAGGCACATCATTCTGCAGCAGACACGTATCAGAGAATCATGAACTACTTTACGCCAAACTATGGTTGGCATGACGGCAACTCCAGATAAGCGCGATGATAATATTGAAGGACAAAATATATACGAAATCTTTCATCATCAGATTGCTTATGAGATCCGTTTACAGCAGGCGATGGAAGAGGATCTGCTGTGCCCATTTCATTATTTTGGCATTAGTGATTTATCTATGATTGGAGATGGAGAAGGGAAAAATAGGAAGCTTACGACGCAGGATTTCAATTTTCTGGTTAGTGATGAACGTGTAAAACATATCATAGAACAGGCAAATTATTTCGGATATAGTGGTGAGCGTGTAAAGGGACTGATTTTCTGCAGTCGTATTGCAGAGTCAAGAGAATTATCGGATAAATTTAATAAAATAATTAACCCGGATACAGGAAAATATTATAGAACAATTGCACTAAACGGGGACGCTGATGAAAATGAGAGAGCAGAAGCTTTTGAGCGGCTAGCAATGGATGAAAGAGATGCTACGGATGATATGGAACCGTTGGATTATATTTTTTCCGTTGAAATTTTAAATGAAGGTGTTGATATCGTAGAAGTAAATCAGGTTATTATGCTTCGCCCCACGCAGTCTCCGATTGTTTTTATCCAACAGCTTGGTCGTGGACTTCGTAAGGCGGATGGAAAAGAGTTTGTTGTAATTCTGGATTTTATTGGCAATTATGAGAGAAACTTTATGATTCCGATTGCGCTTTCTGGTGATCGAACCTATAATCCGGATACCATTCGAAAATATGTTATTAGTGGTAATAATACGATACCAGGAGCATCTACCATTCATTTTGATCCTGTTGCAAAAGAAAAAATCTTTCAATCCATTGATAAGATTCGCGGGATAAAAGCGATTATAAAAGAGAGCTACGTATCATTAAAAAATAGATTAGGACGTGTTCCGTATCTTCTGGACTTTTATGAAAATGGAGAAATTGATCCACTTGTCATTATTCGAGAATTTAAAACTTATCAGGACTTTTTACTTTCGGTCGAAAAGGAATGCTGCAAAGACAAGATCTCGGATCAGGAAAAATTGACATTAGAGTATTTATCTAAAACGATTCTTAGTGGAGTTCGACCATATGAATTGGAAATACTGAATCGCCTGTTTGCATCGGATCAGATTCCGGTATCAGAATTATCGGATGAGCTGAAACAAGTCTATTTGCAGTCCTTTGATGAGGCGTCATTAGTAAATGCAATTCAGGTATTGGAAGGGCGATTTGTAAGCAAAGAAGGGGAATATCAAAAATATAAGAACATCGAGATTATTTGTAATGATAATGATACAAAGGTGGTTCAGCGAATGATGGGTTATGCGAAAAGACTCCAGAATAAGGAATTCTGTAAGCAAATGGAGGATTTGATTCAGGTTGGACTTCGGCGATATCAGGACAAATTTGGTAGAAAGCAAGTCACAGAAGGACCATTTGTGCTTTATGAAAAATATTCCCGAAGAGATATAAGCTTGTTGATGAACTGCGGACGAGATCTTTCCTCTATTATGTATGGAATGAAGCGAATTGGAGATGATGTTTTCATTTTTGTCACGTACCATAAAGCAGGTGCTAAGAATGATGAATTACAGTATGCAGAAGGTAAACCGGATTATGCGGATGCATTTACGGACAGCATGATTTTTCGATGGGATTCCCAGATTGGAAAAGGACCGGAGAGCAGCTATATGCAAGATGTGATAGGTGCTAAACGGAAACATTTGCTGGTCAAAAAAAAGTGATGCAGAAACAAGTTTTTACTATATGGGAACTTTTGATATCATATCTGTGATTGGCGATAAAAAGATAGACAACCGTGGAAACAAAAAGGATATCACGAAAGTGACAATGAAAATGCACCAAGCAGTCAGAGAAGATTTGCTGAAGTATTTAGAGAGTAATTTATTAGATGAGGAGAAAAAAGCGATATGAAAACAGTAAGAGTTGTTGCAGCCGTTATTCGAGAGAAAGATAAAATTTTTGCAACCGCCAGAGGTTACGGAGAATTCAAAGGACAATGGGAATTTCCTGGTGGAAAAATTGAACAGGGAGAAACACCACAGGAAGCATTAAAAAGAGAAATCAAAGAGGAACTTGCAACAGAAATAGAAGTAGGAGAATTGATACATACCATAGAATATGATTATCCTACCTTTCATCTTTCTATGGACTGCTTCTGGTGCAGCGTAAAGAAAGGAACACTGACTTTGCTTGAGGCGGAAGCAGCAAAATGGCTGACGAAGGATTCCCTACGAAGTGTACAATGGCTTCCTGCGGATTTGGAACTGATCGACAGGATCGAACGTGCAATGACGGAAGAATAGAGCTTGATTATACATTTTATATAGCTGGATTCTTTATGTAAAAGATGTAATACGCCTACAATGAAAAGGAGAGCAAAAAAAATGGGAAAAGAATTATTCGACAATATTCCCAGCAAGGTATCTGATTTATTGTCTGATGTAAAGAACGGACGGATCGGTCTGCCAGACCTTCAGCGTCCTTTTGTCTGGAAAGATAATAAGGTTCGTGAACTGCTGGATTCCATGATGAAAGGCTATCCAATCGGATATATCATGCTGTGGTCATCTCCGGATGATTATGAAAATACAGGACATATTGGCAAGAATGAAAAAGTTTATAAACGCCCGGATGATCTTGTTATTGATGGACAGCAGCGTTTGACTGCATTGCTTGCAGCAATGTATGGCGTGACCATCAAAGACCAAAATTTATGAGGAAAGAAAGATCAAAATCTCTTTCAATCCTCTGACGTGCGAATTTGCCGTCTGGACACAGGCGTATGAACGCAATCCAGAATAAACAGGAAATGCCGCAGTACCGCGAGATTGAGGTCTGGACACAGGCGTATGAAGCAATCCAGAATGGATCAGCGAGAATTTGCAGCGTGTTTGCGGCGGACCAGGAGCACACTTATTTCAAGATTCCGAAAGTTTTTTATCCGATCGGATAAATGAAAGCCGGGAGAAAAACGGGGAAGAGCTGCTTACGGAAGAGGAAGA
>ENA-OQBT01000729-OQBT01000729.1-human-gut-metagenome-genome-assembly--contig:-NODE-729-length-18029-cov-2.107027_pt1 | contig 18029 bp, 27 predicted proteins | sample MGYA00242749_ERZ504557 | MGnify/ENA primary metagenome ERZ504557 (study PRJEB26092, sample SAMD00036243) | human gut metagenome | host: Homo sapiens | study: EMG produced TPA metagenomics assembly of... | reverse complement strand
TCATAGAAATATTCTTCACCCATACTTCTTCATAAATCTGCTGCATTTGTTAAATCCTTCCTTGATTTTTTACACAATAGAGCAGCAAATCAAATTCCTTTGGTGGAAGTTCAAAAGTGCCGTTTCCCGTAGTAACGGAACGATTTTCAAGGTCAATTTGTAATCCATCAAAATTCAGCTTTTGCACCGTTCCGGCTTGCTGATTAAAGCGAGTGTAACGGCGAATGAGGGACACAATACGGGCAATCAGCTCATCCATATCAAACGGCTTTGTCAGATAATCGTCCGCTCCGGCCCGTAACCCCCGCACCTTAGAAATGCTGTCATTTTTGGATGTGAACATTAAAATTGGCAAACTATGCTCTTTGCGGATTTCTTCCAGTGTTTCAAACCCATCCATACCGGGCATCATCACATCCAGTATTACAAGCTGATATTCCTGCTCTTTTAATTTCTGCAAGCCCTCTTTTCCGGTATTACAAAATCGGCTGCTATATTTTCCGTTTGTACGCTGCGCTTAATTAAGGCACACAGTTCTCTGTCATCATCTATAATCAAAATTCTATTCATGGTACAATTCTCTCCCTTGTTTTGTCCGACCATCCACAGGTTTTTATGCTGATTTTGGTATCAGCCAAACCATTCCCATCTTTACAGGTCCTGGAATACGTCCACCAGAGCAAAAATAATTTATCCAACGAGGTGTTACTCCCCATTTTGCACTAGCTTCTTTTAATATCATATAATCCATATCAATTCCTCCGAATATTATTATAATTCGTTCTTTCGAATAATACAATCATATGCCTTCTACATTGGCACATCCTTCGGGAGTGCATGAAAGGATACTTAGCAAACACTTCCTATGTCATGACACAGACGAAATTTCCCACACTTTCCTAACATCTGTACGATTAAATTTCCATAGGAAAGTCTTCCTGCATTCTTCTGATTTTCTTCAATTTTCCGCTAGAATATCTTGACTTTTCACGCCGTCTGTATCATTAGTTAAATTTTTTCATGTATCTTGTGAATATCTCTTGGGTGTTAAAAAGGAAAAATAAGCAGTGATCTGGAATATTTTCACAGATCACTGCTTAAATTTTTATTAAAGCGATACCCAACTCCCCACACTGTCTGTATGTACATTGGTTTACTTGGATTATCTTCTATTTTCTCACGTAGGTTACGGATATGACTCATAACAATATTATAATCGCCAAAATATGGTTCTTTCCAGACACAATCGTAAATCTGCTCTTTACTGAACACTATTCCGGCATTTTGTGCTAATAGCAATAAGATTTCAAATTCTGTATAAGTCAATTCAATTTCAGTTTCACCATGGATCACTACTCGCCTATATTTGTCTATACTTAGTCCCTCAAAGCACAGGTTTTTATTTTCAACAATGTCTTGTTTGAAAATTTTTGTTTTTTTCATCTACGCATGATAATATCTGATCAATAATATTTTCTTCCCCATCCTCAAACGATAGTATTAAAATTTTCCCAAGTAATCACCCCTTTTCACATCTGTAACGAATCACTCATTTTTATGAAAATTGCTTTGACTTATAAAATACCAGTCCTTTTACCAAACATCCTACGGCAAAACAAATACTTATTCCCAACACAATATACCATATCTCATATATGTCATTTATAATTACGTTTATAATAAGAAAAATCGGCATAGAATCTACTATAATCCATATGATTCCTCCAAAAAATATTCTTATCAATGCAGGAAGTCCCCAGCATATAGAAGCAATAATTACCGCACCAAAAGAGCTGCTTTGATATGCTGAGACGCATAGTGTAAGCGCACATAATGATAAAAATGCCTGAAAAGCTAATCCTAATAAAATTCCTAAATATTTCAAGAACAATATAGGTCGACGCATATATTGCGAAAGTATTATCCACGATATGTTATTAAATCCATTCAATCCATATACCATCCAACATAGGATCAAATTAACCACCACTATCCACGCAAATATGAAAACAGTAAATGTGAAAGAAGCAAAAATTTTAGCCCAAACATCCTTTCTTCTTCCTTCCTGTGTACTGAAAATTAATGGCAGCATTTTTGTTTGGCTTTCCTGTGCGAAAACAGTTGATACTTCACAGATAACCAATATACTTCCCAAAATCAATCCAAACTGAAGAATTTCGATAAATACTTTCCATCCTCTTGTATATGCCAAATAAGGTGTTTTCCCAATTTCATCATAAAATTTTCCTAATTCTGTTTCCTCCAGAGAATATTTTTCCGTTGGAAGTACACCGTTTTCCCACGCACCATTGGTAAAATATTCTGTAACAAAATCGTTTAAAAAATTTCCATCTCTCCACCCTGGCATATTTTCTTCAATTTTTGCAGGCAATCCATATTTTTCAATTATTTGATTTACTTTTTCATCCGTCAGATCACCTTCAAATTCTTTCGTAATTTTCCGATTTATCTGGACTGCTTCATAACCAGAATAAAACTTTCCATCTACTGTCGCTATTTCTCCACCTACCTCAGCAAAGCAAAAATACAGAAGTATCAATCCTGTCACAACTAAAATTCCTATTTTAAATATTTTATTATAAAAAAGTTTAAAAAGCTCCGTCTTATAAAGTCGCATTTTTTTCTTCCCCTGTTATTTGTGTATGATAAAGATATGCATCTTCCAGTGTACTTTCTATATTTTCCGCACCTACCACCGGCTGCTTTTTGAAACAATTCTTAATTCAACACTTTCGCCTCTGCTTCTCATATTGCTTACAATAAAACTACTGGTTATCTGTCCTGCTTCCTTTTCAGACACGATACACTTCCAAACACATCCTTCCACTTTATCCGTAATCTCTTTCTCTGTTCCTTCCTGGATCAATTCTCCGTTTTTCATAATTAAAATACGATCTGCAATATAATCTATATCAGATACAATATGTGTAGACAGTAAAACCATTCTGTTTTTTCCAAGCGAACTAATCACATTTCGAAAACGTACTCTCTCCTTCGGATCAAGCCCTGCCGTAGGTTCATCTAAAATCAAAATCTCAGGATTATTCAAAAGTGCTTGTGCAATTCCTATCCTTCGTATCATGCCTCCTGAATAAGTCTTGAGTTTCTTCTTTTTCACATTTTTTAATTCCACCATATCCAGAAGTTCATCAATACGACTATTAGCATAATCTTCCGGTAGTGCCTTCAATGCTGCCATGTATCGTAAAAAACGTTCTGCCGTGAAATCACCATAATATCCAAAATCTTGCGGCAAATAACCTAACAGCTTACGATATTCTGCACCCATACTGACTATCTCAATATTATCGCAATAAATACTCCCTCCCGTTGGCTGCAAAACACCACAAATTAATCTCATTAATGTTGTTTTTCCCGCACCATTTTCTCCCAGAAGTCCATACACACCATTGGTAAATGTATAATTAAATTTTCTAACTGCTTCTTTATCTTTATATTTTTTCTGTATATCCAGCAACCTTAATTCATGCATAATATTTCTCCTTTTTCTATTTGACTCAGTAATTTCTTTACCTGTATTACAAATATAAATCCTGATACTAAAAAGGCTATTCCCCATATCCAAAGAGCAGTTGCCAAAAGTATTTTCGGAATCGAACCAATCACTATATAACATATTGACAGAAAAACTGAACTCATCCAAAACAAAAGTGAACTTTTTCCCCTTTTTTCTATTGATAAAATTCCTAATGCAACTATATTTGACATCAGATATGGAGTCAGAATATATAAACCAACCTGTAATAAGCCAACTTTCTGGAAGTAACTTAAATAACCAGTCACAAATAGCAACAGCACAATATTTATCATACCTGACAGTGCCAACCACGCAGCCACACACTGCTTCGTATTGAAATAGCAACATTCTCCTAACTCCGCCATTCTTCCAAAAAATACTTTATCAATTATACTGATAGATACTACGCTCAGAATGCCTGCTCCAACCATACATGCAATAATTATCTCATTTTGATTCACCCCAATGTATTGTAATGCTGCAATAGAAACAATTCCCAAGCAAATAATAACACCATAAATAATAAAAAAAACTTTATCCATGTACCAAATTTGATGAAGCAAAATATTTTTTATAGACATCATTGGCGTTCTCTGCTTTTCCATTGTCTCAAGCATCATATTATAAGTTTCTTGTTTTCTTATTTCATCAACCTGAATTTGCTCCTCTGCCTTTTCAAAAAGAGCCTTTATTTCGCTATTTCTCATAATCATTCTCCATTAGCTTTTTTAACTGATTTATGCCTAATCGAAATCTTGACTTTGTAGTAGAAACACTGCACCCCATAATCTTTGCAATATCCTTAAATTTCATTTCTTCATAAATGCGAAGAATAATAACTTCTCTCGTATCCTGAGAAAGTTTCTTTAATAAATTTTTCAAATAAACAGCATCCTCCACTTCAATCAACATATCTTTCCAATTTGGAATTTTATCAATCTCTTCCTTTTCTATGACTGCTACTTTTTCTTTCTTATCACGGAAATAGTTGAAACATATATTCCTTGCAATGGTCAGGAGATACCCTTTGAGATTATGATGTTTATAGGAAGTTCCATATTTCATAAATTTTAAAAAAGTTTCCTGAGCAATATCGTAAGCATCATTCTCTGTTTGAACCATATATAAACAAAAGCGATAAATATCTGCATAATATCGTTCAACAATAATACTGACTGCTTCTTTATTCCCGCTATGCATTTTTTGAATTAACTCGCTGTCCTTCATAGCGTTTTCTCCAATCATAAAACGTTTTACACCTTATATAACCACTACACACTCAAAAAAGTTCACCACAAAAAAATTTTTTCATTTCTTTTCAAATACTTATAATAACTCACGTAATTCTACATCCTGCAGGTTAGGGACTATGAAAAAAATTTGTTTTAATCGAAATATAAAAATTCTATAATGCGTCTTTTCGCAACTTGTAAAATAAAATAGGCAGCTAGTTCTTCTTAGCTGCTACCCGCCAATGGAATATTTGGATTCAGGCATTATCCACGCTTCCTACGGTCATTTTTATTATATTCTCAAGTCAATTTATTATCCCTACAAATACAGTATTCTATCATATAGATCTTTCCAGTTTGCTGGTAATATATTCATTTTATATACATCAATTTTTGTCCTGGAAATGAGTCTGTCTAATTCGTTCATCAACATATCAGCATCTTGCTGCAGTAATATTTTCTTTAAAGCATATAATCTTGAATACAAATTTGTATTATCCGGAAGAACATCTGTGCTATCTCTATTATCTGGTATTACCACAGAAGAAGTCATGCCAACTACCATCGAATGATGTGCACAATAATTTCTTAAATTTCTAACAGCATCCAACCATGTATCCATCTGCTTTGTTACTTCTTTCTTATAGTTGGAAGCAGAATATGTATAATCCAACACCTCTTTTCTTAAGTCGCCACGCAAATATGAATAAATCATCACAATCGTACCCATTTCAAAATAAGAAAATGCTGCCCATACAGGTAATACATTGTTTTGGCGAGTTCCCCCTTTACGGTACTCCCTTAGTTCCGGATGTTTTACAACATCTCGTCTGAGTTTTTCCTCATCATTTGTTAAATTGGCAAAAAATTTCGTATTAAAAAAAGTTATATTTCTATTTCTGGTCTTTTTATCTTTCTCGCTCTTAGTAGGTGTGTAGTATTGTCTATCCAAATAAAAGCCTGCATCTCCGGTCTTTAACGAAACAGCATTGGCAATCGCACTTTTAAAACGAACCTCTGCTTTCTTACAATACTTAAATAATAATAACCTTAATTGCACATCAAAATCATATAGTTCAAAGAAAACTTTTGAATTCGCCTTACTTCCAAACGCATTGACTTGTGTCAAAAGAAATTTTCCATAACGGCTTGCTCTGAAATAACCTGCATAACCAAGAAATTCTCTCATCTTTTTTCTCTGACGAAAAGTGATATATTTTTTCATTAATACAACCTGGGATTCTAAATCCATTGGTAACTCAGTATTCGGCATTTGCAGCACCCTCTTTCATAGTAAAAAAAAAAGAATGGATATACCATTCTTAATCCCGCCAATGGAATATTTGGATTCGGGCATTACCCATGCTTCCTACGGTCTATGATTATATTAACACATGACATTTAAAATATCAACAATTTATTCAAAAATCCCTTATGTATCCAGGCTGTCCTTCTCCTTTTTTCTGTAAATCGGCTTATATAATAAATCAATCATTTTTAGAGCAAGTTTCGCAATGTAGCACAATAACCCTTTTCCGGGTTTACTGGCTACTTGCAACTTGATGGGGATTTCGTTTCCCCATACCCTCGACCGTAATCAAAGATATGCGTATTGGTTTCCATTTACATGGTCACAGCGTGATGATTCTCCATCACTTGCTTTCACAGCAAGCTGTAAAATTTCCTTATGCGGAACCTTTATGCAAAGAGGAGCATTTATGACACGACCCAAAAAAGGCGAATCCCTTATCAAAACCAAAGGCGTTCATCTACGTATGAGTGAAACAGAATATGAAATTCTGTCGGAAAAAGCTATCGCAACAAACATGAGTATTTCTGATTTTATCGAGAAAGAGACACCTAGACGAGAGATATGTCTCTGTCTCTTTGCCCATTATAATAGGCAGCGATTTCACTCGCTGCCTAAATTTCCGTTAAACCGATATCCTACACCGCGCACCGTTTGTATATATACCGGATGTCCAGGATCATCTTCTATCTTTTCTCTAATGTTGCAGATATGTCGCATAACAACATTGTAATCACCCGAATAGGGTTCATTCCAGATTATATCATATATTTGTTCTTTACTAAACACTCTTCCAGGACTTCGCATTAATAAATGCAAAATTTCAAACTCTGTAAAAGACAAATCTATTTTTTTCTGCTTTCGGAATAATTCTCTTGTGGCTAATAAAATAACAATATCTCCATAATGTATTTTCAATGGATTTATATTTTTTTCATCACAATATATATTTCGTCCAGTTTTCAAAGCAGCAAGAACAGACTCTATCATTTCTTCTTCACTATCTTTAAACGATAATAATAATATTTTTCCTATGTTTTCACTCCCTCTAACAGATGTTTCTTCATCTAATTATAAACTTCTTTTCTGCGATATATAAAATAAATAACTGGAACAATCAATAATAGCAGAATGGAGTACGATATTATTAAAATAGGAACTGCGCAAAACACTTTTCCTCCGATTTCATACAAGTTAAAAAATTTAACTACCTGATTCATTTGAAGCATTTGATCTGGAAGAAGTCCCAAAATTTTATTTAATAATGGTAGACTTGTTCCTGATAAAAATGATGGAAGAAAAATCAAAATAAAAGGCACGATTACCGCTATTACTGATGAGTTTGTCTTCGCAGAAACCAACATAGTTAGAGATTGCATAAATAAACATCCCAGATATCCACCAAGAACTATCAAAATATATTCCTGAGCATTCGTGATATTATAAATACTCTTCCACCCACTCATACTAGACTGTATGGGACAATTTGCTCCGTCTACACCAAGAATTCCCAAAACAAGCATAGTGTATAACAACATAACCGCCCAGTAAATAGCCGTTATTATGATTGCTCCTGCTTTCACTTTTGCCCATACAGCCTTATTTCTGCCATAATAAGAAGAATAAAAAACTGCATTCGCTTTCAGCTGAAATTCACCTGAAAAAATACCTGCACAAAGGAAACCTAATACCAATGTCAAAATCATAATTATTGAGGGTGAATATTGAAATAAGTTTTTCCATCCCGCTTGATAATCATAATATAAAGGGGTTTTCATTTTTTCATACGCTCTTATTAAATAACTTTTTTCCTTTTCAGAAAACTGATCCTTTCCATCAGTTTCTAACCAATTTTTCAAATTTTTGATACGATTAGAATAAAAATCTACTGCTTCATCAGGAGAAAGAGAATCTGCCAGATAATAATTATAATCGTTAAACTCTCCATAATCACAATTTAGTAAATCCCTTATATCCATGAAACCCTGTCTTTGACTATATGCTATATCATTCTGTCTAAAATCATTCGACTTAGCTTCCGGTGTCTGTGAAATCCTGACATTTTCTTCAATAATTTTTCTAAGCACATCCTCTGTCAGTTCTCCTGACCATTCTTTTTTCAACTCACGAACCTTTAACATAGCCGATATTCCACTTTCCGCATCACCATTACGATTCACATATTTATTATCCCCGATGATAAAAGACAAGACTACTGAAATTACAATAAAAATAAATATCAGCGTAACCTTACTTCCTTTTTTTGAAAAAACTTTTTTTATTTCATAATACGTCATAAGCATCACCTGTTTTCTCTCCGAAATAATATAAGAATATGTCCTCCAAAGTCATCGTTTCCTCTTTCGCATTATAGTGTGGAGATTTTTCAGACAAAATGCGTAATTCTATTCCATCCGAAAGTGTTTTCATATTTGAGACTTTAAACTGTTTTTGCCACATTTCAACTTCATTATTTGCAACTACACAACTCCATACTTTTACTGGTACTGACTGAATAATCTCTTCTTGTGTTCCTGAATGGCTAATCTTTCCATCTTTCATCAATAACACCTGGTTGGCAATGTATTCAATATCCGACACAATATGTGTTGATAATAGCACGAGACGATCCTGTGACAATTCACTGATCAGATTTCGAAAACGTATCCTTTCATTCGGATCCAGACCTGCAGTAGCTCATCGAGGATCAAACTGGTACTTTGGTCTATAGCTTGGGCAATCCCTGCACGGCGTTTCATTCCTCCAGACAATTTTTTCATTTTTCTATTCTGCATTTTAGCCAACCCAACCTGCCGCAGAAGTTCTGTTACACGCTTTCGTGCAATACTTATTCGCATTCCTTTAATTGACGCAATATACATTAAATAATCATGAACCGAAAACTCCGGATAAAATCCAAATTCTTGAGGTAAATAACCAAGAATTCTCCTATATTCGCCATCCAATGCAAAAATATCTTTTCCATCACATAATATGCTTCCCGAAGTAGGTTTAATAAGTGTGCAGAGCATTCTCATCAGCGTTGTTTTTCCAGCACCGTTGACACCAAGAAGCCCATAAACTCCATTACTCATCGTCAGCGTGATATCATCAACTGCTTTAAATCCCTGAAATTCTTTTGTTAATTTTTTCAATTCTAATTCCATAATCAAATTCCTCACATTTCTCTGATTACGACCGTTGTGTGATTTCTCGTAATTGACACCATAATAGTCTTATACACTTGCCCCATTACTCTCGTAATATCTTTCACTGCATTTCCATACTCGCCAAATACTGTAACACAAATATAAAACAGATAATATCATCATTCCACACCATATTGATGTAGATATATGCTCATAAATACTATCTTTGAGAACTACAAGCGTCCAAACAGCGATCCAAATCAGACAGGAAAATAATGTGGAAGATACATAATCATCTCCTTTACTGCAAAGTAATCGAAAACATATGCAGCATGTCACATTCATTGGCAAAATAAATTGTATTAAGATATCCATAAATGCAATCTGTAACACAAAAGTGCTGGTTATCAAAAACACACTCAATAGGCAAACATCTACCATGCCGAAGAGTAGCATTCGTGCGGCATATATATTCTTTATGGAAAAAATGTTGCACCTTCTACTTCCATAGCCCCATTGCTTCTATTTTTCCAGAGTTCCGGAAGTATCAATATTACAAAACTCGGTGCCAAAATCCCCATGCAGCGCCTTGTATAAATACTACTGTCTGATAAGAACATTGTCATCCAAAGGATTAGTAATACTGCCCCTTGAGCAAACCACCAGTGCTTCTGTATATACGAAGCTTGCTGATATAAAAATTCTAACCATGACATATTTCTTTCGATTTCTCCATCCCAATATGCTTCTTTCGATTTTATAATGGTCTGTTGTAATTTTTTCTCATCTATATTTCTATCCTTCTGATTTTTTGCATACGCATGCAATTTTTCATCAACTGTCATCATCATTTCTTATCCCCCAGATAAACACTCAACAATTCTTTTGCTTTTCCTATCCTATATTTTACAAGAGGAAGTCCTATGCCAATAATATCTGCTACTTCTTTTAATTTCAAATCCTGAAAATAATGTAGAATAACTACTTCCTGCAAATCTTCTGGAAGTTTTTTTATTGATTCTTCTATATCTATTTATTCTCAATTACAGCAATTGGATTTTCCCCCTTATCTGGTAACGCTTCCATCACAATATCTCTTTTTTCTTATAACTATCCCGACATAAATTTCGAGCAATCACATACAAATAATTAGCAGTCTTTCCCAAATGATGATACGATCTAAATGATCGAAAAAAGTGTTCAAATGTTGCTTGAGTAATATCTTCTGCATCACAGTCTGTGTATGTATGTAATCGACAATAATTCCGTATAGTTGAATAGTATTTTTTTACGAATACCTCTATAGCTTCTTCATCACCATTTTTCATTTTGTGAATCAAAAGAAAATCTGCATCCACTTCTTTCCTCCTTTTTCTACTGAAAGCACTTTCTATTATATATAACGAATAAATTGTACAAAAAGATAGTCAATACACCTACTTTATAAGCGTTTTTTTTTAACCACCAAAGCAGGCTCATCAGTTTTTTATCCTTTTTGCTTAGGAAAGCACACTACAATTTCAAAAACATTATTATTTAGAGAAGCACTGATAGAACCGCCCATTTTTACTGTTAAATTCTTTGCTATTGTGAGACCCAAACCGGTTGTTTTGCGGGAACGGGATAAATCTGTTGTATAAAAACGATTAAATATTTTGTCTATATCAGATTCATTTATGCTGTCTGTAAAATTCTGAAAAGAAAAATGGTAATTTTCATTATCATCATAAGATGAAAATGATAATCACTTTTCCCATGTGACAAGGCATTAGAAATGATATTTTCAAAAATTCTGGTTACTGCTTTTTCATCTCCATAAAATGGAAAAGAAATCTCTGCAATACTTAATGCTGGAATTATTTTGCGTTCCTCAAAAGATTTAAAAAAGGAAACTGCAACAGAGCGTAAAACAGCATTTAAATCAAATGTAGTATAAGAAAATTCCATTTCATCAGCTTCTATTCGTGCAAATTCAAACAACTGATTTAGTAACTGATTTAAAACATTCAATCTTTCATTTATAACAACTGCTGCATCTAAATCTTCCTCGGACAACTCCGGCGATTGTAGAAGCATTTGGGTATATCCTTGAATAGCAGTCACAGGTGTTCTAAGATCATGAGCTAAATTTGTAATTGTTTCTTTGATTGCCTCATCCTTTTTTTGTAATGAATATACTTGTTTGTGGTAAACTCGAAGCAATTCATTTAAAGCATTTACAAGATCGGTTATATCGGAAGAAGGAAAATCTAATGTCAATTCCGCATGGGTAAATGAATGTAAAAGTGTTTGCAATTTCTGGCTTAACCGGGTTACCTCCCTACGATGAAGCAAGTAAAATGATAAAACAATAATAAGAGATAGTGTCACAATGATAGCATATATTTGAAGTACCACACTCATAACATTATCCCTCCCTGCATTATGTAATATCTCTTTTCTTGAAAATTGTTCCTATAACTCCACCAAATATAATCATATAGGCGAAGAAAATGATAATTGCGGTTGGAAGCCATTGAACTGCCATATCTATTCTTGTTTTATTGATATTACTAATTGCCCAAAAAATTGTGATGTTATATCCTAAGCCCAAAATACTTTCCAATCCATGAAGAACCAAATAACCAAAAAATATAAGCAAAGCATTAACTGCCATGCTAACTGAACTGTTTCTTATGAGAAAAACAAGTGAAATTGCGAGCGTTGATACAGCCATATGATATAATGCCTCACAGAATATGTAGGACACTATATTGCTAATGCTTGTAAAAGTAAGACCGCTTATTCCAAAAAAAATTTTATTACATAACAAACCAATTAAAAAGGCAGACACCAAAAAAAAGAATGATACACTCCAGCCAATTACCAATTTTGATAAGAAGTAACTCCATCGTGACAGACCTTTTTCTATATAATGTTTTACAGTCCCTTGACGAAAATCATTTGAGAAATAGTAGCTGCAAAAAATAATCAAAGGGAATACAACCGGGTAATAATTAAAAAAAGAATCCCAGTAATTTGCAGAAACTTCTGTACCTACCAAATATTCCCTCATGCCAATCGTTGCTTTTTGTGCATAAGCACATAAGAATATCCATCCTGTCATCATAAGAAAACATACTTTCAAGACTTTTCCATGTATTGCTTTATAAAAATCAGCTCTAATTAAATTAAGCATTGACTATGCCTCCTCTCATTTTTTCATTAAAGTAATCTTCCAGTGACTCCTTTGTTACAGTACATTCATCAACAGAAATTCCATGATTAACCAGTAAGGAGTTTACAATTCCGGGATTGTCTACATATTCAAAAATCCGAATATTATTATCGGAAAGAATTTCGTAGTTTTTAGTATGGAGATTTTTCTCTATTAAAATAGCGGCCTGTGCAGTATCTGATGCCTTAATTTTTAAACAACATTGACATTTTTCATTTAATTCTTTTGCAGTGATTTCTTCAATCAGCTTGCCATTTTTAATAATGCCGTATTTTGTTGCAATTTTTGACAATTCCCCCAAGATATGACTGGAAATCATAATGGTAATATGTTCTTCCCTATTTAGTTTTAATAAGAAATTCCTCATATCTTGTATTCCAGTCGGATCTAAGCCATTGATAGGTTCATCAAGAATCAGAAAATCAGGATTTCCCAACAAGGCAACGCCAATGGCTAAACGCTGTTTCATACCTAATGAAAATTTTTTGACAATTTTATTTTCATATTGTGACAGACCCACCTGCTTTAAAATTTGTTGTACAGATTCTTTACTTGACAGTCCATATGCTTTTCTAAATACTTCCAAATTTTGTTTTGCGGTTAATTCTGCATAAAGTGCCGGAGATTCAATCACACAACCAATACGATAACGCTCGGTCTGGGGAACAAAATTTCCAAATAGTTCAATAGAGCCTTCTGATGGTTCAACCAAACCTGCAATCATTTTCATTAAAGTAGACTTACCAGCACCATTTTCTCCAATCAAGCCATATATTTCGCCTTTTTTAATAGAAATGGATACTTTATCAACAGCATAATAATTTGTGTATTTTTTAGATACTGTGTTCGTTCTTAATATATATTCCATGATATATCCCTCCTTGTGGTTTTAGTGTAAGGGATAAGTTTAAGTAAATTATTTTCTAAATCTAAGGATTTCATAAAGATTATATGTCCATCTTAAACCCAATTCCCCAAACCGTTTTAATATATGATTTACTATTATCTATTGCAGCAATTTTTTTTGCGTAAGTTGCTGATATGAACATTGATAGCATTTTCAGTTCCCTCTAAAGTTTCATTCCATAATTGCTCATAAATCATATCTTTCGTAAATACTTGTTGCGGATGTTCCATAAGCATTTTCAATATAACAAACTCATTTTTTGTAAGGGGCAATTTTTGATTTTTTAGAGTGGCCTCCATTCCTATTGTATCTAAATTTAAATCGCCACAACATAACAAGGAATTTGATGTATATTGATTTTCATAAATCCGTCGCAAAATCGTTTCAATCCTTGCAAGTAGTTCTTCTATATCGAAGGGTTTCGTTACATAATCATCAGCACCGTTTTTCAATAAGAAAATTTTACTTTTAGAATCTTCTTTTGCAGATAGACCGATTACAGGTACATTTTTTGTTTTCTTTATTTCTACTAAAACTTGTTCGCCAGAAAGACCGGGAAGCATTAAATCCAAAATAATCAGATTAACTTTTGCTTTTCAAGAAAAAGAAGGGCTTCTGTTCCTGAATAAGCAGAATATGTTATATAACCATTTTTCCGAAGATATTTAACAAGCATATCATTGATAGCCATATCGTCATCAACTATTAGAATTGTGTAATTCATATAAAATACCTCTCTTTAACATTGATCAATTTGCAGAATATAATTTTATGGCATATTCGTATCAACTTTATCACAATCGTTTGCTATATTCAATCATGTGGCTATCTGACAGCAAAATAAAATACTACTTAACATCAAATTTCATTACATTCTCATAATTCAACCCGAAATGTACAATGATATAGGGTGATATGAGAATGAACCAAGATGAAATCAGGTTTGACTTTCATGGGCTCGGGCTGGCAATCAAACAAGCTAGAGAAGAAAGAGGCTGGACACAGGCCTATGTGGCGGAGCTGGTCGGCAAGACAGACCGCACGATTATGAATATTGAAAATAAGGGACAACATCCCAGCTTCAATTTATTTTTCAAACTCGTTACCATGTTCGATATTTCCGTAGACCAGTTTTTCTACCGGGAAGAACAGCGGGACGAGCACAGTTGCAGAAAGCACATTGATGTACTTCTCAACTCCATGAATGAAAAGGAGCTAGTTGTCATGGAGGCCACAGCCGAAGGCTCAAGAAAGCCAGAGAAACGGAGGTTCAGAAATAAGAGCCTCTGTTTTTTTGTGCTATTTTGGGGGTGTCGCTAAATGGCAAGCAATGCCTCTGTGGCCACAAGTGGCACAAAGGCGGCTTGTGGGGCTCGCCCCAAACCCGTATCTTCGGGCCAACATGGCCCGAAGTGTCAGCGTCGCTTTGCTCCTTATTTTCATAACCTTAACGCTCCTTTTCCTGTTTTCTTCCCGGCTCGGTGTAGCCCATCAGAGTGTCAATGTTCGCCTTGATCGTGACGATCTCCTGCATATCCCGTCGTGCCTTCTGGTATTCTCCATAGAGCTGTTTTTTCTTTGCTGTGAGCTTGCGGCCTTCCTCCTTCAGCACATCCATTTTAGGGAGCTTCGCCCCGCCCAGCAGAGAGCGCATTTCCGCTTGTGCAGCCCGGTACAGTTCAAGGTCGGCCTCATGCTCCGCAAGGAATTTCCGGCTGTACTTCGTCGCCTTATACTACTCAAAGACCGGACGGGTTTTGGCATACTGAACCGTTGCGGCCTTTAGCCCGGCATTGGTTTTCATGGCCTGTTCCGTCTGCTTGATCTGCTCGGAAATGGCATGGAAACGGTCTGCCGCCTCGGTGGCTTTCTGTGCCAACTGCTCATAATCGGTCAGTCCATTGTCCTGTATATAGGCAAGGGCAGCGGCCATCTGCTTAATGTTAAATACCTTCGCCCAGCGTTCATATCCCGGTCCCTTACCGGCAGCCAGTTTTGCTTGAATATCCAGCGCCAGACTGATTTTCCGCTCCGAATGTCCGGGGCGTTTTTTCTTTGCCCTCAATGGCGGACAGAACATCTTGCAAGTCGTAGCCGTCCCCCAGCGTGGAGGCACGCAGACGGGTGAAGCGTTCCTGCCCTTGCCCGGTCAGCCGGAAACTGATACCGCCGCCCCGAACCTTCTTGACCTCATACCCGGCCCGCTTCATCAAATTGAGAAATTCGTCCAGATCAGCGGGGTGCTCCGCCAGCGCAGTATCAATGGCGAGGCGCAGCCTGTCCTGATAGGAAAGCGGTCCTTTTCGTTCTTTCTGCCATTCTCCATAATTCCGATACTTACCCTTGCTCCGGGGCTTCGGGTTCTCCACGATGGATAGCCCGTTTTCAAGGCACAGCCTGTCAGAGAGCCGACGGAGGGCGAAGCTGGAGCCCCAAAAGTTTCGGAATTTCCGGGTGCAGTCAAGGGTAGTGGAGTTGTAATAAATGTGACAATGGATGTGCTGCTTGTCGGTATGCGTGGTAACGATAAAAGCGTGTCGCCCCTTCGTCCAGCGCATAGCCAACTCATAGCCGATACGGTTCGCCTCCTTCGGGGTGATCTCGCCCGGATAGAAGGATTGTCGTATCTGATAGCACAGCACATCATTTTCTTTTTTCTGTTCCCGGCCCGTCATAGCGGCATAGCTGGCCTTTGCCAAAAGAAACTCGTCCGCCACGGTGGCCGGATCACATTCATAAGCGGAGATATACTTTCCGCTTTCTGTTTTCTCCGGGTCCTTGCCATAGTCCAGGGGTTATGACAATCCCGGATTGCCTCAGCAATCGTTTCGCCTTCGCCCGCATGGCGCTGTAACAAAGTTGTGGTAGCCAAAAATCATCCCTCCTTTCCATGAGAAAGGGGCGGCCCATCCAGACCGCCCCAACTTCGGGCCAGTATGGCCCGAGGCTGCTTAACTTGCCAGAAACCGGTACAGAGCGGATTTGCCTCCGTCCAGCGCCCAAAGAAGGGAGCCCGCCGCCGCTTGCAGTCCATACGGCGAAAGAAGGAAGGCAAGAAACAGAAATACAATCCCGCCTATGGGCGTCGGCGTGAAAAAGAGAACGACACCCAGCACCACCAGAATCACAGAGGCAATCGTCAGCAGGACGGCACAAATATCAAACAGGAACACCAGCAGAGCCGCCAGAAGGGACAACGCTAAAGCAAAGGGAGCGACCAATATTTTCAGCAGTATCTTCATCTTCAAAACCTCCTTTATCTATCCTTTCTACCTCTATTTTATCATGCCTGCCCGGGGACATAAATGTTGCGAAAGATTAGTAAATCCTGTCCTAAATCTATTTTCAAATAAAAACGGATGGTCTAATGAAATGGGTAGTTTTTAGCCCATCGGACGCTATTTATATCAAAAGATAATATTTTGCCATCATTTTTTGTGGCATATAATTCACTTTTTGAGGTAAAGAAATTTATTTGCTTTTTTGAACTATTTATCTATTTCATCCGTCACGTAATGACGGATATGATACCAGACAATAAAATTCTTAATCTTTCCTATACCTCCGGATCTGTTTTACGGAAATTCAGAATTTTATATGTCTTTTAAAAAGTGAAATATCACCCTCTTTTTTAGTGAAATATTAGTTCATTTTCTTTCAAGAAAGGGAACTATACACTAAACATGGAGGTGTATCATATGCCAAAACAAACAGATAAAGAACTGGGATTGTTTTTTAAGAACGCCCGACACGAGCAAAAATTGACTTATGAAGAATTAGCTGAAAAAGCAGAAATGTCCAGCCGATATTTAAAGGAAATTGAAAATGGGGCCGAGTTCCCAGTTTTCATTAAAATCAGAAAACTGGTACGCGCTTTAAATGTTCCTCCTGAACCATTGTTTTATCCAAACAATCATACAGATAATCTTGATTATCAACGCCTGCTCATGTACCTGTCAAAATGCAACGATGAGGAAATTACCGCTATCCTTGCCATCGTAGAAGCATACCTGCGCACATACAAAATTCCTACAGACCACGATAAACAAGATCCCTGAAATTCATTTGAATTCTATCTGAATTATTCTGAAGAAGCGGTATGGTTTCCCATACCGCCACTCTTAACGTGCATATTTTTCTATCATTCTCTTAACATTCGTGGATTTCTTTATTGCCCCTATATTAATAAGAAACTCAACTACATCCATCATTCCCTGGTAATAAGCCCGCTGCTCCTCTTCATAATGGAAATGTTCTAACTGATCCAGATATTTATTCCAGAAATTCTGCTCACGCTCTGGGATTTTTTCCAGATGTAGTGGCAGCTTCTTTTGTATTTGTTTCAAATTCTTCTCTGCTTCTTTCCATTCTTCCGGCTGTACTGTATATTCTCTTTCTCCGGAGTCACAGCGCAATTCCTCAAATAAATTCGATACTGCTTCATAAAATTCATTCATCTTCTTTCCACCTCTCATTAGAATTATTTCTCATTACAGGCAGCATTATCATTTTCTTATTTCAAAAATCAAATAAACTTTCCAAAAACTTCATCTTTAGAAGTATAGTAACAATATTTTTCCTTAAAATCAATAATAATACTTCATCTTTAGAAACTTTTGAGGATCAGAATGATTATTTATTGGGATAAAAAAACGA
>ENA-OQBT01000728-OQBT01000728.1-human-gut-metagenome-genome-assembly--contig:-NODE-728-length-18036-cov-3.486292_pt1 | contig 18036 bp, 18 predicted proteins | sample MGYA00242749_ERZ504557 | MGnify/ENA primary metagenome ERZ504557 (study PRJEB26092, sample SAMD00036243) | human gut metagenome | host: Homo sapiens | study: EMG produced TPA metagenomics assembly of... | reverse complement strand
GACGCCTGGTACCGATGGCGATGTGAGCGATAGTGGCGGTGTGGATGCGCCCTCAACTGATACGGGCAGCAATGATGCCGGTAACGGTGGGGCTACGTCTGGTGGCACCGCGGCCGGTGGCGCTTCTGGCGATTCATCGACTTCTGGCCCCGACGGCGCTACGGATGGTGCGACATCTGGCTCTACCGATGCGGGCGCTTCCAACGGCGCTGGCGATTCCGCTGCCGATGCTGGCTCCTCTAACGGTTCTGGCTCCGATGCTTCCGAGGGCGGTTCGAGTGAGGTATCCAATGCCGGCGATTCCTCGACGGAAAATAAGCTTCTACCAGCGAGCAGCTTGGCTCCATGCTTGGATCTTCTTTGACGGCTGGCATTAACGGTGCTCTTCTTCTGATGAGGGGGCGTCTGACCAGGGTTCCGGTTCCGATGCCGCCGATGAGGGCGCGAGACAGTCCGACGCCGATGCTCAGAAGGCTGGGGGATAAGGGTGGTGCTACTACCACCACCACGACGACTACGACCACCACGACGACCAAGGCCTCGGGTGGCAATATGCCCAAGACGGGTGACTCATCGTGATGGCGAGCCTTGCCAGCGCAAGCCTGGCCACGCTGGGCGCCACGTCTATTGTGAGCGGTAAGCATAAACTCGATCAGCAGAATAAGGCTGCTGGTGAGGACGGTTCCGAGGAGTAAGTTCCTGGTCGCCTGATAATCTAAGAACTAGGACGGGGTCCGGTGCAACTGCATCGGGCCCTGTTTTGTTGTGCATCGATTAGTTATGCCCCCTCACACTTCATGTTGCTACCGTTGCCCGAAACGTCTGTATGACGGCATAATTGCGGTTGAGTTGCTCGATACAATGGGCATCGTGCTGCGTTTTAGGGAGAAGTTACGGTGTCTGAACAGGCGATTTATGGTGATACTGCCTACTATGGCGTAGAGTTGATCGATCGCTCGGGTAACGGGGCGCTACCGGTCGGCGAACATGACTTTGCCGAGGCCATGGATCGATGCGTGCTAGTCGACAAGACGATGTTTATTGCCGATGTCTTGGATGCTGATGCCTCTGTTGTGGTGTGCTGTCGACCCGAAGGCTTTGGCAAGAGCATGAACCTGTCGATGCTTAAGGCTTTTCTGGAGCGACCCGCGGTCGGGCAGGTCGATCGGGGCCTGTTTGCTGGTTCCCAGATTTGGGATGCGGCCAGCGGACGCTATCGGGACGAGTGCGCTTGCTATCCGGTGATATCGCTGGACTTTTCTGGCGCTACGAGGCGTGACGCCGCTGTTGCCGACGTCGTGCGTGATGCTCTTTCGGGCGAGTGCGCTCGGCTGTTGGCGCTCTTGGAGGCTCCGGATTTAGCGCGAGATAAGGTGCGTCACATCGAACGCGTTGCGCGTGGCGTAGCGAGCGCGGACGAGGTTGACTCGGTGCTTGGCGTGCTCATTGAGCTGCTGGTGATGGCCTGTGATGAGCAGGTTGTATTGCTCGTTGATGGGTACGACGCGGTGTGGTTGGGCCGTGCGAGTGCGAGGGGCGCTTCCGGCGCCGATCCGGCAAAGCTATTCGATTGCGTGCTGTTTGACGTCATTGCCGCTGCGGGCGATTCGTTGCGGCTGGCGTGTCTGATGGGGGAGCGTCCCGGCCCTGCCGAAGCGGCACTTTCTTCGCGAAACTGCTCGTATTGTCTGACGACGCCGCTGTCGACGTGGTGTGACCGTTGGTTCGGCTTTTCGGATGCCGAGGTCGAGGCTCTGTTGAATCATGCTGGACGCGAAGAATACCTGGATGATGCGCGTGAGTGGCTCGAGGGATATCGGTTTGGCAGGGCCTATTGCTCGAGTCCGGCGCGTGTGATCGGCTTTCTGGACCGAGGCTGCACGGCGCCTGTGCGTGCCGATCTGTATGGATATGCCGATTGCCTGAGTAGGGTAGTTGCCGGGTGGAATCTCGACCGCCTTTCGGTCCTGTTCGATTTGCTCGAGGCCCATGGGTGCGTTGAGGTCCCGCTTTGTTTGGGCGCTGCGGGTCCAGAGGCCCCGTCTGATGATGGCCTGTGGACGGCGCTGTATCTGTCCGGTTTTCTCACGACGGATATGACAGAGGAGCCGGAGCATGGCAGTCGTCTCCGTGCTCTGCGGCTGCCCAATAACGAGCTTCGCCAGGCATTGCGTCTGGTGATTATTGAGTGGTTTGAGTGCGCTGCCGAAGACATTCAAGACGTCGATGCGTTTCGCGACGGGTTGTGCTGTGGGGACGAGGATACGGTGAGGCAGGCGCTAGACCGCATCTTGGGAGATGCGGGAATCGGTGCGACCGACCCAGATGCGCCGTTGCCATATCATCTGCTTTTACAGGGGCTCTGCTTTGGATTGCCGGGCTATGCCAATCCTGCTTCGAGGCGAAAGTGTGGCGCGGATCGCTGGGACATCCAGGTTATCCCTACGGGCGCCGTGCTCGACGTGGCAGACACGATCGGCATGCTCGACGAGCGCCCGCTGATTTCTATCAACATGATGTATGACCCGGTGTGGACGCGCTCGGCCTGGAATTGCTGGCCGTTCAGGCGCTACTCGACATAGAGCGCGACGGTATCGACAAGATTCGCGTACCGCGACCCGGCGTGGGCCGTTTGCGCTGGGGATTTGGGTTTGATGGGCGGCACGTGGCTGCGGTGTGCCAGCGGTTGTAGGGGCAGGCGATGCTGCGGGGGTGCCCGCTATTCCGCGTCCTTCATGGGCGGCATGGGCTTCCAGTTGGGATCCTTGATGATCTTGCGGGCGTCTTTCATGCCGCGGCGCAGCGCCGGAATGCCGGTCTTAAAGCATTTGTCGACCGCTGCCAGACGAATGAACTCCTTGCAGAAGGTCGCGGCGTTGCCCAAGCGGAACAAGATGGGGTGGTAATCGCCGTAAATCTGCATGTAGCGGGCCAAAAAGCCACGATTGCGCATGATGTAGTAGCGGTTGGTGTCGCTCGTGGAGTTGAGCTGGCGTTTGCCGGCGATGTCCCAGTTAGAGACGGCGCGGGCGCGCTTGAGCACCACGTCTGCAACCACGGCGGCGGGGAAATGCTGGCTGGCAACATAGCCGTAGCAGGCGTCGTCGCCGTAGATGAAAAAGCGCGCATCGGGCAGGCCGATCTTGTCGACTACGCGACGGGAGAACAGGCCGCCTTCAAAGCACAGCTGGTTCATGGCGCGGTGGCCCTCGGGTCCTAGGTCCCACTTAGCGATGGGGTTGGGGATACCGAGCGAAAGGATGAGCTGGTACTGCCAAAAGAAGGCACCGCCGTCGAAGTCCAGGCGCGAACCCTGGATGACGTCGTAGCGGTCCGTCCACTTGGCCAGGCGCTCGATGCCTCCGGGATTACGAGCACGTCGTCGTCCATCACCCAGAACCATTGGCGCCCAGGTCGTAGGCGCATTTGGTGCCGGCGGAGAAACCACCCGCGCCGCCGCCGTTTTCGAGCTGTGCGCGTAGATAACGCGGTCGGTACCACCCTGTGAATCGGGCTGGCCAGTGTCGATACCCCACAGGTTGGCGAGGCGCTCGTTGAATGCGGCGCACATGGCTTCGGTCTCGCGCGAATTCTCGTTGTCGACGATCACGATGCGCCAAGCGTTGCCGTGAGTTCGGTCATGGAGTCGAACAGGTTGGCCAGAAGCTCCTGGCGTTTATAGGTGACGACAACGATGGCGAGCTTGTCGATGGGAGCGGGGAGGGTGGAAGTCATGGGGAATATATCCTTTCACGCGTGGCGGGCGAGCGCCGCACGGAAGCTATCGAATGCGTCGTTTGGACGGCACCTATTGTAAAGGGTCGCTGCGCCATGTTGGCAAGGTTTGAATAAAACGCAGGAACCTGCCATGGGCGTGGCGACCGCGATTAAGCGCAGCGCTTCGATGACTATGTTGCGTGCGGCTTTGTGCTGCATGACGTCCTTTCGTATCGGTTTGCCTCTGCGGGCTCCATAGATTATATAAACGCCGCGGGCGGGACGACCCTTTGATACCATTAACGGCAGGTATTTCCTAAGGAGCGCATTTGTCTACTAATTCCCCTGGCGACCCTGTCCTGTCGCTGCTTGTTCCCATCTACAACGTTGAGCGCTATCTGCGCGAGTGCCTCGATTCCGCCGTGGCGCAGACGCTCGAGGACATCGAAATCATCTGCATCAACGACGGCTCTACCGACAACTCGCCGGCAATTATCCGCGAGTACATGGAGCGCGACGCGCGCGTGAAGATGATCGACAAGGCCAATAGCGGTTACGGCGACTCCATGAACCGCGGGCTTGAGATGGCGCGCGGCAAGTACGTGGGCATTCTGGAGTCCGATGACTTTATGGCGCCCGATGCGCTGGAGAAGCTCGTGGCAGCTGCCGAGCGCTTCAATACCGACTTTGCGAAGGCAAATTTTGACTTCTACTGGTCTAAGCCCGAGGAGCGCCGCTCGCTGCACGAGATGTTTAAGGCAAGGGACTGTGACAAGCCGGTGCATCCGAGCGACACGACGCAGTTCTTTAAGCAAAAGCCGTCGATTTGGTCGGCTGTGTACCGCCGTGATTTTCTTGAGCGCAACGGCATCAAGTTCCTGCCGACTCCGGGAGCATCCTTTCAGGACACGTCGTTTGCCTTTAAGGCGATCGCATGCGCCGACAAGGCTGTTTACCTGCACGATGCCGTGCTTTCGTATCGTCAGGACAACGAGAACTCCTCGGTCAATTCTTCGGCTAAGGTCTTTTGCGTCAATACCGAGTATGCCGAAATCGAGCGCTGGATCCGAGAAGATTATGCTCGCGATCACGCAAGCGATGACGTCGCCCGCATGCTCAAGTTCAATCAGCTCATTAAATACGATTCGTATATGTGGAACTATGTGCGCTTGGCACCCAAGTTCTATAAGGAGTTCCTGGTGCAGATGGCCAAGGAATTCCAAGCGGCCTTGGACGCCGGGGAGTTTTCGCTGGACGATCTTAAGCCGTGGAAGCGCGCGAATCTCGCTGCCATCCTCAAAGATCCAGAGGGCTGGGTTGACGAGCATCCGCACTTTGCAACGATGGTGCCTTGGGGCGCGCTAAGTATTACGCCTCGGTTGGAGGCCCTGGTGTGGTCGCCGCCTTCCTCATCGAATCGCTGAGGGGGTAGGTCGGTATGGGAGAGGCCTCGATTCCCAAAGCGACTATTGTCGTTCCCGTATACAACTCCGCGCGCTCCATTCAGAGATGCCTCGACTCGCTGCTGGCACAGTCTGAGCGCTCGATTCAGGTTGTCTGTGTCAACGACGGTTCGGTTGACGATTCGCTGGGCGTCTTGCGTCAAATTGCGCAGGCCGATGACCGTGTGCTGGTGATTGACCAGGAAAACGCTGGTGTCTCGTGCGCTCGAAATGCCGGTATCGATGCCGCCGAGGGCGAGACCGTCTTTTTTGTGGACGCCGACGATTACATCGACGCCCAGACGGTCGAGTGCGTGCTGCATGCCATGGAGTCTGCAGATGCCGAGGTCGCCGTTTTTGGCGGCGTTTGCGAGCCGTCCGACGCCGCGCCCAAGCGGGTCCAGCAACTCATGAGCCCAAGGCGGGCACTTTTGGCGCCCGTGATCCCCAGTTGCTGTTCCACGCAAACGCACAGCCCTATGCGTGCCGCGCGGCTTTTTCGCGCGAGCTGCTCAATCGCGAGGGCATACGTTTTGCCCCCGGCTTGGCCTTGGGCGAGGACGTTGTGTTCCAGTTTGCAGCTTACGCGCTGGCCTCAAAGACCGTCGTCATGCCGGTCAGGTTCTACCACTACGTGATGGAGAGCGAATCGGCGACGCACGAGTTCAACAGTGCCGAGGCACGCGCCAAAAAGCTCGACGCACACATGAGGATGCTCGAGGAAGTTATGGAAGACTGGGCGGCCTACGGCCTTTTGGATCTTTGCCCCGGCGAGCTGATTACCTGGTTCTTGGACCTTATCGTGTTTGATTTGGCGCGCTTGGATGCCGATGGTTTCCGTCGCGTGGCCGGTCGCGTCAATATGGATTTCACGACGTTTTTGGGAACGGAGTGGGCGGATATGCCTGCTAAGGGCGCCGTTTGCCGTGTTGCCCATAAGCTCGTTGCGGCGACCTCGGGCGTTTCGATGGCAGACGCCACGCTGTTCTATCTTTCGACTCGCGGTCTCAAGGCCTGCCTGGAGCGCTTTATCTAATTCTGGGCGCTGCCGCGCGCCGTTACTTCGCTGCTAAAATAACCCTGTTACACGCTATTCAACAGGAGGTTCTCTTGCAGAACTCTGATACCCCTAAAGTTTCGCTGCTTGTTCCCATCTGCAATGTTGAGCGCTACCTGCGCGAGTGTCTCGATTCCGCTGTGACACAGTCGCTCAAGGACATCGAAATCATCTGCATCAACGATGGCTCCACCGATAGCTCACCGGATATCATTCGCGAGTACATGGCACGTGATGAGCGCGTCAAGATGATTGACAAGGCCAATAGCGGCTACGGCGACTCGATGAACCGCGGCCTGGAGATGGCGCGTGGCGAGTACGTGGGCATTTTGGAGTCTGATGACTTTATGTTCGAGGATTCGCTCCAAAAGCTGGTTGCCAAGGCTGACGCCGAGCACGCCGATGTTGTTAAGGGCGACTTCTACCTGTACTGGTCCACGCCCAGCGAGCGCCGTGATCTGTTTGGGATCATCGACGAGCATATGACGGGCGCCGCGTATCGCCCCGTCGATCGCCCGGGCATTTTCTACCGCAAGCCTTCCATTTGGTCGGCCATCTATCGGCGCGAGTTCCTCAACGACAATCAGATTCGGTTTCTTCCCACGCCGGGTGCCTCGTATCAGGACGCAGGCTTTAACTTTAAGGTTTGGGCTTGCGCCGAGCGTGCCGCGTTTATTACGGATCCCATTTTGTGCTATCGCCAAGATAACGAGAAGAGCTCCGTTAATTCGCCCAACAAGGTGTTTTGCGTGTGCGACGAATATGCCGAGATGCAGCGCTTTTTGGATCAACGCCCCGAGCTTAAGACTCGGCTCCAGGGCATTTTAATGCGCATGAAGGTCGATACGTACCGCTGGAATGACGAGCGTCTGGTCGATGAGTTGCGTGAGCGGTTTTGGGAGAAGGCGTCTCCCGAGCTTAAGGCTGATTGGGATGCCGATCGCTTTGACCTGTCGCTCTTCGACCCGCGCGGCGAGACCGACCTGCGTTTGATGGTCAAATCGCCCCGTGCCTATATCGATTCGCGCTTTGGCTTTAAAAAGCCGGGCAAGCTCAATACGTTTAAGCACTACTTTAAGATAGGCGGGCTGCCGCTGGTCTGGCGCGTGCTGACGTATCAGCATACCTACGGCGATAACCCGCATCCCGACGACGTGCCGGCGGCACAGTAGGAGCGCGTGACCATGGCTACCCCTAGGATTTCCGTCGTCGTTCCCATCTATAAGGTGGAGGAGTGCCTGGCATGGTGCCTGGACTCCCTACTCGCGCAGGATATGCCGATTGGGAGGGCGTGCTGGTTAACGATGGTTCGCCGGATGGTTCGCGCGACATCGCCGCTGCCTATTGCGAAAAGGATACACGCTTTAAGCTTGTCGATAAGCCCAACGGTGGTCTATCGAGCGCGCGCAATGCGGGCATCGCTGCGTCCACGGCGTCTGTCGTTGCGTTTTTGGATTCCGACGACCGGTTTACGCCTGATGCGTGCCGCGTAATCGTTGATGCCTTTGAGCGTGAGGATTGCGACGTTTTGACCTTTGGCGCAAACCCGTATCCGCTGGAGGCGGGGTATCCGTGGCTTAACTGCGTTTTGAGCCCGCGCGATGCGTCGTTTGAGGGCTATAGCTCCGACCTGCTGTTTAAGGAAGCGTCTCGCCCCTTTGCATGGCGCACCGCTTGCAAGCGCGCTTTTTTGCTGGGCAACGGGATCGTGTTCGATGAAACCGTTAAGTATGGCGAGGACCAGGTCTTCGATTTTGCCGTCTATGGTCGCTCGCGTAAGACCGCGCTTATCTCGAACAAGCTGTACGACTATCGCGTGGCACGCAAGGGCTCGCTCATGGACACCATGCGCTATGACGATGAGACGCGTTTGCTGGAGCACGTGAAGATATACTCCGCGGTGCTGGCCGATTGGCGCCATGATGGGCTCGATGCCCAGCATGCCGATGACCTGGCGTACTTCCTGTGTGATCTGGTACTGTACGATGCACTCAGGCTGCTGAGCTCGGGCTGCGGCAAGGTTTTTGCTGCCGTTGCCGCGGCGCTTGATGGTTCTGCCGTGGGCAGTGATGCTGCGCTCGCACAATGCGCTCCTTCTGTTGCCGCTATGGTGCGTGCGGCACTTATCGGTAAGGCTCCTGCTGCTCGTTCGTGCAAAAAGCTCATGTTCGCTTACGACGTCTTGAGGTTTGGGCGCCTGGGCGCGTGCAAGCGCATGGCTGCGAATGCTCTGGGAAAGCGAGAGGTGTAGATGAGTATCAAGCGTTTGGCGCTTTGCCGCAGTCAGGGTCGTCTGTTTGTTCTGCTTCGTTTTGTCGGTCAGGATATCGCGAGGCTTATTGAGCAGGAGGGCTCCCAGGTTTTTGCTCACGCGACGACCAATGGGGCATGCGTGCCGTCCTTGGCACTGCCGGTCGATCACGGCCGCGTGCTTGCGCTTTGTCCCTCCGTTGCCGATTATGAGCGCGAGCTTGTCGTCTTGGTGCTTCCGTTTATGGACGGCTCTACAATTGACGTTTCATTTGCGTCCGGCGGTAAAAGGCTGGGCTCTATTCGCTTTGACAGTCGTATTGCCAAGCTGGAATCTAAGGTTAACTACAAAGCAAAGCCTGCGATGTGCGCGCTTATCCGCGATGCCCAGCGTGGCGAATGCTGTGGTCGCTACGAGATCGATGCCGTTCGTTATTTACCGGCAGATGAGGGCGCCGTCTGGCGCTATGAGGTCAAGTGGGCGGGAGACCCCCAGTGCGCCCCTGAGCTACAGGTCTTCGATACGCACATGAATGCGATCGATGCCACCGTGCATGTTTTTGAGTCGCAGGTCGATGTTCTCCAGCAAAACGGATGTCGCGTCAATAAAACGTATCTGAGCGTTGAGATGCCTCAGGATATACGCGATTTTGTCGCGATTGCGGCTGATCCTACGGGTCAATTCCAGAGCGGATTTTGCGCCATGGATGGTCGTTTGTACAACGGCATGGTCGACGACAGTTGGAACCGCATGAAGGATGCGCGCGCGGATGATGCGGCCTATCGACGTTGGTTTGAGCAACATCGCGCAAAGCCGGGTGATTTGACGTGCCAGCGTGTCGCTTCAGCGGCATTTGCCTATAGGCCGCTCGTGAGCATTGTGGTGCCATGCTACAAGACCGATCAGGTCTACCTGCGTGAGCTGCTGGACTCGGTGCTATCCCAGAGCTATGACAACTGGGAATTGCTGCTTATGGACGCCTCGCCCGAATGGGATGTGGTGGCCAATCTTGCGGCCGCCGCCAATGACGAGCGGGTTTATTGGATTGAGCTGCCTGGTAACGGCGGCATTGTACTCAACACCAATGCTGGCATTCAGCAAGCGACGGGCGACTACATCGCATTTTTGGACCACGATGACATTCTGGAGCCGGATGCGTTGTTCCACTATGTCACCGCGTTGAACAAAGCGGCAGAGGGGGAGCGTCCGCAGGTCCTGTTCTGTGACGAGGACGTGTTCCAGAAAACGGGGGAGTGGGGTCAGCCGGTCTTTAAGACGCAACTCAACGTCGACCTGCTCTATAGCCATAACTGCGTGACGCATTTTCTGATGGTGGAGAAGGCGCTTATCGATCGCATTGGCATGTCGCCGGAAGATGTCGCGGGCGCCCAGGATTATGATCTGACTCTTCGCTGCCTTGCATCGGGCGCACGGTTTGAGCATATTGCGCACGTGTTGTATCACTGGCGCGTGCATCCCGGTTTCACCGCCGATGACTTTGCAGATAGCAAACCTTACGCCATTGAAGCTGGTCGTTTGGCGCTGCAGCGTCACTTTGACTCGCTGGGCATTTGCGGAACGGTCGAGGAGACCGAGACGTCGTTTGTCTACCGCGTGCATTATGCGCTGCCGGAGCCTGCGCCGCTGGTGAGCATTGTAATTCCCACCAAGGACCACGTTGAGACGCTCGATGCCTGTGTGATGTCGATCGCCCAGAAGGCCACGTATACCAATTACGAGATCGTCTTGGTGGAGAATAACAGCGAAGCCCCGGAGACGTTTGCGTATTACGAAACCCTGCCGGAACGCGTGACCGCTACGTCTGGCGGTAAGGGCACTGCGCACGTTGTGTACTGGCCGGGTGAGTTCAATTACTCCCAAATCATCAACTTTGGCGTTGAGCATGCCAGGGGCGACTACCTGCTGCTGCTGAACAACGATACCGAGGTCATAAGCCCGGACTTTATTGAAGAGATGATGGGCTATCTGCAGCGTCCCGATGTGGGTGTGGTGGGCGCTAAGCTCTATTTTGCCGACCATCTGGTGCAGCACGCTGGCATTTTGGTTGGCGTGCGTGGCGCACTTGCCCATGCCAACCAAGACTTCTCTGCAAAGCGCGAGGGCTATCTTGTCCGCGCGGTGCGGCCGGGCAACTATAGCGCCGTAACGGGCGCCTGTCAGATGGTCCGACGCGACGTATTTGAACAGGTTGGCGGCTACAACGAAGAATTCGCCGTCGGCTTTAACGACGCGGACTTTTGTCTGCGTGTGTGGGAGGCGGGCTACCGCACCATCTTTACGCCCTATGCCGAACTGTACCACTACGAGTTCACCTCGCGCGGCAGGGAAGAAGCCAACGAGAAAAAGCTGCGCCGCTGGAAACGCGAACAGGCTTTGTTCATGCAGCGCTGGCCGGAGTTCTTCTTGACGGGCGATCCGTGGCTTGGACCAAACCTATCCTCCGAGAGCGAGTACTTCTCGCGTTAAGGCAATAGTTTTAGGAAGTCCTAACCTTTCTTTTGGTATGCGCTTGGAAGAAAGAAACGTGTGGACTACTTAGTAAGACGAATTGCGAAAACTCGATACTTCCGCGATAAGTTTATACAGGCTTATGCAGCTCGATATTATCCGATATCGTCTGCAAGTAGATTTAAAGCGATGATTGACCGTGCGAGGCATAGATTTTATTTTTGGAGGGGGCTTAATGGCAAAGACAATACGAGATTCCCGTATCGAATTACTTCGCATTGTCCTTATGTGGACGGTAATGGCTCATCATTTCGTTGTCCACAACGCTGATTCTGTTTCCGCATTTCCTGGTTCGTTTACTAGGTTTTTCTAGAATATCTTTTTCTATCCAAATGGAAGAACTGCGGTCGGCTGCTTTGTTGCCATAACAATCTGGTTTGTTGCGGGGAAAGTCGAATACTCCATAAATAAGGCTGTTAAACGGATAGCTTCAACCGAAGGCACGGTTCTCTTTTATAGTATTGCGCTGGGTTTTTTCTTCATACTTCGCGGCGATATTCAAGTAAGTCCAACCAATTTGATAGGTATTTTTGCACCAACTCTTACTGGTTCTAGTTGGTGGTTTGTAACCGTCTATGCTTGGCTTGTATTTTTGCTGCCCTTTATAATTCCAGCTTTGCATGCGTTGGGCCAGAAACTACATCTATACTACATCTATATCTAATAGTCTTTCTGGTCTCTGTCTTTGGATTCCTGCGTTATGTGCCGCTCTTTTGGATTCCCATCGACGGGCTACTAGTGGATTTTATTATAATTTGCGTTTTTGTTTCCTATATTCGCTGGTATGTAGATTTGTCAACAGTGGATATACGGTGCCTGGTTGCCTGCTGCATTGCTGCCTTTGTGGGAGTTGCAATCTCGTTTTATGGTCAATTCCATTTTGATGGTTTGCTGGGTTCGACATTTGCGAATTTGTATAACGGCTTTTTCGGTTCGCCGGCGTCTATTTTTTCGTTAGCTATAGCCATCTCGGTCTTGTTGATTGATTTAAAATGCCGCATTTTTCCTCCCGTTTCGTTAACGCTATCGCAAAACTTTGTTTTGCTACTTACCTTATTTCTGACTATGGGCCCATTCAAAGTTGGCTTTGGAGCTCGCTGTTTCCCTTTACGCGTGTCGGCGTTGGCTGGGAATATTGCAGGTACTTTTTGTTCCAACGGTTGTGTTCGCGATCTGCTTAATGCTGGAAGGTCTCAGGAAGCTCTTGGGTGGTTTCATCATACGTTTTATCGGTCCTTGCGATTTGTTAAATAAAGCTTTGTCGTAGAACCAAGACTTTTGACATTTTCTTCCGCATACGTGAGTTGACACGATCCCTCTACACAGGTGATGGAACGATTGGGATTCTGTACCAGCGTTCTCTGGTTGTAGCGGATTGGTCGATAACCATCTAGGAAAGTGCGTCGTGGGCACGCAAGGCCAGTTATAGGCATGGTAACGCCCACGGTTGTTGCAACTAAGACGACTATCACCGAGGCTGCTGTTAAGAAGCCGATCGAGCCGAAGGCTGACGTGGTAACCGTTGCGAAGTTATCTGAGACCGTCGATGATGACTCGGTTGACATGCCTCTGGTGCTTGTGTTGTTGGAGGCGCTATTAATTGCTGTAGAGGCTTCGGTTTAAATCAAGGAATCGTACCGGTTTCCACACCAATAGAATGCGCTGGCCGCATATTACGTATCGATACGGGCATGGTATTGCGTTTTTTAATTTGCGGCCACAAAGATGCCTTTTGCAAAGCGTGAGGGCCATCTTGCCCGTGCCGTGCGCCCGGGCAACTTCAGTGCCGTAACGGGCGCCTGTTAGATGGTCCGGCGCGACGTATTTGAGCAGGTTGGCGGCTACAACGAGGAATTCGCCGTCGGCTTTAACGACGCGGACTTTTGTCTGCGCGTGTGGGAGGCGGGCTACCGCACCATCTTTACGCCCTATGCCGAACTGTACCACTACGAGTTCACCTCGCGCGGCAGGGAAGAGGCCGACGAGGAAAAGCTGCGCCGCTGGAAGTGCGAGCAAGCACTGTTCATGCAGCGTTGGCAGAGTTCTTTTAGTACGGTGATCCCTGGCTCGGGCCGAACCTATCTCCCGACAGTGAGTACTTCTCGCTTTAGGAGCGAAGTAATTCCAAGATCCGGCAAAGTGTCCTCAAGAGCTGCAAGAGCGGTGGGGGCAATTGTTTGCCAGTGTTTGATTCAGGAAGACCATGTCTAACTTTTCTACAATTAATGGCTCGATCATTCTGTCAATGAAGCCTCAGACGCCTCTGATGCAAGCGAAACACTGAGGCATTTTGCTGTATTTCACGGCTATGTAAACGCTTTCGCCGCCTGCCGCGTCTTTAAACGAATTATGTCGAATTGCTTGCTTCAGTGGATTTTCGTGTCACTGGTGCTTGCGCTGTTTAGGTGCGGCTAATTGCTTCAAAAATCAGTGCTTTACGCTGTATCTTTGGAAGGGCGAAAAACCCGCTGAGTACGCTTGTTGTCTTTTGTAGGGGCAGGTTCCATCTGCCTTTATGACAATTCCCGTGCTTTGGACAACTGGACTTCCGATGCGGAGGATATTGTAAGATAATTTATCCTTAGTATCATTATTTGTGATGGGGGATACAATATGAAAAAGGCATTGCGTGCCTCAACAGCGTTTTCTTTAGCTGCACTCTTGACGATTTCATCCTTGATGAGCCCTGTAGCCGCTGCTTATGCTGCGAATAGCGTGCAATCTGTGGATATTACATCAGATGCTGCGTCCGCAGACGATCCTGCAGCTTCACATGACGAGGGCGCTGCCGACGGAGACATAGCTGTTGAGCAATCGTCGCCGGCGGGCGTCGACGAATCGGCTGATGAGGATTTCGGTGTAGATGCTTCTTTGGCTGAGCCGCAAACTGAATCGACTGATTCTTCTTTTCAATATATATACCTTGCCTATCCGAACCTTATTAGCGGGACTGACCAAGTCGTCGCGTTTGCAACTCCTAATGACAGCGATACCATCGCCTCCGCAACACTAAACTATGTTAGCGCCAACGGAGTTCATGGAGCGGTTGACGCTTCCGCGCAGGCTGTAAATTCTGCTGCATTTACATTTGGCTCGAAGCTAGATCTCAATACATATTTTCTTACTTCAATAACCTATGTTCTGCAGGGCGATGATGCTGAACATGAGATTGATCTCTCTGACAGGGATTATTCTTTTGCGGTTGTTGAGAGCTCTGCTAATTCCGAGGGCACTTCCGTTTACTATGCGGACGGCGAAGGCAATGCTGTTGAGGCCCAATCCATCAAACAGGCGTTGGAGTGTGCTGATTCACCGGACGGCATTTCTACTTATGCCACACGCTCGGCTCGAAAAAACGTTCGGGTAATTGCCCTTGATGCTGGCCATGGCGGCACTGATCCGGCGCACAGGGAAATGGAAAGAGTGAGGCGGATCTAACTTGGAAGATTGTTGCTGCTTGCAAGAATAGCTTGAGGCGTATGGTTTTAAAGTCGTTCTTGCGCGCGAGCAAAGCGGCGGCTACTCCGGAAATGATTTCCTTTATCGTGTCCAGCGATGTGTGAGTCAAGGCGCGCAGGCCTTTGTTAGCTTCCATATTAATTCCGGTTCTCCTGTTGCCCATGCGCTGAGGTATATGCCCCCACTGCCAATGAATATGATTACACGCAAGTTTCAGTCGAGCTCGCGAATAAAGTTATGAACAACCTCGCTTCTATGGGGCTCAGCTATCGCGGTGTATTCCAGATGGAAGTTGGAGATGAGTTTGCGGTCATCCGTTGTGCCCGCGAGCAAGGTATTCCCGGCATCTTAATCGAGCATGGCTTTATTTCTAATGCGGGGGACGTGTTGAATTATTTTAGCGATGCTGGTTGCAAACGCTTGGCGAAGCTGATGCCGATGCGATTATTGCGCAATTTCCTAAGTCAACTTGGCTCGATTATTCTTCCGTATTCGATGCTAATTACTATTTGTCGCTTTATCCCGACGTAGCCAAAGCTACTTCTGGAAATAGTGATTTAGCTCTAGACCATTTTATTAACTATGGCATGAGCGAAGGCAGGCGCGGCTCTGCTAACTTTGACGTACAGAGTTATTTTAATGAGTATCCAGATTTAAGAGCTGCTTTTGGCTTTGATTTAGTTAAGTACTATGAGCATTACGTTACAGCTGGAAAAGCGGAAGGAAGGCATGGGACCGGATGCTCAAAGATTGAAGGATATGCTACGGCTATCAATGGCGTTGATTATTCATCCGTTTATGACCCCTCATTTTATCTATCGAATAACGAAGACATTCGTAACGCTTTTTCTAAACGAAGCCCCGCTGGCGTTGTAATGATTAACGATGCTGCCGTGCTGCGCCATTTCATCAACTGCGGCATGGCGGAGGGACGGCGCGGGAACGAGTCCTTCGACGTGCTGAGCTATTACAATAGATACCCCGACCTCCGTCGCGCATTCGGTGCCAACCTCACAGCTTTATATGGCCATTACCTCAGCAGCGGTCGCGCTGAGGGGAGGATCACGACCGGATGCGATTCCCTCACGGGTGCTGTTGTTTCGCAAGGCGGTACCGATTATTCCCCCGTTTACGATTTCTACTTCTATACCTCTAACAACGGAGACGTCCTGAGTGCCTTTACAACCGTCAGGGGCGGTCTGAGGTTCGTTGACGATGCTGCCGTGCTGCGCCATTTCATCAACTGCGGCATGGCGGAGGGACGGCGCGGGAGCGAGTCCTTCGACGTTTACGGCTATCGAAATCGTTATATGGACCTGAGGAAGGCTTTCGGACTGAACCTGAAGAACTATTACATGCATTATTTGAATTGCGGCATTAAGGAGGGACGCAATGGCGCAAGTATGACTGGATATGAAGGTCTTATTATGTCGCCCGCTTATTCAACCTATCTAGATGCCGCTAATCATTTCACAAAGATAATGGGCTCTAAAGGATTCCCTTCAGCCGTTTACGCGGATAGGGGAGCGTCGAACATTAGAGATTTCTGCAAAATTCTATATGAAGAGGCTCAGTCGGAGGGTGTCTCGCCTGAGGTTTTATATGGACAGGTGGTGAAAGAAACGGGGTATTTAAAGTTTGGAAATTTGGTCCAGCCTAATCAGTGCAACTTTGGAGGCCTTGGCGCCACTGGGCCTGGCAACCCAGGCTATAGCTTCGGATCTGTTCGTGAAGGACTACGAGCTCAGGTTCAACATCTAAAGGCGTATGGTTCAACGGAACCCTTGGTCAATCCATGTATTGATGCTCGCTTTAAATATGTCAGTCGTGGTTGCGCTCCGAGAACCATTGATTTAAATGGTAAATGGGCTGTTCCTGGCGTTGGATATGGTGAAAGCATTGATGCAATCGCTAGAGAGGTTATTGGTTAGGCTATTTAATTAGATCTAAAATCGATTGGGTAAATTTGACTGATAGTTTAAAGAAAAACATTACATGGAATACTGTTGGCTCTATTGCATACCTTGCTTGCCAGTGGTTAACGACAGTTGCTGTAGTTCGACTATCGTCGGATTTTAACTATGCCGGAGATTTATCTTTGGCAATGACAATCAGCAATCTATTTGTTCCGATCGGTTTATATAAGATTCGATCCTTTCAAGTATCCGATCTTTCATGTGAGTATTCTTCAGGGGAGTATATTGGTTTTCGTTTAATCACAATAGCGCTGGGGTTTGTTTTCGTAGTGCCTTATGCATTCTTTACCTGTCAGCAGTCTTCTCTTCTTCCCGTGTACCTCTATTGCATATATAAGTCAATTGAAGTCATGGTTGATGTGTTTCATGGCATTGATCAAAAAGCTGGAAATATGATTTATTGCGGTATGTCGATGCTGCTGAGGGGTATTTTGTCTCTACTGGTGTTTTGTGCCGGAATGTATATTTCACATTCTCTTGTGTTGAGTATCGTTCTGATGATTGCGGTGTCTCTCCCCGTGGCGATTGTTGATGCACATTGGGCCTCTAATTTCGATTTGATTGTTCCTTCTTTTAGGTTCAAGGCGATGACTGAACTGTTTTATAAGTGTCTTCCCGCTACGGTTGGGGTTTTTTGTTGCGCTGCGGTTACATCCGTTTCGCGTCAGGAACTTGCTACCGTGCTGGGGGCCTCAATGTTGGGTGTTTATTCCTCGGTGTGTTCTCCCGCAGCAATCGTTCAGGCGGGTGCTGCTAATGCCTATGCCCCTTTGCTCGGCGCGTTTGCGAGCGCTAGTGAGTCGGGGGATAAAAAATCATTTAATACTATGTTGATGAAGGTCGTTCTTGGCGCCCTTGTTTTGTCCATTGTTATTTTGTTCGCTTGTTTTATCTGCGGCGACTACATGTTGGGGCTAATATTTGGTGACCAAATCCATCAGTACTCTTTTTTGCTGTACGGTGCGGTTATTAGCTCTCTGCTTACGGCGTTTATCGGTTTCTTTTCCGACCTGACGATTGTTAAGAGAAAGATGGCCGGTAATCTTGTCGGTAATTTAGTCGCCTTAATCGTTGCTGTCCCCCTTTCTGGCTTATTGATTCAGCTATTTGGACCTAACGGAACGAGTGCTGCAATTTCGCTTGCTTATTTTGTCGGATGTGTCGCGATGCTTCCATGCATTATTCGGAAATAATGCATCAGAGATTCGCTAAATACATAGATATAAAAGTGTTTGGCTGAAGCTATATAACCACTTGCAATGACTTCTTAAACGCTAATTGGTGGTGTTATCAGTTTTAACGTAGGTATAAACGCTTTTTAATTCTAATTTATGCGCAGTAGTCGTCTTTTCGTTTAGGATAAGAAGCGTATCAATAGGTTAAGCATTGACTTGCATTTTGTTTTAGTTTCATTCGCCTTTAGTTTATTTAATTGGAGCTTGAAATGTGCGATAGTGTATTCAAAGACAGGACCTTATGATCACGGGCGGCACCGGCTCGTTCGGCAACACCGTGCTCAAGCACTTCATGAACACCGACCTGCCGAGATCCGCATCTTACGCGCGAGAGAAAGAAGCAGGACGACATGCGCCAACCCCGGCCTGA
>ENA-OQBT01000727-OQBT01000727.1-human-gut-metagenome-genome-assembly--contig:-NODE-727-length-18042-cov-1.775774_pt1 | contig 18042 bp, 27 predicted proteins | sample MGYA00242749_ERZ504557 | MGnify/ENA primary metagenome ERZ504557 (study PRJEB26092, sample SAMD00036243) | human gut metagenome | host: Homo sapiens | study: EMG produced TPA metagenomics assembly of... | reverse complement strand
CGCGTTCTAGTGGGCATTGTTATCGATTATACGGTATTTTTATAATTTTTACAGATTCAAGGAGAGTTTTCATGAGTCATACAAAAGAAAAGCATGACCAGTATTATGAAATGGCCCATGCGCCCATCAGCCATATTATACCAAAGCTTGCGGCGCCAACCATTGTCAGTATGCTGATCAGCTCTATTTACAACATGGCTGATACATTTTTTGTAAGCCAGTTAGGCACCAGTGCTTCCGGTGCTGTAGGCGTTATCTTTTCTGCCATGGCCATTATCCAGGCACTGGCATTTATGATCGGAATGGGAAGCGGCAACTATATGACCCGTTCCCTTGGAGCGGGCAAGCGGGAACTGGCAGAACAGATCGTTTCCATCGCCTTTTTTACAGGTATCATCATGGGCCTGGTGATTACTGTTTCAGCTACCTTTAATATCCACAAAATCGTCCTGCTTTTAGGCGCAACAGAAACCATTGCCCCTTATGCTAAAGCCTATGCACAGTATATTTTTATTGCAGCACCATTTATGATCTGCTCTTTCATTATGAACAATCTGCTGCGCTTTCAGGGGAAGGCTTCTTATGCCATGGTTGGTATTACCATCGGCGGTCTTTTAAATATCGCCCTGGATCCGCTGTTTATCTTTACCCTTGGAATGGGTACTGCTGGAGCTGCTTTAGCTACAGGACTTTCCCAGTTTATCAGCTTCTGCATCCTTTTATGGATGTGCAATCATCAGGAAAGCTGTATTTCTATCAGCATACGCAAATTCCGCCCGAAACTGGCTATTTACCGTGAGATCATTTACGGCGGCATCCCATCTTTGGGACGGCAGGGAATTGCCAGCGTGGCAACCATCCTTTTAAACTTTATGTGCCAGCCTTACGGGGATGCAGCCATTGCAGCCATGTCCATTGTCAGCCGCTTTATGTTCTTTATCACTCCGTTATCATAGGCTTTGGTCAGGGCTTCCAGCCGGTTTGCAGCTACTGCTTCGGCGCTGGGCTTTATAACCGTGTGAAGAAAGCCTGCTGGTTCTGTATCGCATAAGTACCATTATCCTTCTGGTGCTCAGTGTGATCTGTTTCCCGGCATCCCACGCTATCATCTCCCTGTTCCGCCGCAACGATCCGGTGGTTATTGAGATCGGAACACTGGCACTGCGGATGCAGCTGCTCACTCTTCCCCTTCAGGGTACTGTGATCATGGGTAATATGATGCCTCAGTCCATTGGGTATGGTTTCAGGGCAACTTTGGTATCTACCGCCCGTCAGGGGATTTTCCTGATTCCGCTGCTTATAGTTCTGACTTTATCCTTAGGACTTCTGGGAATCCAGTGTGCCCAGCCACTGGCAGATATTGCCACTTTTTTACTGGCACTTTTTTGTGATCCGGGGTATTTTTAAGGAGTTCCCGGAAGATGTTTCTTCTTCCGCAGCTCAGTAAAAAAGCCTGACATCATTTCCGAACACTCTTCTTCTAATATTCCTGTAACAACCTGAGCCTGGTGATTGAAACCAGGCTCTTTTAATAAATTGAGAACGGAACCGGCACAGCCCGCTTTGCTGTTCATGGATCCAATAACAACTCTGGGGATTCTGGCCTGGACAATGGCACCTGCACACATGGACATGGCTCTAAAGTCACATAAAGTGTACAATCTTCCAGACGCCAGTCTCCTTCTTTTTTACAGGCTTTTTTAATAGATGTCACTTCCGCATGGGAAAGCACCGTTTTATCCGCATTTCTCCGGTTATAACCCCTTGCAATGACCTGTCCATCTTTTACAAGAACACAGCCAATAGGAACATCTCCTATTTTGGCTGCTTTTTTTGCCTGTTTAATAGCTTCTTTCATGTATTTCTCGTCTTCTGCTTTGATCTTAGCGGCTTTCGCCTCTTCTTCTAATGCCTTCAGACGGCGTTTTTCATTTCTTGCTTCCCAGCGGCGCTGTCTGGTGGCAAGTCCTTTCTGGGTGGCTTCATCCATAGAGTATATCTACCTTTCTAAAGTTCATTGGATTTTCCGCATTCCCGTATCAGTGCATCCTTTCGTAAATAACCGGTCCAATGGCGGAAGATGCAGATTGGAGTATACAGTTTCAAAACGAAAGCGGTCTGTCTGTTGGATTATAGCACATTTACTCCACATTCTCCATCCTTACATCCGCATACCAGTAGCCAAAACGACCGTCCTGGGCCGGCTGAGTCTTTGCGAGGACAAAATGCGGAAAGCCGAACATAGATGCCATATATTTTTCATTGCTGTAGTAATGACCGGGAACTCCCAGTATGTAACGTGCCCTGGTATGTTTTTCATCACCTACTCTAGCAAATATCAGATAGCGGTAGTTATAATAGCCGTGAAGGAGAAAACTATTGTTGCCGTATCCCCAGTTTTCTCTTGGAAGAAGCCCTATATCCTGAGGACGGATCGTAAGTATTTCAGCCGTTCCCGGACTGTCAAAAGCCTGCATTTTGGGATAATGTTTCCGGAAACGGTCCCAAAGCACCTCCGGACCCATTTTTCTTCTTCTGCGTCCAGATGTTCTAAGCTTTTGGATCGCCAAGGGGGATTTCTTCCTGCTGTGTGCTTTGGATAAATGGACTGGACGAAGACTGGGGTGACTGTGGCTGCTGGGTCTGTGGGTGGCTGGACCGGCTGGCCTATGGTGGACTGTGACTGTCGATCTGCGGGTGGCTGAGCTATGGATGACTGGGCTTGTCGATCTACGAGTGGCTGCACCCACCGATCTGCGGATAATTGTGGTGACTGGTCTGCGGCTGGTTGTTTAGGTTGGTCTCCAGACGGCTGTAATTGCTGCAGAAGCTCCAGTTCAGATGTATTTTGCGATGCCCCGGATGCTGCTGGTGCTGTATCTTCTGCCGCATTTCCCTCTGCCGCACTTTCCTTTTCCACATTTTCCTTTTCCGCTATATTATCACCCACTTTCGCCGCCTCATCGATCTCCCGGTTCAGCTCTTCAATCTGCTTTTTCAGCCGTTTATCCCGTTCCTGTGTATCATCCGGCTTTTTTTCCGCTGCCTCTGCCAGCTCCAGCTCCGCCGCCTGAGCCACTGCATCTTCAGACCGTCTTGTATACACGCCATTCTTCCCCTTTTTCATGAATGACCAGACCAATGCAGCTATCCAGGGAATTGCCTGTCCCCATTACATTTTCCACATTTATAATGGTGCGGAACTCGCCACATCCATTTCTTATAAAGATATTTCCCAAAGGGATCTCCTGACCTGAAGCGATCAGATAAACACCAATATCATTTCCCCCTGCATATATCTTTTTTACGTTTACACTAAGGCGGCACTGGCCGTTTCTGGACTCCAGCTTTACAAAACCGATATTTTTCCCCTTTTCTTCTCCTTCATAAGCATAAATATACGATATTAACCTGCGATAACCTGTCATATCCTCACTCCTTGCTTTTAACAGCTATTCCATTTTATAAACCAGAGATCTGCAAAGAGATCCCATCAGTATTTATTGTATGCACAAGGAGTAAAGCTCTATGTCTTTTTTATTTTAAATATCTATAATAAGGTATCATTACAACGGGAAGAGTAACCACCCACGCCAAGACAGTTGCTACATAATATCCGTATTCTCCAATAAACACAGGCAGCACAGAAACGGAAAATACTCTTGCTAAAAGTTGTAAAAATCCGGCATACATAGGGTATTTTGGATGTCCTAATGTCTGAATGGCAATTCTGTATAAATACATAGGCGCCATAATAAACATTCCCAGTGTGATTACCCGCACATCTGCCACTGCTACATGAAGCGTCTGGGCATACAGCGGATCAGACGGTGATAAAAACATTCCCACAAGGACCGGAGCAGGCTCTGGACCAGGATATTTAAGACAAATGCCAGTGTCAGACCAAAAAGTACTACCTGGTGCTGTCCTCTCTTTACCCGATCTTTTAATCCTGCGCCAAGATTTTGTCCAATAAACACAGACAGTCCAGTCTGAATAGCCATGATCAGAGATTCCAGCATGGTAAATATTTTGGTTCCAGAAGAAATTCCCGCTGTAAAATACGGACCAATGGCATTTACATTTCGTGACACGAAGCTTCCACCAATAGTGATCACTGCACTGTTTACAAACATAGGCAGCCACAGACTGACCATCTGCTTTAACAGGCTTATATCCAGTCTCCAGTAGGACAGATCACCGGTAAATATTTTGCTTTTAAACAGCGGGACTAAGGCAATCACCATAGATACAAACTGAGCGATCACAGTAGCGGCAGCTCCACCTTTTACCCCCCAGCCTAAATGCACAATAAATAACACATCCAGGATTACATTGATCACAGTAGCCACTGCCACAGAATGAAAGGTGACCTGGCTGTTTCCTTCTGCCCTTAAAAGAGCTGCTGCTGCGTTATAGATCAAAACAAACGGAATTCCCAAAAGTATAATGGAAAAGTATTCCCCTGTCATCTGGACCACCTCTGCCTGCACTTAAACAGACGAAAAAAAGATCCAGGTTCGTTTCCGCAAAATAAGAAGAAAACAGAGAAAGAAGCAGCGTAATGGTTCCTGACATTTCCAACGATTTTCCTTACTTTTTCCTGATCTCCTTCTCCTACGCTGTAGGAAGCCAGAATACTTAAGGTATTGGAAAAATCCCTGGCAATGGCGTTTAAAAGCCAGGTGATCCAGGTACAGCTGTTTACAGCTGCCAGTGCCTGAATACTAATATATTTACCTACGATCACAGCATCTGTAATATAGTATAATTGCTGAAATATGTTCCCAAAAATCAGTGGAATGGAAAACAGAACCACCAGACGCACCGGGCTTCCTGCTGTCATGTTTATATTCCTGCTTTTTGCTTTTTTTACTGTACCTGTCATATATATTCCCTCTTAACAACCTTATTCTGTAAACAGATACGGCTGCTGCAGTTTTATTTGCAGCAGCCACAGGCTTGTTTTTGTATTCTATTATTTTATTTACATTTTAGCCATTGCCTGTTCATCTGTGTAATGCTCAAACCAGATATAATATACTTCCTTACCAGGATCAGAAACAAGGTCATGGTCTGCACCTGCAGGAATGAAGCTCCAGTCACCAGCGTGATGCTGAACAGTTTCCATATTGTTTTCTGCCTTGTAACCTACGCTCATGTGGAAATCAGAATCACCTAAGCAGTAATTCCACTGATGAACCTTTGGATGACCCTTTTCTACAGTGCCTTCACCAACAGCTCTGGTTGTTCCCAGAATGATTCTTCCATGCCACTTCGGGCAAAGGATCATTCTTGCCTCTGTATTTGGTCCCTTGCAGTCCTGGATGTACTGAACACACTCGCTGTGAAGACGGAAATATGGGAGACGGATATGCCATCTGTCGAATGCAGCTCTATCCCACTGATTCATTTCAATTATATTGTAGACGAATTCCATATCTTCAATTGCATGGATCTCATATTTTTCCTTATCCATAAATGGAACATAGAAAGCAACCTCTGTAATCTTATGTACTCCGTCACAGTCTGTCAGTTCACCTTCGCCTTTTCCGAAAAAAATAACCACGGATTTATCTGCAAAAAGCTCTGGAGATACCTTATGTCCAGCTTTCAGAAAGCATTTGAAACTCTGGATTCCACCATGATATACACCTGGCAGTAATTCTACTTTTGCAAATCCATTGTCATCATACTGTGCTCTCGCAGCAATGTCTGCTGCTTCTCTACATAAAAGTTTTTCTCGTATTCTCTCTCCATTTTTTAATCCTCTCCTTTTATATATTCATATAATAACTACCACTTTATTAATGTTTCAGTTTATCTTCCAACTTATCGCCCTTTGCAAGAGTGACCATAAAATCACGCTCTCTTGTATAATGCTCATACCATACATAGAATACTTCTTTGCCTGGTCTTGCGATCAGACTGTGATCTGGTCCTGCCGGAACGAAGCTGAAATCTCCGCCTCTTTGAATGATAGGCTCCTGATGATCCACACTCAGTTCAAATTCTGCGTTGTCAATGCTGTAATTCCACTGTGCAACGGTAGGATGTCCTTTTTCATCAGTTCCTTCTCCTACAGCCCGTACAACACCCATTAAGATTCTTCCCATCTGTCCTGGGCCTACAACCAACCAGGAAGTGGTATTGGGCCCCTTGCAATCCTGGTCATAAACCTGTCCATCTGTGTACTTTAAGAAAAATGGCAGATGAATATGGCTGTGATCAAAACGTTCCTTGTCCCACTGGTTCATATCTACCACGCTCATGATAAATTCCATATCATCTATTGCATGTATCTCAAAAGGAGAATGATCAAAATCAGGAAGATAAAATGATAATTCTGTAATGTTGTGGGCTTCTTTCGTATCTGTTACGTAGCCCCGGCCTTTTCCAAACATGTATACAACGGTTTTATCTTTATACAATGCCGGTTTTACTTCGCAGCCTGCTTTCAGAAAACATTTATAATTTCTGATGCCTCCGTCATAACTGCCTGCCAGCACCTCTGTCTGAAAAAATCCATTTTCATCATATTGAATGTGGATGTCTTCATTTCTTACGATATAATAACCTTCCATAAATGCTACCTCTATTCCATTTCACCTTTCGCCAACTTCACAATATAATCACGACTGCCTCTGGTAAACTGCTCATACCATACATAGAATACTTCCTTACCCGGCTGTGCAATCAGGCTGTGATCCGGTCCTGCTGGAATAAAGCTGAAATCGCCTGCCTTTGTATGAGTAGTCTCTCCGTCAACAGTAATATCAAAATCTGCATTTCCAAGGCAGTAATTCCACTGATGAACGGCTGGATGTCCCTTTTCATCAGTTCCTTCTCCTACGGCCCGTACAACACCAAGGATCACATGACCTAACTGCTTTGGATTTAATACATGCCAGGATGTGGTATGAGGACCTTTGCAGTCCTGATCATAACGTGGGCATTTGCTTAATGGTCTGAAATACGGCAATCTCACATGGGACTTGCTGTAATCTTCCCAGTCATAGTCATCCATTGTTACAATTGACTTGATAAACTCCATATCTTCAAAAGCGTGGATTCTGTATGGGTTTTTGTCAAATGCTGGGAAGTAAAAGCTAATCTCTTCTTCAATGGAATTGACACCATTTTGATCTGCCACATATCCCTTTCCTTTGCCAAACATATAGATGACTACTTTATCCTTGTACAGCTCCGGAACGATCTCTGCTCCTGCTTTTAAAAAGCCTTTGTAATTATGGATACTGTCATCATGCTGCCCTCCAGAAGTTCTGTAAGGCAAAGCCATGTTCATTGTAATCTGCTTTTATTTCTTCTGCTTCTCGCAATATAAAATTTATTCATTTTCCTACCTCTCACTACAGACCAGAGATTTAGCCGTAAATACCATCTTTTAAATCTTTAAAGATCTGCTGATATCTCTCAAGAAACTGCTCTCTAGTTTCTACGCCAGCAACATATTTTGCCCAGTTCTCCTGCATATCTGTATAAATAGATGATGGCATGTATACAAAAACATTCTCTGTTGCTTTTCCTGCATCGATGGTATCAATTACATCTTTTGCAATAACAGGAAGTTTATCGGATACCTCCAGTCCCTGAATAGATGTTGGACTTCCCATAGTTTCCTGATGCCATAATCTTGCAGTATCAGAGGATACTAACCAGCTTGCAAAATCCTTTGCACATGCAACTACATTTGGATCGTCATTTTTTGTAACACTAATACTAATTGTTGCAATTGCCATCTTATTCTTAGATGCGTCATTTGAAATCGGAAGGATTCCCTGTTTTACATGATCAAGCAGTGCCGGATTCGCATTCTGGATATTTGGTGTTTCGTAAGATCCTTCACCGATCAGCATTGCACACTCTTCTGCAAAGAATGCATTACGGCAGGTCCATTTATCTGCTGAAACAGCGCCTTCCTGTGCATAAGGCATTAATATCTATTCATATGTATCTAACAGTTCCGTCATCTCTGGATCATTGGCAAGATCTACGTCTTCTCCGTTCATCAGTTTAGCTAACGTTTCTTTTCCGCCATCTGGCTTATCCAACAGCCAGTAATTTCCTACATTGTTAAATAAATTCAGATAAGTCTCTGCCCATGGAAGCATAAATGGCTGAATGCCTTTTTCCTTCAGCTATTCCTTGCAGTACTGCAACAGTTCATCTCTTGTTTCCGGCATATGATCCCAGCCAGTCTCTTCCAGGATCTTAGTATTATAAAGAATTCCTGTTCCTTCCATTGTCATAGGCAGAACCAACATTCCGTAATCGCCATCTGTACCATTTTCAATCTGAGCATCTGTCAGCATTTCGTATGCTGGACAGCCAGTGCTTAAATCTTCACAGTACTGCCACCAATCCTGTCTTCTTACACCATAGCCAAGGTTAATGATGTTTGGCAGCTCTCCTGCTGAAAGAGCAGATACTAATAAATCATCATATTTATCAGAACCTGGGAATGTAGCTGTGATCTCACCGATTTCCGGATGCTCTGCTTTATATGCATCAATCAACGTATTAAAATTATCCGTCCACTGCCCCAGTGGAAGCATAATGGAAAGATCGACTGAACCGGCAGGAAGACTCTTTACATCAATCGTTTTCTCTTTCGCTGCCTCTGTTTCTTCCTTTGAAACTGCCTCTGAACCAGCTTCTGTTTTAGCTGCCTCTGTTGTTGCGGTATCTGAAGAACCACATCCTGTCATTCCTGTTACTGCCATGCTGCTGCCATAAATAACGCTGCTACTCTTCTTTTCTTCATAAACTGCTTCCCCTTTCGTTTATTAAAATTATTAAAATTTAAGTGATGAAACTTACAACTTTCCGGACAGTTGTAAGCTCTAGCCTTTCACTGCTCCTACTGTTGCCCCACTCATTACCTGTTTCTGTGAAATCACAAAGAAAACAAACAAAGGAAGGATTGACAAAGTTACTGCTGCTACTGCTACATCCCAGGAGAACAATGCCTCGTTAAATAAGGACATCATTGCAATCTGAATCGTACGCAGCTGTGGCTTTGTAAGAATAAACTGTGTCATCAGGTAATTATTCCAATATTTTAACACTTCCAGACATACGATCGTAAACATGGTTCCTTTTGTCAGTGGAAATACGATCCGCCAGTAAAGAGACATCGGAGAACAGCCATCAATAACTGCTGACTCTTCAATCTCTAATGGAAGTGCCTTTACCGCCCCTGTTACCAGAAAAACCGACATAGGCATGGAAAATGTCCAATTACTTAAAATAACGCCCAGATAATGATTTCCAAGTTTTTAATAAACCAATCATTTTTGCAAATGTGATCATAATACATTGAAAAGGAACACTCATTCCACAAAGGATCAATACAAAACAGAGTTTTGTAAACCAATTGTTATGACGTGTGATCCAATAGCCGGTCATTCCGCTTAAAATCACAGTACCAATAGCAGAAAATACAGTAACGATCAATGTATTTCCCAAAACTCTCAGAAAATCCAATCTTCTCCACGCTTCTTTAAAATTGCTTAACGTTGGGTTGTGTGGAAATGCTGCAATATTTGCTGCAATCTCTGAGTATGGTTTAAAAGAATTCAGTACCGTAAAATATAAAGGTATGATCACGAGACAGCAGCTAAAAATGATAAATACAAGCGCCAGAAACAAGTACAATCTTTTCGCCTTTTTCATTATAAAGTCACCTCATTTCTGGATGTCAGTTTCATCTGTCCAAAGGAAACTGCTAACAATACAATGATAAATAAAATGGACTTTGCTGCACCAAAAGCGATCTGGTTACTTCTAAATGCTGTTGCATATATATTCATCATAACGCCTTCTGAAGTTCTGTAAGGATTACCATTTGTAAGAGAAATATTCGTATCATATAAAAGCATTGCCCAGTTAATAGCAATAAACAGACACCTTGTTGTTGTTCCTTTAAAAGCGGGAGAGTAATAGATTTGAGGATCGTAAGCTTAGATGCACCATCTACAGTAGCTGCTTCATAGTAATCTTTTGAGATCGCTGCCAGACCAGAATTGTAAATGATCATCAGATACCCTGAAAGAGACCAGGTCATAACGATTACCAGTGCCCAGAAAGAAGATTCCGGAGTTGTAAACCACTGCTGGGCAAACCACTTAATGCCGGTCCAGTTACCAAACTGGACAAATACATTCTGGAAAATGAATCTCCACAAAAATCCAAGTACAACACCACCAATAATACGCGGCGCATAGATCAGCGCTCTCCAGAAATTTTTATAAGGGATATCCCCTGAAAGCACATATGCCCAGAAAATCAATCAGATTGGATATCACTACAACAAAATGGAAACTTAATAGTAACCAGAAAGATGATCCAGTACGTAGCATCTTTTACGGTTCTCAGATAATTTTTTAATCCGATAAACTTAAAAGTAGGGTCAATACCATTCCAGTTTGTAAATGAATAAAATATCTCACTGACTAAAGGGATCAGAAACAGCAAAGTAAACAGCAGCATCGTCGGCCCCAGGAATATAGCACTTCCTTTAATTTCTGTTAAAACATTTTTTGTTTTTACAACACTTTTACTATTCAACAAAAATCATCCCCCTTTAAATCATAAATCATGTACATCTAACAGTCATTTTTCTCACTTGTTATGGTAATATGTTACCATTCCTGTTTTTATTTTAGTACATACATTTTTGACTTAAAGGAGGACTTTTTTGACCTCTATTTCTAAATTTTCTGCCGATATTGGGCCGGTGTCATAGAGCAGGCTAATTTAAACTGCCGTGAAAAATACTTGGCATCAAAATACCCCACCTGGTCTGCAATCTCTGCAACTGTCAAATTCGAAGAACTAAGCAATTCTCTGGCATTTTCTATCCGTATATTGTTTAGATATTTTGCCATTCCAATTCCCGTATGTTTTTTAAATGCCCTGCTCAAATAATCCTTGTTTACATGAAAATAATCTGCAATCTCCTGCTGTGATATTTTTTTCATATAATTCAGTTCCAGAAAATCTTCTATTTTAGCCATCAGTCCTGAAATGTTCTGGGTGTGTTTACGGCACTCTATCAATTTGGCTGCACACAAAATAAAATATCTTGTCATACATACAGGAATCTCTTTCCAAGAACAGGAAAGAATATCTCCAAAATTCTTTACCGGTATTTCTGAGAATAACTCCTCCTCTAAAACATCGGATTCACTGACCCATTTTTTATATACTGCAAGAAAGCCATCCCATACATTTCTGTAAATTCCCAAAGTGATCTTCTGGTTTTCTATTAAAGCCGCAGTCCACAGGTTCAGCTGCTCTTCAAATGTTATAATATTACCCAGTATAATAGAAGAATACATAGCTCTTTCTAATTTCAGATTTTCTTTTAAGCGGATATGGGACATACCCTTCCTGTATAGTTCTGTAATAAAAATTCCTGTCCCAGAAATATGATCTGCCGCTGTTTTGGCTTCTTCCCATGTGTTTTCCAATTCTAAAGGAAATGGACGCACACTGCTTACTCCCAAATGGATCACACAGTTTTCACTTACTGCAATTTTTTTTAATTCCAGGATCTGGGCAGAAAAATCTGTTTTTTCTGTCCCATAGATCAAGATTACAATATCCATAGAGGGTTTCATGTTTTGAAATACAGCCCCTTTTCCTTCTGATTCCAACATATCCTGTATTCTGTTCACAAAACGACTCAGCTTAAGAAGATAACCTTCTTCATGTATTGGAAGCGTGCTGCCACTGCAATGCAGGATGCAGCTGCGATCTGCATTTTTCAGCTGCTGTGATATTTTTACAAGTTCTTCATATGCCTTGTCTGCAAGTTCAGGACGAAATAATTTACGTAAAAGACCATGCTGATAATCCGGTGACATACGTTTAAATTGCTTATCTACAGTGAATTTTTTCCTCTTCCTCTATTATCTTCATTTGTGAAACTGCTTTTAATACAGCTTCCTCCAGCTTGTCCTGTTCAATTGGTTTTAGCAGGTATTCCACTGCTCCTAGTATGAACATAGCCCTTACATATTGAAAATCATCGTGGCCGGAAATGACCACTGCTTTTGTATTAAGATTCTGTCATTAATATAATTCATAATATCCATGCCAAAAACATCCTCGATCACTACATCTACAATCAACAATTCTGGTCTTTCATCCTGTAAAATATTGATAGCATCTTCTACATTGTCCGCAGTCAATACTGTATCAAACCCATATTTTTCCCATTCCAGAAGCAGTTGTATGGCATCTCTTACATGACTTTCATCATCTACGATCAAAACTTTCATCCTTCTACCTCCTTAAATGGTCTGACATGCGCCGGAACAACAAATTCTACGCTGGTACCATTAAGATTATTCCCATAAATCAAAAAATCGCACTCTCCAAAACTCAGTATAAGCCTCGAAAATACATTTTCAATCCCAATAAAGTGGTGATGATCATCTCCTTCTTTTGCAAAATAAGATAATGCTGTCGTCTGCTGTACTTCCTTTGAAGCCACTCCCTCCTGCAGCTTGCTGCGTATCTGTCTTATGGTATCGTAAATCTGACAGACTCTGTCATCTGTCACTGCTATCCCGTTGTCTTTTATTAGTACATGAAGCATCCCATCTGTAAGTCCGATTTTTAGCTGAATGGCACCATCTGATTTCTTCAACAGATTTCCGTGTGTGATCGCATTTTCAATCAATGGCTGAATTGTCATCTTGGGAATCCTGATATCAGCTGCTCCTGGATCCATTTCACAATCCAAAATCAGCTGCTGCTCAAAACGCATCTGCTGAAGCGCCACATATCTTTTTACATAATCCAATTCCTTTTCAATAGGAACCATACTTGGTTCCAACACCATGGCATAATGGAGCATCTGTCCAAAAGAAGAGATCATCTGGTACTGCTTTACATTTTTATCTTTTAATGCATTGGTTGCAAAACACTGAATCACATTATAAATAAAATGAGGATTTATTTGTGCCTGCATTGTACGCAGTTCTGCTTTTGTATACGCCAGTTTCAATTCATATTTTTGAATTGCATGTTCTTTTAAGGAATCCATCAGCTTTTCAAAAGAATCAATCAGCGAACTTATTTCATCATTTTCACCATAAATGATACATTCACCGATCTTTTTTCCTTTGTCCCAGCTTTTCATTTCCCGTTCTCGTTCCATATATGTAGTAATCTGACGCAGTGACACCGTATACTTTAATATTACTGAAAGAAGTAATACACCATAAAAGTACTACCAATATTCCAAATATTCCCAGTATGGAAAGCATCTGGGTAAGAGTTAATGCATATACACTGTCTGGATCAATGGCTGTTATGATCTTCCAGTTAAAATACTTGGAAACAATATCAACCTCTGACAGAAATTTAGCACCATACCTGGTGAAAATCCCTGCTTGCTCTAATTCAGAATAAGAAGGATAATACTCCAAGAAGCTTTTCATCTGGCCTGCGTATCGCTGGAAGCCACAATAATATTATTTTCATCTACCACATACATAGCTTCCGATTGATTGTATACAACCCTGCAGTTATCCGTAATAAAAGAAATAGGAAGATCAATTGCAATATAAGCAATTGGTTTTGTCCTTGCCGGAAGATCTGAAATTGGGAGCCAGACTGTAAATACCTGTTCCTGAAGGGGATAACTGTCAATAGTCGATACATTATGTCCATAGCTTGTCTTTACATGAGTAGGTTCAATATAAATATCCTTGTAACTTTCCATAGCAGGAAATGTCAGATCTTCTTTGGATTCCTGAGCAAAAAATTTAAGGATCCTCGGAATATATAACATGGAAAAATTCTTTTCTCCCCCTGTACCCGGTATGACCAAATATATTTGTGATGCCACTGTAGATGCATAATATACAGATTTAAAATACTCTATAATCAGCTTTTCATTTTCTTCCAGTGCTTCGTCACTGTGATTATTTTTCAAAAACCGCATAAGCTGATGATTAATATAAACCGATCTTATTGCTTTAATCATACTGCTTATATAATGATCAATATTCTTTCCAGACACTTCTGCATTGGTTATTATCTGATTTTCATAACGTTTGACTTGCATTTTTCTGCATGGAAGAATAAATATAAATAGAAATATGATCGCAACAATAACCGTTATAATCGTTATATTCCATATGATTTTTTTCCAATACTAACAAATTTTCTCGTCCTTTTTCCCTGCCATAAACCTCCTCCAAATAAATCTCAGATACTCCCTGGATTTTCGGGCACAGAGCCTTGCTTCTGGTTTAGAAAAAATTTCCAGTGCTAAAGTCCCGTCATACTCTATGTCCTTTAATGCCTGGATAATCTCCCTGAAATTTATATGTCCATGCCCTGGATAATAGCGATCATTATCGCTATGTGAATATGATTTATCAGCTTTCCAGCCTTACGGATTGCCGCTCCCATATCACTTTCATCCACATTCATATGGACTGTATCAATGTGAATACCTGTTCTCTTGTAGGAATGCTCATTTAAAAAACGAATTCCATCTTCTATACGAAACAGGAAATCACTTTCATAATGATTCATCAGTTCATATCCTATATAAACTCCATATTCCTGAGCCATACGGTCTAAAATGTCCAGACTTTCTTCTACATTATTCACAAACTCTTCCGGTGAGCCTGCATCTTTAAATCTCCCCTGCATAGAACCAATGATGATCACCCCTTCATAAGGAGATGCCGTGATCATGTGTTCTTTCAAACACTCTATTGCTTTTTTTCTTATATCCTTATCATGATCTGCAATATTTAAATGCCAGGTGCCATATGCTCCCCCTGTACCAATAGATGTAAGCGTAAGACTGTTTTTTTTCAGTTCATTATCCAGTTTTTTTCTGTCGATCTCCCTGGAATCCCGAAGATGCAATTCCACCGCTCCAAAACCGTCTTCCCGCATCATAGGAAAAATGCTTTTAAAATCCCCCCGGTAAATAATAGGTGCATTCTCTCCTGCTTTTAAGCTTCCAGTAACAGCAACTTTCATGTGTATAATCCCCTTTTTATGTTGTCGTAGATTCTTTCTATTTTTCTATTATCGAAAATTTCTTTAGTACAGTTAACCGAAAATATCGGGGAAAAGGTGGATTTTATTGACATTTGCTGCATAGTCTCCAGTATAACGCAAAAAAATGTTCCGGAAAACACTTTTATGTCTTTCGGAACATTTTCATTCTGTTATTCATTCAATTTTTATCTGCGTTATGATCAGTCTACATTTTCATAATCAGCTTCATAAGAAAGATCTGCCGCACCTGCCAGGTCTTTTCCGTTTACCTGAAGAGTCAGCTTGGATAATTCAAAATTTTCTACAAAGGTATTTCCAATTTCTACCAGAAATGCATTATCAGAAACGCCTTCGTTATTTTCTGCCTGGTTCAGATTTAAGACAGCTGTCTTGTTGTCATCTTCACCGGTAATGTTGAAATCCAAAACCTCAGTTCCTTCTGTAAAGATACCGTACTCCATCATCTTATTTACTAAAGCCTGCGGATCCAGTTCATCACTGTCCAGGGAATCCATATCCTGGACAAGGCTGTCACCGTCACCCTTGTGATATATAGAAATAATAGCAACCGGAGCTACGTTTGGATCCGGTACCTTATCACTGGCACCGCAGTAGTCTGTGCTTCCATCTGTGTCTGCGCTTCTGCAGCTGATTTTGTTTCTTTCTGTTTTTCAGTGGTCGGTGTACATGCAGCCAGTGAAACTGCCATCATAGCTGTCAGCAGACCTAATAACCATTTTTTCATTATAATGTTGCCTCCTTATTCGTCCTCGCCAAAGCTTCTGAACCAGGAATTTAACTTTGTCAGGCTTTGATCAGCGCCTGAAGTTCCTCTTCTGTCAGCACACCAACCACTCCCTGGATCATCTGTTCATGGAAATGTTTATGGTGATAATATGCTTTGACACCTTTTTTCTGAAAGAGAGATATGAACCACCCGGCGATCCTGTGTACTGCGGCACCGGATCACATAGCCTTTTTTCACAAGGCTGTTCATAGAAATAGTCAGCGTACCCACGGTCACTGACAATTCCTTTGCAATGGATGACATATTTTTAGTTGTACCGATCCCGATAGCATTGATCACATGCATATCGTTATTGGTCAGATCCTGATATTCCTGACTGGCTATCGCTTTCTCTTCTATACTATTGATATCCCGAAACAGGTTCACAAGTACATCATTCAGTGTATCGTAGGTTCCCACATTCTTCCCTTTCACGTTTCTAAAAAGCTTCTTACAGATTGTATCGTATTTTATCCATGTACACAAGCCCCTAAATCCTTATAAAATTCTTAAAAACCTGTGTTTTTTCTATGTTTTTACATTAACTTGTCTGATCCGGACACCAGGCGTGCAAAAACTTCACCCCGCTCTTCAAAGTTTTTAAAATACCATAGCTGGCTGCTGCCGGTGACATAAGACAGCTGTGCCCTGGTCTGGTCAGTTCTTTTGCTTTGGCTACTGCATCCTCCAGATGATCCGTCAGCACCAGACGGTCTTTATCCTGAAAATCCGGATATCCATTCAGGATCTCCTCTAAAATACGCTTTCCGGTAGCTTCCATCAGGATAATATGGGGAACCTTATGTCCGGAAAGGAAATTGATCAGTTCACTGTAATCGATCCCCCGGTCCATGCCGCCTATGAGGACTGTATCCACATCTTTCAGTGTATTTAACGCCTGAATGGTCGTTTCACAGATAGTGGAAATAGAGTCATCATAATATTTAATGCCGTCTTTTTCCCCTAATGGCTGTAAGCGGTGAGGCAGCGGCTGATAGGACTTAAGACCATTGATAAATACTGTATCTTCTATTTTTAAAAGGCTGCACACTGCATAGGCAATGCCGATATCAAAATAATTGTGCTGTCCTAAAAGCCGGATCTGGTCTGTTGGGATCTTTATAAAATGACCGTCATAGATGGCTTTTGTTCCATCATTTTCCTGTATGATCTCCATTTTTTTCCAGATATCGATTCTGTTCCGGCAGGACTGCTTCCTGTCCTGAAACACCTGGTATTTCAAATAATGTTTCCTCAAAAGAAGGCTTTGCTGCAATCAGCTTAGAGGTGCAGGTTCCCTTCTTTGGCAGACACTGCACATTGCATACAAGAACGTCTCCCTCCTTCTGGTTTGAATAAATATGACGCTTTGCCTGCACATATTTTTCCAGAGTGCCATAGTGATCTAAATGCTCCTCATGGAGATTGGTGAGAATAGCAATATGGGGGGAAACAGTCATGTATTCCAGCTGATGACAGGAAAGTTCGCAAACGATCCTGGTATCCGGTCCCACTTCTTCCATATGGTCAAATACCGGGATCCCGATATTTCCAACCAGAATGGTATCCATTCCCGCTTCTTTTAACAGATGATAGATCAGAGTGGTAATAGTGCTTTTTCCCTTAGTTCCGGTAATTCCAATGATCTGGTCCCTGAAGCACTGGAAAAACAGCTCTGTCTGGGATAATATCTGACTGGTATACTCCTTAACCGGCTTTTCAAGGACTACACCCGGACTTTTAAATACCACATCATAGTCGTTTAAGCATTTCTGATAATCCTCACCTGCAGTCCATTTGCCAATACCTTCCGGCTTTTCTTTAGGATGTGCCATATCTGCCACATCTACAAGGGCACAGCAATCCAGCTTTTTTAACACATTCCAGGTAGATTTACCTTCACGTCCAAACCCCAGTATCAGTACCTTTTTTCCCTTTACCCAGGGAATTATTCTTTCGATCATCATAGTTTTATGCCTCTTCTTCACACTCTTGTGATTTGCAGTTCTTACGTACTAATTCCTCCCAGGCTGTTGGAACCAGGTTCTGCTCATCAAAATATCCGGAGAAATGATCTCCTTTGGCCTTGTATTCTTCATACAGACCGGTAGTCTTATAATATTTTAAAAGATAAGGCAGTTTTTCCCCATCTTTTTCCAGACGGTCAATTGTCATAACAAGGGCTGTGTTGATCT
>ENA-OQBT01000726-OQBT01000726.1-human-gut-metagenome-genome-assembly--contig:-NODE-726-length-18046-cov-3.608070_pt1 | contig 18046 bp, 30 predicted proteins | sample MGYA00242749_ERZ504557 | MGnify/ENA primary metagenome ERZ504557 (study PRJEB26092, sample SAMD00036243) | human gut metagenome | host: Homo sapiens | study: EMG produced TPA metagenomics assembly of... | reverse complement strand
CCTGGACAACAAACTGACCAGTCTGTGCAATGCCGCCGTCCATATCGTCACCGAACTGACCGGAAAAGAACCGGATTCCGTCCCAGTCCGCACCGAATTTAGTGCCGACCTCGTAGAACGGGAAAGTTTCAGGAGGTGAGAAAAGGGCTTGTCGCGTATGCGACAAGCCCTTTTTGAGTATTAAGTTTGCAGTTTGTAGTTTTTAGTGAACTCTGTACTACAAACTATCTTTACCGGAAATACTCTGGATATTCTTTTTTCAATACTTCTACGTCGCCCATGACCTTATTGATGTGTTCGGTCATGATGCGTTGCGCCATTTCGGTATTGCCGGCAAAGATGGCTCCGACAATGCCTTTATGCTGTTCATAAAGAAGGTTCATCTGCTCAGCGGCATCGCTGACGTTGAGGACGCGGGCCCGAGCATAATCCAGGTTTGATTCCTGGACGATCTGCCAGATATGGGGCTTACCGCAACCTTCATAGAGCAGGGAGTGCAACGTATTGTCACTCTTGAAAAAGTTTTCTGCATCTTTCGAGGTAATGAATTTCCCCTGCTCGAAAATGCAAAATTCTAGTTTCGTCCGCCACGGATCCGGAAAAGCCTGACAGGCCAATTCTATAATGGCCCGTTCCAAGGTAACCCGGAAAAAGCGGAACTCTGCCAGCTGTTCCGTGTGAATCTTGGATACGAAGGTCCCGCGCTGCGGTAAAATCTCGAGCAGTCCCTTTTGTGACAAACGGATAAAGGCTTCCCGTACCGGCGTCCGGCTGACATTCAGTATGCCTGACAACTCTTGTTCCGACATAGCCGTACCCGGCGGAAGCTTTAAAGACATAATATTTTCGTACAACACGCGATAAGCATATTCCCGCACCGTTTCATTCGGTGCTTTTTCAAATAATTCTAAATTTTCCATAACCACTCCATCATCCTGAAAATCAATGCCTGTTTCTCTCAAATTCATCTTATCACAAAACGGGCGCAAATTGTATATTTCCAGAAGAAAAAAAGCACCGTTTCCAGCATTGGTAAATTAATTTATTTTGATTTACATATTTACAAACGGCTTAATATACACGTTTCTTCTTTGTAATATCATGAAATTTAAACATGTTTAGTGAACAAGTAAACTAAAAAGCCACATACTATAAAAAACGGGACTGGCGCATGATGGCATATACCTTCGTGCGCCAGTCCCGTTTTAAAAGCAACCTCTCAGACCGCCTTCGGCGGCCAGCTCTCCTATTAGGAGAGCCTTTCATCAAACATCATACATCAAACTTTTATTTCCGAGCGGTTTGGACGGCGGCGATGAATTTCTTGGCCGTATCCGTGATTTCATCGGCCGTCTTGCTGCCACCGGTGAGGGCACCGCCGCACCGACGGCAACGCAGCCGGCTTTGATCCAGTCGCCGGCATTTTCGACGTTGACGCCGCCTGTCGGCATGAGCGGAGCCTGCGGCAGGGGGCCGTGGATGGCTTGATGGCTTTCATGCCCAGGATTTCCCCAGGGAAGATCTTGACGACGTCAGCGCCGTATTCCAGGGCCGTAATGACGCCGTTGAGGGTCGTCGTCCCCGGCATGACGGCGACGCGGTAGCGGTTGCAGAGCTTGATGGTTTCTACATTCAGCGCCGGCGACACGATGAACTGGGCACCGGCGAGGATAGCAATGCGGGCCGTAATAGCATCGAGGACCGTGCCAGCACCGATGATAACATCCGGATTGTCAGCGTACTTCTTGGAAAGGGCTTCGATGACTTCATGAGCCCGCGGCGTCGTGAAAGCCAGTTCAATGGCCGTGACACCGCCTTTAATAGCAGGTTCGGACATCATGATGGCTTCTTCCGGGGTCTTGCCGCGGACGACAGAAACGACGCCGATATCCTGAATTTTCTTAACAACATCTAATTTATCCATAATTTATCTCCTTTTCACGACGGATGAACGTTTTGCCCCCATTATTCCGGGCGGGCTCGCCCTCTGCAGCGGTCCGTTTCAGCAACCGTCCTGCCATTCCTTACAGTCATGACCTGACGGGCTGAAAAGGCACGTGCGAGCCCCTACATGTTTTTATACCCATTTTCGTAGGGGCGCCCACGCGGGGCGCCCGTTCCACACCAATCGGCCATGTCCTATTCACGGTTAATGGGGCCGTTTTGCACCAATTATACGGATTGATGCAGGTGTCATTAACGCAGGTCGCAGGCCGCAGCGGTCCCATCGACCGCACGTAGGGGCCGTCCCAAAGGGCGGCCCGTTTGTGGGATCCCACAACCAGCATCATGCGTTCTGTTGGAATGCCTCCAGCTGTGCTCTTGTCGGCAATCCTTCGTTATCGCCGGCGACCTGAATGGCCATGGCGCCGATGGCGGCACCCCGGCGGGCAGCGTCTTCCAGGTTCAATCCGTCGAGGATGGCGCTGGTGAAGCCGACGGCAAAGCCGACACCGGCACCGACGGTGTCGACGATGTGGTCGACGTGATAACTCGGCACATAGTATTCCTGGTCATCCGCCGTGCGAATATAGGTCCATGACTGCCGCCCATTTTGATGACGACGATCTGGACCCCGCGCTGCAAGTAGTAACCGGCAATGTCCTTTTCATGATCCATCCCCGTCAGGATCCGGCCTTCATTGAGGCCAGGCATGACGATATCAGCATACTGGGCGGCGTCATTGATGACACGGGCCATGATTTCCTGGGATTTCCAGAGCATGGGCCGCAGGTTCGGATCGAAGGAAATGTGCACGCCCTTGCTGTGGGCCCGCATCATCAACGTATAAATCGTTTCTCGGCACGATTCCGACAGGGCCAGGGGAATCCCCGTGACATGTAGATGGTCGACGCCGGTCCAGTCGATACTGGAAAGGTCGGCCGGCTGGAAGTGGGAAAAGGCCGTATGCTTGCGGATATTAGCGACCGTCGGGTCCCCTTCTTGGACCTTTTCTTTCATCTGGAAACCTGTCATGTGGTCATCATCAGTCCAGACGTAGTCGTCGTGGATGCCATTGGCCTTAAGGAAGTTGCAGATACACTTCCCAAAGGGATCGACGCCGACCTTGGAAATATACGACACATCGTTGCCCAGACGAGCCATGCCGACGGCATAATTCAATTCGGCTCCGCAGACATGGCGGGAAAAATGTTCCACTTCTTCCAGCGGTCCCATTTCTTCAGCAATCAGCAAACCCATAGCTTCGCCGATAGTAAGCACTTTACTCATGATAATCATCCTTTATGAAAACGAACCGCCATCAAAAGCGGCTCATCTAAAAATATGGACTTATTTTTTCAACGGCAACGGCTCAACGCGCCCAACCAAGAACAAATATGATAAAGCCCCTAAAATACACAATATTCCAGCAACAGCTAATGGAACCAAGAACGATCCTTGCGTAATTGTAAGCATAACACCGGTAAAAGTCGTAATAAAAATACCAGCCAGATTTCCTGCAAAATTCATAATGCCACCAATGGAAGCAACATACTTTTGCGTCGGCGCTATTTCACCTACAATAACCCAGGTATTAGACCCTGCAAAAGATAAACTAGCGTAAGACAAAGCAAATAAGGCTAAGCAAACATATACATTATCAACAATAGCGCAAAGTGCAATGCAGGAAGAAAGGAGCATCCCCCCAACCAGGCAGACTTTCCGAGAAAAAGTAGCCGTATGTCCATGACGCAAAAGCCAATCGGATGTAAAACCGCCAAGCCAACCTCCAGGAATAGCCAACAATGCCGGTAACATCCCCAGCGTCCCCAGTGCTTTTAGAGAAAATCCACGCGTTTCCATCAAATAGCTAGGAAACCAGGTAATAAAGAAATAAATAGCAAAATTCAAACAAAATAATCCTATCATCAAGCCCCAGACTGTCCGATACCGAAACAGCGCTGCCCAAGAAACTTTAGATTGATTTTTAGAAGCTTTAATCTCTTGTTCTCCGCGTTCAGCCAATAAGGCTTCAACCTGAGCGGGTGCGATATCACGATATTTTTCAGGATCACGATAAATGAACCACCATGCTAAAGCCCAAATGAGGCCAATAATACCGGTGATAATAAAGGACCCACGCCACCCGAGAATAGAAATAATCCAGGCAATCAGCGGTAAAGATAGAGCAGATCCAACTCTAGAACCACTATCAAAAATACTGCAAGCAATACCCCGTTCTTTATGGGGAAACCAGTTATAGGCCGCTTTAGCAAAAGATGGCATAGCTGCCGATTCACCGACACCAAGCAACAATCGAGAGCCAACCATATGTCCAAAAGTATGAACCATCCCCGTTACTGCAGTAAAGATAGACCACCAAGCAACCGCAAAAGCCAGACTTACGCGTACACCGACTTTATCGATAAACCATCCTGCCGGCATTTGGCACAAAGCGTATGTCCAAAAGAAGGCACTCATAATGACCCCCATGGTAGTAGGTCTAAAGCTAATTCAGCACGGATATGGGGCGCTGCAATAGCTAAGTTGGCACGGTCAATAAAGTTAATAGCATTCGCTAAAAAGCATAATCCAATAATTACCCAACGCATATTTTTAAATCTTTCAGCCGTCATCATAGTTCCGCCTTTTTTATAACTGACCGCACGTGCGGTTAATAGCATCCCATAAGCCACAGATGTAGTTAGCTCCGAGGGCCCGGTCGTAGAGTCCATAGCCCGGGCGGCCTGTTTCGCCCCAAATCATACGGCCGTGGTCCGGACGGATAGGTCCATCGAAGCCGATATCGTAAGCAGCTTTGACGATTTCATACATATCGAGATTGCCGATTTGCGATTTATGCGCCACTTCGTTGAAGACCCACGGTTCATGGACCTGGATGTTGCGGATGTGCAGGAAATTGACGCGCTGCATCTTGCCGAATTTGCGGATGATATGCGGAATGTCGTTCTGACGGTTCGAACCAAGAGAACCAGTGCAGATGGTGAAACCGTTGCTCGGGCTGTCAACCATGGCTGCGATTTTATCGAGATCATCTTCGTTCTTGACGATGCGCGGCAGGCCAAAGACGGAAATAGGCGGGTCATCGGGGTGAATAGCCATCTTGATACCGACTTCTTCGGCGACAGGAACGATAGCTTTGAGGAAGTATTCCAAATTCTTGCGCAAGCCGTCTTCATCCATGCCTTCATACTGTTCAAACAAGTGTGACAATTCCTTCAGTCGTTCCGGTTCCCATCCGGGGAGGACGAACCCGTTGCTGTTGTCAAGGATTTCTCGGGCCATGTCCTGTGGCGTCTTGCCGGCGATAAGGTGATAGTCATAAGCCAGTACTGTCGAGCCATCATAAAGGGGTTTAGCGAGGTCTGTCCGTGTCCAGTCGAAGACGGGCATGAAATTGTAGCAGACCATCTGGATGCCGGCTTTCGCAGCATTGCGCAGGGACGTAATGTAGTTTTCAATATATTTATCGCGGCTCGGCAAGCCCAGTTTAATGTCTTCGTGGACGTTGATGCTTTCCAAATCTTTGAAGACGAGGTTATTCTTTTCTGCTTCTTCTTTGATGTGGAGCAACGGTTCTACCGGCCATACTTCACCGACAGGAATATCGAACAAGGCACCGACGATGCCGTCCATCCCAGGAATCTGGTCGATCTGCTGCAAGGTAATTTTGTCATCTTTTTCTCCGTACCAACGGAAGGTCATTCTCATAAGGCAATCCTCCAATTATAAATGAATTATAAAATTATTGTTTAACTTGATATTTTCTTTCTATTCACAGTTACATACTACCATACTAGTATTCGTTAAGCAAGATACAGGGGTGTGATTTGAATAAGTGGAATAGAAAAATTAAATCCATGATTTTTGCGCATAAAAAGGCATAAAAATGGTCAAAAAAAAGCGGGCCGCCCTTTGGGCGGCCCCTACGATTGCGGCTTACAGCCTGCAATAATTACAAAATGATGTTCTTCTGATTTCCGGCTAAGTATGCGTCTATGTTGTCAAAGACAATGACGGCGCGTTTGGCCATGGATTCGGCCGTAGCGAAAGCGACGTGCGGCGTGACGATGGTATTCTTAGCGTGAAGCAGCGGGTGATTGGTGTCAAGAGGCGGTTCGTTTTCAAAGACATCAATGCCGGCGCCGGCGATTTTACCGCTGTTCAAGGCATCGGCCAAGTCCTGGGATACGACGACAGGGCCACGAGCTTCATTGATGAGGAAGGCTGTCGGTTTCATATACGACAAAGTTTCTTTATTGATCAAGCCCTTCGATTTATCCGTTACCGGGCAATGGAGGCTGACGATATCGGCCTGTTCCATCATTTCTTTCATGGGCAAGTATTTGATCAGTTCCGTATCGGCTTTATGAGAGAAGCGTTATAGGCGATGACTTTAGCACCAAAGGCATGGACCAGTTCGGCAACGCGATGACCGATGTGGCCAGTGCCGACGAGGGCGACTGTCTTCCCTTCCAGTTCGTTGCCGACAAGGCCGGCTTTCGTGCCTCCAGCACGGCAAGCCGCATCGACCTGGGGAACGCGGCGGAGCAAGTCGAGCATCATGGCGATGGTCAATTCAGCAACGGCAACGGTCGAATAGCCCGATGCATTGCTGACTTTGATGCCTTTTGCTTTGGCAGCATCCAAGGCGACGTGATCAACACCTGTAAAGGCAACGTCGATGTACTTCAGGTTCGGGCAGGCATTGATGACTTCCGCTTTAAGGGGCATGTTGGCGATGATGAGGATATCGGCGTCCTTCGCTTCTTCAATCTGGACGGCTGGGTCATCATTGCGTTCATACGCAGCAAATTCATAGCCTTTTTCCTTCAAGGGTTTTACATACGAATCAAGCAATTCCTGGCTGATACCTAACGATTCCAACAAGACAATTTTCATTTTTAAAATCTCCTTTCAGCATAGGTAATATCTTGATTTAATTATACGCATATGCTGATGATTTGTAAGCTATCTATGGGAAATCAGTATAGGTATACCCTCTATATGATAAAAATATATACTATTCCGCCTCTAAAGCCGCTTGGACTTTCGCACACAGTGTCAATAGCTGCTGACGTTCCGTTGCTGACAATCCCTGCAAGGCCTGTCTCCGATGGGCCGTTACAAAAGGTTCCGCTTTGGCAAACAGGTCCCGGCCGGCTTCGGTCAATTCGATGTACTTACCCCGCCCTTTCTCCATAGGATGACGGCTAATCAGGCCTTTCTTCTCCAGCCGGCTCAACGTGCGCGTAATCGCTGCCGCTTCTACCTTGAAATAGCGGATCAAATCGGCCTGGGCAATGCCGTCATTCAAGTGAATGAAGTTCAGGACCATCCATTCCGAGCTGTGAAGTCCTAAAGGGGCTACACAACCGTTCAAAGTCCGGGAAAAAATCCGGGTCGTACAGAATAATTGTCGTATCAATTCATCATCTTTCCGATCTCGTACGTCCATTAGGATACCTCTCAATCTTTATGGATATCGGCGACGGCTCCTTTTCCCACTTTCTGACTAGCCATGACATCGCTGCCATAGCGATAATGACAGAACATGAACAGGACAGCAAAACAAATCATAAGCTGTGACACTCCAGTACATGTGGCGATAGCCTACCATACCGGCGATGACGCCCAAGACGAGGATGCCCGTGCTGGTACCGATATCGAGCATATTATAGAAGGTCGCGCTGGCGGAACTGCGACGTTCCGGGCGAACCATATTCAGGATCCACGTCAACAGAGCCGGGAGCAGCAGGCCGGCACCTAAACCGTAAAAAACAGAGGCTGCCAGCAAGGCCATGAGCGAATGGGCGGCCATGATGAGCAACAACCCGATCAAATACAAGACTGACCCGGGCATGACGACGGCAAAGCGCCTTTGGCATCGAGGAGACGGCCGCCAAAGGGACGGGAAATGAAGACAAACAGCGTCCCGATGATGAAGAATAAACCGGCATTTTCAATATGGGCTTCTGCAGCATCATGGCGATATACGTATTGACACTGCCATAGGCGGCGCCGAAGAAAATCGTCAAAATAGCAGGAAGGCCCGTACCGGTTTCACAGATGCGGTCACGCAGGGAAGCCTTTTCCGTAACTTCAACACGACGGACTTTCTTACCGGCATGACAGAAGATACTGACAAGGACGGCCAAGAAGGAGAAGGCGGCCGACGAGAAGAACAAGGCTGCCGGGCTGATATCATTGAGTAAAAATAAACCGACAGCCGGAGCCAGAGCCATCATGACCGTACTGCCTAAACCAAAATAACCAATTCCTTCGCCGCGGCGGCTGGCCGGTATGACATCGGCGACGATAGCCGCTGCAAAAGTCGTGCTCAGCCAAAACCGAAGCCGTGGAGGATACGGGCGGCTACGATGGCGTGGATACTATCAAACATATAATACGACACGGTGGCTAAAATAGAAAGAGCCAGGCCCAGGTAAAGGCACTTCTTTTTCCCTAAATAGTGGACACCGGTATCCGTGAACAGGCGGATACAAATGGCCGAATAGCCAAAGATGCCGCCGATCAGACCGATTTCCCCGCCAGTAGCCCCTAAACTGGCGGCATAGAGGGTAATCGTCGGCAAGAGAAAATGGAAACCAGCGAATAAAAAGCCATTGGCCAGGACCAAAGCCACGAAATCACGAGTCCATAATCTTTCTTTTATCAATGCAATCGCTCCTTTTATAATTGACTAGTCAAATTTATTGACGGGATATATCATAGCACTCTTAAATTGACTAGTCAATACTATAGTGAGACTTTCTGCCATTATGCCGGACGCTTTTATCTCAAAAGTTGTTCGTTCGTCGTTCATCGTTCATCGTGACGGCTTATTATTTTTATTTCCATACGACGAACGACCTACGACCTGAGAACGGGCAGTTCATGGGATTCCCACAAGCGGGCCGTCGCCACTGCTGTCCGTTCCGCCAGCTGTCTTGAGTTCATTTCCATCGCCTGTATGCGATATCGTAGGGGACGTCCTGCTAAGGCGTCCCGCTGTGAATTGTAGACATAGCTATTCGGGCAGATGAAGGATGTTTTCACACATCACCCGTCATGCATTACGTGTACACCACCATGACAGACGGGCCGCCCTTGGGGACGGCCCCTACAACTACAAACTACATGCTACAAACTTTATTACAAGGTTTTCAAAGTAAGGTGCGTCGCGTCGAGGAGTTCTTCCATGGACGAGGCGCCGACGATTTCTGCGGCTTTGAGGACGATGTAGGCGCAGGCCCGGGCATCATCCAGGGCCTGGTGATGGCGGAAGGAGTAGCGAGATAGCCGGCGACGGTATCTAATTTATGGTTCGGCAGGTCCGGCCAGACGCGGCGGGAAATTTCCACCGTACAGGCATAGGATGCCTGGGGCTTTTCCAGGTGATACGTCCGCAGCAGGCTGCGCAGGACCCGCGTATCGAAGACGGCATAGTGGGCGACCAGGATACGCCCTTCCAGGTGCGGCCGGATGCGGTCCCACAGGGCGTCGAACTTCGGTTTATGGGCGACCTGGTCCGGCGTGATGCCATGGATCTGGATATTACCTGGATCAAAACGCATGAAAGGCGGCTGGATCAGAGTATACCCTTCTTTGACACAGCGATCATCATTCATGGTAACGGCTGCCAGGGAGCAGGCGCTGTTGGCATATTTATTGGCCGTTTCAAAGTCAATGGCCGTAAAATCGAGCATAATCTACCTTCCTTTTTTTGACAAACGAACAGATTCTATTTACAATAGCTACAAATCTTATTTCTGCGAGGTATCACCATGACGAACGAACAACGCCAATTCACGGCCCAAGGACAGACCTTCCCGGTCATCCTGGTCCGAAAAAAAGTGAAAAACATCAATCTCCACGTCCGCAGTGACGGCACGCTGTATATTTCGGCACCGGCCCGTGTCCCTTGGGAATATATCGAAGATTCCTGCAAAAAAAGACAGATTTCATCGTCCGCGCCATGGATGAGATGGCAGAACGGAAACGTAAATTTCCCATGCTGACCCTCAGCGACGGCGATACGCTCTATTTGGCCGGCCAGCCCTATAAGCTCGATGTCCACCTGGGGCTACAAAACAGCATCCGCCGCAGCGGCCAGACAGTCTTCATGGAACTGGCCGATGATACACCGGTCATGAAACAGAAGCTATACCATAAGCTGCTGCAAAGTCTGGGGAAAAAGCTCTTTCCTGCTAGTTTATCCCGGATGCAGCCCTTATTCGACGGCCTCGCCTTGCCCGACCCGGTCCTGAAACAGCGAGTCATGCGGTCGCGTTGGGGGTCCTGTATGCCCCTCAAAGGCATCGTCACCATGAACACCTACCTGGCTATCATGCCTGAAGAAATCATCGACCACGTCATGCTTCACGAACTCTGCCATTTTCTTCAGCCCAATCACTCCCGCCATTTCTATGATGCCATGACCATCCGCATGCCCGACTGGAAGGCACGGCGCCAAGCATGACAAAGTATCTGCCTTACTGTGTCTGACGGTCTTTGGGAATCGTCGCAGCCAGTTCGGGCTGGCCGTCTTTAAAGGTCATGATGAAGACATCTTTAATCGCATCATGATTGGCATCGAGAGAAATAGTCCCGGTCGCACCGTCATAATCAATGGTCTTTTCTAACTCCCGGGCTACGTCAGGCGCTTCTGCTGACTGGCAGCGTTCAATGGCATCGGCCGTCATCATGAAGCATCATAGCCGAGAGCGGCATAACTGTCCGGCCATTCTCCGTATTTTTCATAGTAAGCCTGGGAAAACCGTCTGGCCGCTTCACTGGCGTCATGACCAGCATAATGGTCCGTATAATAGACCTGGGTCAAATAGGATGTATCGACGTCCCGTTCCATCTTGGGCCCGTTCCAGCCATCGGGACCAGCAGGGGCTGGGAAATGCCGTGACTGCGCAGCAGCGTAATGGCCGGTATCGTCCAGTCATCGTAGCCGGGAAGATAGATGACATCGACATTTTCTCGCTGCAATAAGGACAGGTATTTGGTCAAATCCTGCACCTCTTCCACGGGGATATAGACGGGGACCTCACCGCCACTGGCGGCAAAGGCACTGCGGAAATATTCGGCCAGGCCCTGGGCATACGTCTTATCGGGATAATAAAAGACAGCGGCCCGCTTGACATGGAGCTGTTTCAAAGCATAATCAGCCATGGCCCGTCCCTGAGAGGCATCGATATAAGCCGCCCGGAAAATATAGCGGTAGACTTCGTGAGACTTCGGATCGACGGTGATATCCGGCTGGGTGCAGGCCGGCTGATGAGGGGGATCTTCACGGCTTCCACATTAGGTAAGACCGCCCGCGTACAATCCGTCAGGTCCGGCCCGATGATGGCCGATACGTGACGTACTGTCAGCTGCTGGATAGCCGCTTCGGCATCTTCCGGCTTGCCGTGGTTATCTACGGATACAATCTGGACGGGCCTGCCCAACAGTCCGCCCCGGTCATTGACCATATCCTTGGCCAGTTCGATGCCCCGTTCTGTCGAAGTCGAATAGGACATCCCCTTGCCGCTCAAAGCCAGGTTCGTCCCGATGAGGACACCCGTATTCGTCGGAGACAAGCTGCATCCACTCAGGAAAAAAGCCATAAAAAGCATACAAAAAGCCAGTATCTCCATGTATCTCTTCATAAAATCCTCCTTTCCTGGGGGTAGTGAAAAAGGACTTGTCGTTCTACGACAAGCCCTTTTTTAGTTTGATGTGTGAAGTTTGATGTTTGATGTCGAGGGACATAAAATTTTCCCATCACCTCAAACTTCAAACATCAAACCCCAAACCTTTGAGTAAAAGGGCCTAGCATAATAACAACTCCCCTTGTATGCTAATCCCCCTACGGCAAGAACAGCAGCGGGTTGGTCGGGGATCCATTGACGCGTACTTCGTAATGGACGTGCGGCCCTGTACTGCGGCCTGTACTGCCGGCCAGCGAGATGATTGAGCCGGCCCGGACTTCCTGTCCTACTGTAACTAAAAGCATAGAGTTATGCCCATAACGGGTAACGAAACCGTTGCCATGGTCGATTTCTACGAGATTGCCATAACCGTCGACCCAGCCAGCCATGGTGACTTTCCCAGCCGCTGTCGCCCGGACAGGTGTCCCGTAATCGACGCCGATGTCGATGCCTTCGTGGAAGCCGGAGCCGCCGCCAATAGGATTGCCGCGATAGCCGAAATTGGACGTAATCGTCCCGCTGACGGGCCAGATGGAAGGCGTCGTCGACGTGCTGCTGGCATCGCCCCCTTGGCCGCCGGCCAGGGCTCCTCCCTGGTACTTATGGGTAATCTGCTGCATTTGCCGAACCTGTTCGCCTGCCGTATCGCTCAAGACCGTCTTCAAGGTGATGAAACTGATGATGCGGGCATTACTGCGGGTTTCCAAACGCGAGGTGGCCAATAACAGGTCATTGTAGCTGGCATGAGAAAGGTCCGGAGATTTCTTCTGTCCCCCTGCTACGCCACCGTCACCTTTTGGGCTGTCACCAGCCCCCGAACCCTTGACCATTTGCCGCAGTTCCTGGTCCAGGGAATCCATCTTATCCATCTTTTCCTGGAGGGATGTCGTCTTTTCACGCATCAATTCCAGCTGTTGTTCATGCAGGGCTTCCTGCGCTTTAGTCTGCTGAAGCGAAACGAACTCGTAAATGCCGATGCCTGCAGCGATTACAATGACGACCACTGCGACAGCACAGGCGCGGACGAGTTTCTTATATTGAGCCGGTGTCACGACCAGGGGCTCCGTCCGGTCCGTTTTCAGGAACGACGGCCACCATGACGGTGTTTCCCAGGCTTTCATTCGTTGGAACCATGATTGCAGGGTGCGCATCCATGGATATATCTTGATGTGGATCTTCACACTTTTCCCCTCTTTATTATTCTTCCAGATCCTTTTGAACGGCCTGCATATCGCCGCTGTAATTCAAGGCATTGTCCAGGCTTTCCCTTTCTTCTTCGCTCATCCCGTAGAGGCATTTCCCTTCAACGATCGGTTTGGCGAAAATACGCGATTCGTTGCGTCCATAGACGCTGGAAAGGCAGAAACCGTCATTCTTCCCGTCGAGGACGGTAAAGGCAAAGCTCAGATTATTGCCGATATTGTCAAAGGCATTATATTTAACGAACCCAATTTTACGGAAACAATGGTTCTGGACAGCCATGATGTCCTTCTGCGTCTGGTGGATCATGTCGAGCGTCCCCTGCAGATTATGCAGTTTGTCGACGTCGTCACGCAGCTTGGATTCGACGCTGGCTCCCGTTTCGTCTTGCATAAAAAAGGTATAATTCGTTTCTAATTTTCTGATTTTCTTGTGTAAAATGACGATATAGACGAGCAAAATCAATAAAATCAGCCCGCCAATACCGGCAAGCGCCATCAGGGCAGCCTGCATATCGACATTCAGCATTTCTTTCCTCCCATGAACATGCAAAAAATTTATATGTGAAACGAAGAAAGAGGGGACGGCGATGGGTCTTCTTTTTCTTCGGTAAGGATCGACAGCAGCCGTTCAAATTCTGCTTCTGACGAAAAGGAAATCTCGATTTTCCCCTTTTTTCGGCCTTTTCCCAGCTGGATAGCCACGTCAGTCCCCAAGGCCATCTTCAGCTTATCCTGCAACCAAGCCACATGGGCGTCCGGTTCGGGACGGGGCTTCGCCTGGGTCATCAGATGGCGGACCAGTGCTTCTGCCTTACGGGCCGACAGGTCATGCTTCAAAATGTACAGGCCTGCTTCCCGCTGAAACTTCACAGAAGGCAGCTGCAACAGAGGCCGGGCCTGCCCCATAGATAAGCGTCCAGCAGCAATCCAGCTTTTGATATCGTCTGGAAGCTGCAGCAAGCGGACCATGTTGCTACGTGGGACCGGCTTTTCCCAACTTTCTGCGCCGTCTGTTCCTGGGTCAAGCCGAAGTCCTTCATGAGCCGCTCATAAGCCAGGCCTTCTTCAATGGCATCCAGTCCTTGCGCTGCAGATTCTCGACAAGGGCGATTTCAGCCGCTTCATCCGGCGTATACTTGCGATGATGGCCGGCACCGTCTTCAAGCCGCAGCGCTTCGCTGCCCGCAGCCGCCGTTCGCCGGCAATCAGTTCATACCTGCCAGGTCCGGTCTTTTGGATGACGACGGGCTGGACAAGCCCATGCTGACGGATGGAATCCGCCAAAACGGCCAGCCCTTGTTCATCAAAGGTCTGCCGCGGCTGATGGGGATTGGGGACAATACATTCTACGGCGATTTCTGCCGGGGCGCCCCGTTCAGCCGGGGACTCGTCGACTGCCACCATGTCCACCTCATTTCTATCAAAATTATTTTTAAAGTCTATATTATAGTATATCGTCTATCCACCATTTAATCAAATATTTATTGCCCCGATTTCATTGATTTTTCTAACAATTTCTATGGTATAATAAGAAGCAAATGTACAGATTCAGAAAGGATGTATAAAATGCCAACATTTACCGACCCTTGCGGGAAATCGACGCCGCCAGCGTCAAAGAATATGCCTTGCAGCGCGGAGCTGCCGAACTTTCCGATGATTTCGTCCAGGAAGCGTGCCAGCGCGTCATGGAATTGGCCAAACCACAGGCCATCTGCCAGCAGTGCTTCTATGACAATACATCTCATATGGTCCTCTGCGACAGCCCCTTCACCATCAGCAGCCCGACGGCCTGCCAGCGCATCGAAGATTCAGCCATCGTCCTGATGTATGCCGTCACCTTGGGCGAAGCGTGGAAAAAGAAGTCGATGCCTTGTTCATGAACAAAGACATCACCCGTGGCCTGGCCCTCGATTCGGCCCTGGCCGTCGCTACCGCCGGCTATACGAAACAGCTCGTCGACATGCTCGACGAAGCCGGCGCCGATAAAGCTATAAAGCCGCCTGGATCATGAATCCCGGTACCGGTGACTGGCCAGCCGGCCAGATGGCCAACATCGCCCAGGCCGTCCACGCCGAACAAATCGGCGTTTCCCTCCTGCCCAGCGGCATGCTCATGCCGAGAAAAACCGTAACCGGCGTCATCGGCCTGAACTTCATCGGCGGCGGCTGCTCCGGCTCGTGCAGCGCCTGCGCCATGCCGGCCATTGCGGGGAATGATTCGTGATTCGTGGCTCGTGATTCGTGGTTCGTGACTCGTGGCTCGTGATTCGTGGCTCGTGACTCGTGGTTCGTGACTCGTGGTTCGTGACTCGTGGTTCGTAGGGCCGTCCCAAAGGGCGGCCCGCTACGCGCTGAGGGTTTCCCGAAGCGTCGTTGTCAGCTTGAGTTTGTTGCGGCGGAACGCCGCATCTGAGTCCGAAAAAACGCAGGTCGTAAAATCATGCCACATGGACTACATAATGTATTACCGACCGGTCACGGCGGGCCGCCTTTTAGGACGGCCCCTACGGATGCCCCGATTGGGGCGTTTATTCTTGGCGAACCACGAACTACTAACAACTAACAACTTGAAAGGTCCTGCCGCATAAGCGGCAGGACCTTTCACATATTATGGTGTAATTCAGTTGTTTTTAGAAAATCTTTTTGAGGATGATTGTCTGGCTGCGGTTCGGACCGACAGAGACGATGCCCAAGGGAATGCCTGTGAGTTCGCTGATGCGTTCGACATAGTGACGGGCAGCTTCCGGCAGTTCATCGTAAGATTTGCATTTCGAGATGTCGGCTTTCCAGCCCGACATTTCTTCATAAATCGGTTCGACGTTTTCCAGGACGTCGAGGCTGGCCGGATATTCTTTCAGAATCTGGCCCTGATATTTATAACCCGTGCAGATTTTGATGGTATCCAGGTCATCGAGGATATCCAGCGGGTAATAGCCAGGTAATCGAGCTGTTCAGCATAGCTGCGTATTTGACGACAGCCGTATCGAGCCAGCCGCAGCGGCGGGGACGACCGGTGACAGTACCAAATTCATGGCCTGTATTGCGCAGGTATTCGCCAACTTCGTTGAGCTGTTCTGCCGGGAACGGGCCAGCGCCGACGCGGGTCGTATAGCTTTGACGACGCCGACGATATTTTCCATACGACGGGGGCCGACGCCAGAACCGGTGCAGGCGCCGCCAGCCGTCGGATTGGAGCTGGTAACGAAGGGATATGTACCATGGTCGAGGTCGAGCATAGCAGCCTGAGCCCCTTCAAAGAGGACTTTCTTGCCTTCACTGACATAGAGATTGGCCGAATAGTTCGTATCCTTTACATACTGGCGGATCTGGTCGCATAGCCGAGGTATTCTTTGAGGACTTCATCATAATCGAAGCCTTCGCAGCCATAATATTTTTCAAAGAGACGGTTTTTAAGGTCAATATTGACGCGCAGTTTCTTGGCAAAGACATCGCGGTCCATGAGGTCGCCGATGCGGATGCCTACGCGGTTGACTTTGTCGGCATAGCACGGTCCGATGCCGTTTTTCGTCGTGCCGATCTTAGCGTCGCCCTTGAGCTTTTCATCTTCTTCATCAATGCGGATATGATACGGCATGATGACATGCGCACGCGTGGAATTTCCAATTGCTGATCTGCACGCCTTTGGAGGTCATGCCTTCGATTTCTTCAAGGAGGACTTTCGGATTGACAACGACGCCGCTGCCGATGATGCAGGTTTTGTCGGAAAAGAGGATCCCCGACGGCAAGAGACGCAGTGCAAAGGACTTATCGTCGACGACGACCGTATGGCCGGCGTTATTCCCACCCTGGGAGCGGATGACGACATCGGCTTCTGGGCCAAATAATCTACGATCTTACCTTTACCTTCGTCGCCCCATTGGGTTCCGATTACCATTGCTGTAGCCATGTATTCAACATCCCTTCGTGAATTGTAAAATTAACAAACACTTGTATTATATCATACTCGCTTAATGAAGCCAACTAAAAACATCACACTTTACAAAAGGAGCAAAAAACAATGCATTGGCTTATTTCTGCAAATATTGTATAATGTTCAAGATAAACTGAAATTCATTTTATATTACCAAGGAGAGATTTCTACCATGTCATTTGATACATGTCGCATTGGCGGTATTGAAGCGAAGTGCCGCCTTGTCCGTTCTGCTACTTTCGAAGGAATGGGGAATTACGGCCTTCCGACAGAAAATCTGGCCGAAATGTATGAAAACCTGGCTGATGGCGGCGCCGGCCTCATCATCACGGGGATGATGGCGACGAATAAGATGGAACCGCGCCAGCACTGTCAGATACGCATCGACGACGATGAATGTATCGCTCCTTTGTCCCAGGTCGTCGACCGCGTCCACCAGCACGGCGGCAAAATCGTAGCCCAGCTCGTCGTCATGGGCTCAGCCATCCTCATGCCGGAAACGCCGGAAGGCGAAACGCGCATCATCTTCAGCCCCAGCGGCGTCACGGAAAAGGTCGGCAAATGGACCCAGGAATCGCAGGCCCTGACAGTCGACCAGATCCATGAATTGACGGACGCCGTCGCAAAAGCTGCCGCTCGGGCCAAAACGGCTGGTTTCGACGGAGTCCAGTTCCACGGCGCCCACGGCTATTTGGCCAGCAAATTCCTGTCGCCCCATTTCAATACCCGCACCGATGCCTACGGCGGCAGCTGGAAAATCGGGCCCGCTTCCTTTTGGAATGTATCGCTGCCATGCGCCAGGCCGTCGGCGCCGATTATCCCATCTGGGTTAAATTGAACTGTGCCGACTTCATGAAAGACGGCAGTCTGACCTTTGAAGAAAGCAAACAGGTCATGGCCTGGCTGGCCGACCAGGGCGTCAACGCCATCGAAGTCAGCGGCGGCAATACGTCATCCCTGCCGCGCAAAGGCCCGATCCGGGCTATCCGCCGCACGAAGGAACCGATGTACTTCAAAGCCTATGCAGCAGAGGCAGCTGCCCTGCTGAAAGGTAAAACCGACGTCGGCGTCGTCGGCGGCTTCCGCACTATAGCCGATATCGAAGAAGCCCTGGAATCGACAGACCTGGCTTTCATTTCCATGAGCCGCCCCTTCCTGCGCCAGCCGAACCTGCCGAACCGCTGGAAATCGGGCGATACGGAACCGGCCCTGTGCATTTCCTGTTCCCGCTGCTTCGGTGCCGAAAAC
>ENA-OQBT01000725-OQBT01000725.1-human-gut-metagenome-genome-assembly--contig:-NODE-725-length-18053-cov-3.038826_pt1 | contig 18053 bp, 19 predicted proteins | sample MGYA00242749_ERZ504557 | MGnify/ENA primary metagenome ERZ504557 (study PRJEB26092, sample SAMD00036243) | human gut metagenome | host: Homo sapiens | study: EMG produced TPA metagenomics assembly of... | reverse complement strand
TCCGGTGAAAGCTCAAAGCTTTGCAAGGATTCCGACATACTCCATAGTCTCGTCAGAGATTACGTTTCTCATGACTCCGTCCTCGCCCATCACCTTTGTGGTAACAGCCTGCTGCTCAGGAGTCTCCTCCTCAGGTTCCTCGTCAAGTGCTGCACTTCTGACCTTTGCATATACCGCTTCATCGCATATACCCTGATTGTTGAAGCCTGCATGGCGTAAAGTACCCTCATAATCCATGCCTGCCGCAACCATCACCTTGCCGGAATTTGGATTTTCAGTATCATGTCTGGCCCATATGCGTCCTGCACCGACCTCATTGATAAAAAATCTGATGATAGCTGTGAGTGCCTCTGTCATATAACCGTTATTCCAAAAACGCTTTCCGATACAATAACCGATTTCAACCGACTCAACTCTCTCATCAGTTTTAATTGCACTTATAGTTCCGATAGGCTGCTCGAGATCATTAAGCTCAATAGCCCACTGATAAAAATCTTTTTCGTCATACTTAGATATCCATTCTTTTAAAATAGTCTCTGTAGTATCAACACTCTCATGCGCCGGCCATGTAAGATATTTGGTCACTTCCGGGTCATTCGCCCAGTTGTAAAACATGTTCTCGGCATCTTCTATTTCAAATCTTCGAAGAGTAAGCCGCTCTGTGGCGATTTCTCTCGTTCCTAAATGATTCATATGTAATCCTTTCTTTTTCAATTTTATTTATGACGGTTTCGCACATGTAACGTAAATTGCCGGAGAGTATACAGTTGTTCCGAAGAAAACAATATGAACTGCCACGGAGTTCCATCAACCTTGAAAACGGATATCAACTTAAAAATTATATTAATCTATATCGATTCAAATCCGTGGTTGACTTCATATTTTTTCTGAGGAATACACTGTATGCTAGGCCGGCTATATGTAACCGTAGTAGTGCGAAACCTATACTCTAAAATCCAATAGCCAAACGCTAATAACCATTTATGGCTCAAGTCGGCTCAAGTCTCGTGGGAAGAGTGTTGCCTCACGCACATTGTCCTCTCCGATAAGCTGCATAGTAAGTCTCTCAAGTCCTATTCCAAGACCTCCATGTGGCGGCATGCCGTGCTTAAAGGCTGAAAGATAGCTCTCCATACCCTCTGTCTCCATGCCACGCTTTGCGATTTTTTCCATAAGCTTGTTGTAGTCGTGGATTCGCTGGCCGCCTGTTGTGATTTCAAGGCTCTGAAAAGCAGGTCAAAGCTTAAGGTGTATGTCTCATCTGCCGGATCATCCATGGCATAGAATGGTCTCTTCTTTGAAGGATAATGTGTGACAAATACAAAATCACTACCATACTCTTCCTTGAAGTACTGTCCGATAAGTACCTCCTCCTCCGGCTCTAAGTCGAATGGATTTCTGAACTGTCTGTTATATTTTTCTGCAACACGCTGCTTTGCCTCGTCAAATCTGACTCTTGGTATGCTTGTCACGTCAGGCAGCTTAATCTTTAAAAGCTCAAGCTCCTTGGCGTATGAGGTCTTTAAAAGCTCCATGGTGTACTGCAAAAAGCCGGTCTCCATCTCCATGATATCCTCGAAGCCATCAATGTAGCCCATCTCGAAATCGAGTGATGTATACTCATTCAGATGTCTCTTTGTATTGTGCTTTTCTGCTCTGAAAACAGGTGCAGTCTCAAATACCCTGTCAAAGACACCTACCATCATCTGCTTGTAAAACTGCGGGCTCTGCTGTAATATAGCCGGTCTGTGGAAATATTCAAGCTTGAAGAGGTTGGCGCCTCCCTCGGCTGACTTTGCACCAAGCTTTGGCGTATGAATCTCTGTAAATCCATTGTTATAAAGGAAATCCCTAAAGCCCCTTGTGATCCCCTCCTGTATACGGAACGTAGCACGCTCTCTTGGATTTCTGAGTGCCACTGCCCTGTTATTGAGCTTTGCCTCAAGCGAAGTATTCAGTTTCCATTTGTTGATCTGAAGCGGCATAGGCTCCGCCGGCTCAGATAAAATTGTGATAGTGTCAAGACGAAGCTCGAAGCCGTTTGGAGAACGGTCATCACTCTTGTATGTGCCGCATACCTCCACGGTATCTGCTTCCTTTAGATCATCGACGCTAAACTGGGATTTGCCCGGCTCGTATACACACTGTATGAGTCCGTCCCTGCGTCTTAAGACGATGAATGCAACCTCACCCATATCTCTTATGGTGTGAATCGCACCCTTTACTTTGATGTTTTTGCCCTCGTAGTCGCCTGCAAGAATTTCTGCGATACCGAGGTCTTCCTTTTGAACTGCTCCTGTTAAGAATTCCATATTTTTGTGCTCCTTTGATTTTTTAAGCGGGACGGAAAAAAAGCCCCGGAGCATATCAAATTAATGAAATGCTCCGGGGCGAAAATTCTAAAAATATTCCGCGGTACCACCCGCTTTGAGAAAAAGGACTGTTCCTGTTTCTCCACTCTTATCCGTAACGTGGATGAATCGTATCTGCCTACTTTTGATATATAAAAAGCTTAATTCACATACGATAAACCTATCTATGCAATAAACCATATCAATCGTTCAACAGATCTGCTCCGGTAGTGTTCCTGCAATCAGCTCTTCCAAACAGCGCTCTCAGTCGGTGACGCTGTATTCCTGTCGGTGTCTGGTGATCCAAGTCTCCTTCAACGCATTTATTGTTCTTTTTGTTGTTTAACGTTATAACACAATAAACTTATTATTTCAACCCATCATATCCAAAACTTAAGAAAATAAAGTATAGGAATATATTATGGTTTTTCTTAATTGTGGTTATAACAGAGCCTTCTTTTGCAACAATTATTAAATAAATTTAGGCTATTCCCTATTGCCTTTATTGAATTCGTATTGTAGAGTATATCTGGTATATGAATTAATAATAATAAGGCAGGTAACACTTATGAAAAAACTATTATTTTTTGATATAGACGGCACTCTCGTTGATTTCGGCAAGAGCACCATGAGCCCATCAACCGCTGATGCTCTAATAAACGCAAAACAAAACGGTCACATGATTTTTCTTTGCACAGGACGTAGTTACAATCAGATTTATCCATCATTAAAAGCCTTTGATTTTGACGGCGTGGTGGCTGCTGCCGGCGGCTATGTCACTGTGGGTGATAAGGTAATTGCACATCATGTCTATGGGCAGAATCTGTTACAGAAGGTTCTTGACACTGTTGGTGACAACAACACAGGACTTATCTTCCAGACAAAGGATAAAAGCATCACCAACCACAAGTGGGCCGACAAATTCATATCAGCATTCTCAAAGCAGTTTGACATGCATGTGATACAGGACAACCCGACATTTAAGGATATCGTGATTGATGATGAATTATCAAGCTTTTCTAATCGATACGCTGATGTTGAAAGCACCATCTACTGCAATTGCAACTACCACATTGATGATTTAAGAAAGCTCCTCGGCAATGAATTTGTAGTAACCCTGAGCAGCTTTAAAGAGCCTGAACCTTACAGCGGTGAGATTACATTGCGCGGTGTCAACAAGGCAACCGGCATACGTGATGTGGTAGAGTTTCTTCACATGAGTCAGGCTGATACAATAGGCTTTGGCGATGGCCAGAATGATTTTGATATGCTGCGCTACTGTGATGTCGGTGTTGCCATGGGCAATTCCAGCGATGAAGTCAAGGCTGTTGCCGATATAGTGACAGACGATATCAAAGAGGATGGGCTTAAAAATGCCATGGTGCATCTTGGACTTGTCTAAAAATGCACCATGCATACTCTATGCCTCAATATTCATAAATCTGTCCCACTCGCACTCGTCCTTTGATGCCGATACAATCAAGGTGTACGAGCGCTCATCTGTTCCATCGAATACGAAGGTATAATTTTTCATTCTCCTTCTCGATTAAATATGCGTATCCGTCAAGAAAATTGTTGAAGGTGTCGATATAATCTGTCTCCTCTATCTCCTCGTCAGCCGTGGTGCTCTTTAGGTTGCCATCGGCATCATATGTCTTAAAGCCCTCGCGTATGAATGAAATAATATTTGCATCTGAAAGCTTTAATATAAGGCCGTTTGTCCTCATATCACGGATATCTCTGTTTTTAGAATTATCTGCCTTTATGATTACGTTATCAAGGCATATTTTGAAGGTGCCAAAGCTCATCATGATATCGCTCACATGCACATCCGAAAATTTGAAATGTGTAAACTCGTTTTCTGTCCTGAATTTCATCTGTTATCCTCCGTATATACTCATGCCGATATTTTATCAGATAATTTTGCTTTGGGCAACTTGCATTTTATAATGTGCCGTACAGCTCAAGTGTATGACCTACACTGCCTGCACCTATAAAATAATAGTCGCTTTGAGTGTCACCGTCTACAAAGATATACTGTCCGTACATCTTTATATTGCAAAAGAGTGCTGTGCGGCTTGATGCAGCAGCGATTCCATATCCCTTGTTTGACACGACAAGCGGCAGCCTCTGCTGTCTGCCTCCGAACGAAATATATCTGGCTTTGTTTGTCAAATCAGTAAGGTCTGTCGCAAGTATTCCCTTGGATTTGAGCTTTTCCGATTTGTCCCAGTCAAAAAATGTGTAGCACTCGCCATTATTTAAAAGCCTTGGCTCTGTGGCATTTTCACTTACAAGGAGATTTCTGTCGGCATCAAAATACTGTATGGCTCCGTTTTTCTTTTCTATCCTTAGTATCAGCTTCTCCGTTTGAATTTCAATAAGCGATTTGGATTCCTTTGCACGGTCCAGATTATCCTGTGCAATCCCTATGATATTTTGAAGCTGTCTCTGCTCGTCTTTTAATGAAATTCCCGGTAAATCATTTTCTGTGCCCATCATGCCTCCACGACTTATATATGTTGTGATTATACTATACTTTTAATCTCATCTATCCTGTCAACACAGGCAAAAAGCATCTTTTTCAGCTCCTCATCAGGCTGTGTCAAATCCGGCACCATGACAACCTTACAGCCTGCAGAATATGCACTTTTGACACCATTTGGCGAATCCTCTACCGCCATGCACTCCTCAGGTGCCAGCTTAAGCTCGCTGCATGCAAACTCATACACATCAGGTGCCGGCTTTCCATGCTCCACCATAGGTGCACAGATGATCTTGTCAAAATATCCGTAGAGCCCTATCTTTTTAAGATATTTCTCAGCTCTTTCTATATCATTCGCTGTAGAAATCGCTCTGTGAATGCCCTTTTCCTTCAAATATGTAAGTATCTCAATTGCACCGGGCTTAAGCTCAATACCCACCTTTTCCAGATGCTCCTCCATGATTTTGCGACGGTATGCCCTGATTTTATTATAATCCATATCCGGATCATGAAACATATCCTTAAGATGCTGCGGTGCATACGGCTGCCCGAGGCTTCGCATTGAAAGCGCCTGCTCATCCGTCATGTCGTAGCCGAATTGCTTAAGTGCCATCGGCCAGAAAATACGATAATATTTCTCCGTATCTATGAGTGTTCCGTCCATATCAAATAATACTGCTTTTACCATTGATTCTCCTTACGTTCTGTCAGGCTTTACTATGCTTCACCTGTTAATTTTACCGCTGTCATATCATGATGCATGGCCTTTATCACCGGGCCAAACATGTCCTTTGTCTTTATCCTGAGGCTGGATGTATTTATGCATGGATGACATCCAACCACTCACCTTTTAGCACATCCTCATCCACCAGAAGTCTGACCGCATTGTCATGGTCATTCATCAGTCCCATCACACTGACTGAGCGGTGTGATATCCAGATATTTTTCCATATCCTGCGGACTTGCAAACGAAAGTCTCGCACTGCCTATCTGATGCGAGAGCTCTTTTGTCTTAAAGGTCTTGTCTCCCGGTATCATGAGCAGGTAAAAATCAGTTTTCTGGCGGTTGCACAGGAAAAGATTCTTACAGATTGTTGCGCCGAGTGTCTTGTCAATCTCCTCACAAACCTCCATCGTAAATGCCGCCTCGTGGTCTATTCTCTGATATTCGATTCCCAGTTTGTCCAAAAAATCGTATGTACGAATTTCTTTATCCAATCTGCCTGTGGTATCTGTCGGTCTTCCATTCTGTAATTGCATTTGTGCCTCCTGAAATTAATTATCACAGCTGTGTTCAGCACCGTAACCGCTGCTATTATTCTCTTTTAATTGCTATAGCTATAGATTATACACCTCTTTTATGTATTCTAACAAGCCCCGGCATCCACTGATTACATCATCAAAGGTCGCATCAAAAGTCACCTGTATACCATGGATCTGCAACATCGCGCGCTTCCGTAAGCTTATGATTTGTCCCGTAATCAGCAAATGACAGCATCTTAAATATCTTCTGCTGACTGTCACTGCCACCTGCAATCCTTGTCATATTCCTGATATTTGCAGTGTCCATTCCAATCAGAAGGTCATAGTACAAATAATCATCGCGTGTCATCTGTCTCGCGCGGTGTGGAATAAGAGGAATATGCTCCTCGTATAGTTTGTTTTTGGTGCCGTAGTGCGACGGATTGCCTATTTCCTCACGGCTGGTCGCAGCTGAATCTATCTCGAAAACAGCATCGAGGTGCTGTCTGTGGACCAGATGGGTGAAGATGCTTTGGGCCATGGTGCTACGGCAGATGTTGCCGTGGCAAACCATGAGCACTTTAATTTTATCTTGCATATCTTCGTTTTTCCTTGTATATCCTTATTTTTCCTAGGTTTTATCACACTTTCACGACATCTAACCTAGTGTACCTATCCTAGCATAAAATCGCATATTTTACCATATCTCGGTAAGTAAAATGAGTACAAATCTAGGTATAAACCCGATTCGTACTCATCAGTACTTTTTCCCTATGCCTTTTATTTCCTTACTTGGCACACTTTTTCCGCACGTTGCTCCGCTAAGGAATATCCCTGTTTGACCTGTCCTTCTGTTGATACCCTTATGTAACCATATACATTTACAATGTTGTTTTACATGTAACCGAACTTTCGTTATAAAATTATTTATTATAACAGCAATTCAAATTCCGGTTATAAATCATAAAAATCTACTATTCCACAAAATATTTTCAATTTACTTGCTTTCTTCTTAATTGATATGATTCCGAATCTACTTCTATCTCATACAATTTTATATCCTTCCTATCACATAAGTGAAATAACTTATTTCTATCTTCTTCTAATATCTTATTCCCCATAATTATGCTTTTAGGTTTGATTATATCATTCCTTTCTTTTTTCTTATCATTATACTGTATACTCGTTATACGCCATTCATCTTCATTTTCCCATTTTCTGCTTTTGGAAACACATGTTCTATGGATAAATTGCAAAATCTCATTCTGTTCCATTTGATACTCGCTCTAGGTACTTCGCCTACATACTCAATTGGTGTCAATCTCCAATTATATTTTGCAAATATATCCATTGCATCATATTCGATACAGACTCCATTATAATCATTCGCATATGCATACCACATAGGTGCATTATCAAAAGATGTTGTTAACGAATAAACTAATGTGTATTCTCTAATAGCATTCATCATTTTATATGCAGCTGTATTTACCCAATCATTAATTTCTTGCCTTGACGGTTCTTCAATAAATATAATATGTCTTAATATTTCAATGCGCTTTTTTCGTTCTTCCTCTATATCTATTTTATATGAATATTCACAAGGATCATTTAATTCAGTAATTAAGCTGAAATGAAATATATCATCTTGAAGATTCGGGATAGTATATTCACTTATCAAAGATTTAAACTTATAAAATGAACTAATATTCATCTTTCTAAAAATATCAATCAATCTATTCGCTGCCTGTTCATTAAATGAATCATTAGTTGTCCTTATAACGAAATTATTTCTGACAACATCTATGTATTCTCTTTTTAGCGTTTCCAAACTATAATCCATATTTTCTCCATTCCTTTTTGATTATTTTATTAAAATCTTTCTCCCACTTATTCACTAAAGCAATATAAGTAAATTCCAAGTAAAACTCCACCTTACAATCTCCAAAAGTCCTATTTTACTACATTCTAAACCTTTTATTATAGCCTGCCGTGGCAGATGAATAATATTTTAATCATAGTCTCCTTGTTTTGCCATAGACTGCCCTGTTTTGCAAGAATTTCTAGGATTATGGTAATCCGCTCTGAAATTACAGGTTGTGGCAAATCAGAGCAGAGGCCTGCAAGTTCTTACTACCTGTTAGGAGTAAAGTTGATAGTAACATGGGAAGAGTCACTACTAATGATTTTAAACAATAGATGCCGATTTCTTATTATCTTTTCTACAATCTATAAGGAAAATAGATTCATATTTCTTTCCTAAAGCAGCTCCTTTATTTCCATACATCGAATATCCTAACCAATTATTAGGAACCTCATTAAATTCAAACCATGCCTTTAGTTCTTTCTCTTGTAATCCACTAGTAGCTTTTTGATACAAAAAATGAAAATACTTTACAATATCTTTGTGTAATTTTTTGTATTCTTCTTTTTCACTATTAAATATTAACATCGGATCAATAAACAACGGAATATCACACACAAACGAAATATCTACAGCCCCATACTCATCAATTACAGAATTTGAAATTCCATAATATTCAGAAAAAAACAATTTAATCCCTTCCTTCTATTTCTATCGATATTATTTATTATCATTCTTCTTTAAATCTAATTCTAACTGAACTGGTTCTCCCATAGCTTTCCTGAATAATTTGTCAAACTCTTCCCAGGTATCAGATGCTTTCATCAAAGCTATGGTTTGCTGTAACTGATGATCCAATGTTGGCAATCCTGTATCTTCTGTCAAAAACTGATGATATCTTACACTTCTATTGCCACCTTTAGTTTTCGGAGTTTTACTTTTTAATTCGTCCAATACTCCTGGTGGAAGATAGTTATAGATATAATCATTTGTCAATTTACCAGCATATGAAGGTTTAGCCTTTCCTCGATATTCCCATCCTTTTAATCTAAACATCTGCTTATAGAATTCATCCGGAAATCGTTTTGCCCAAGGCAATAGTTCTTGGCTAATATACTTTTCTAATATAATTTGAAGTTCATTACGGTCTCTTTCATCCTGATAACCAGTCACTTCATCAATTACAGCAATTAGTCCGACTTTTGCAAATGCCGTCATAATAATATACATTCTTTCAGCTGTTCTTTTCTGCACTTCAGTCTTTAAAGCTCCATCATGCATTGCATCAACATATGCCTTGCACAAATCAACAAATAAAGAAGCCTCAAATGGCTGAAATTGTACTCCACGAGTTGTTAAATAAATTGGCAGTTCGTTCCTATTAGCACAACTAAGCCACTTTTTTCAACTCCTCACTTAAATATGGAGAGATCCACATACTATTCAAATTACGAGTTAAAGCTTGACTTCCATTACCCTTAATACCAATACCTCTCGCAGCACCACGTAACGATAATACTCTTTCTTTATTGTCCATTACATAACACTCAATCTTAATATCATTTTCCTCATCTATTACCCACGTTCACTATGAGTAGCTTTTGGCATATCACCCATATTCATTACCGCCTTTCATTATTATAGGACCGTTGTAGTAACATTTTATAGGTCCTATATATACTCTATCATTAATTGTATTTATTTTCAAGAACAATTTAATAACAACCTAACCAACTAAAATGAATTTCTAAATTCCACCGCCCAATGGGTGATGGAATTTAGAAATTCATTTTTAGTTACATCATTTTGTGTAACTTTTTATTGTTTTCATGAATATTTTAAGCTATAATGTAACCGAAGTCCAAAAACTGACGGTAACGCTAACGGTTACGAATTAACGATTGGAATGAGGTATTATATGCCATTAAACTGGAATGATGAAACAATTCCATCAGAAGCAGATAAAACAACAGATATATTAGGATTTAAAGAAATCGGTGGTATCGGGCAACTGATTTACCACCCTTTCCGATTCAAGAAATATGAACTTGATATTGATAAAAGCGATGATTATTGTGCAACACCATTTTGCCGCCCCGGATATGAACCCATCTTTCCTAAAGAAGATTTTCTTTCCGGACAGGGACTGCTTACCAGCCTTTGCAATCTGGCAATGCAGATAAACAGCTTTGATAATAAAATTCCATATACACAGCTCATCATGGAATGGTGTACAAATAATATGCATCCATATAATATTGATTTCATTTATTCTGAATTGAATGAATCGTTTGATATAAATAGCTTCGATGCAGAAATGGTAGAAAAAGACGGAACATTCGAGATTAACAACTTCTTAGATGACCTCGGGAAATTATATAATGCAGTCATGTTTTATGTTGCTCTCGAAAGTGTCTGTATTGCCGATGACGAAGCTGCATATGATTTATCCAAAGAAGGAAAATACTTTGAGGGCTACTCTTTCTTTGATAAATATAAGCATCCTATCGTTGCAATACCGGATGACTTAGATTATGGGGAGGCAAAAGGAAATCTCATAGAAGAAATGCGAATTGATAATGATTACATTAAAAATCATCCGGCAGAAAAACCTCCAACCGGAGAATTTGCTACTACACCATATGACGATTACGATGAATTGCGGAATGCGCTTATTGACATCATTCCGGAATTTACCATGAAATTAAAGGTAGATCCCCGTACTAACCGATTAGAATTTTCTACCGATATTAATTCCGTGTTTGATATTGCATGGCTGACACTTGCAAGAATGCTTTCCGAAGACCCTTCGCCAGAAGATAAAGGGAAATCAGATAATCGTCCAGAAGGCATTATGATTCGTTGTCGGAACTGTGGTAAATTCATAATCCGAAAAAGTAACCGACAGGAATTTTGTGATGCCGAAGAATGCCAGAAGGTTCGAAATGCCCGAAAGCAAAAAGCCTATCGTGAGCGAAAAGCCATTGAAAAGGCTCAAAAAATCAAGAAAAAAGCACATTAATTTATATAATTTGGCGGAAAAGCAAATAGATTATTGTATCTAATGTCAGCCAGCTACATGCAATTATGTGCTATGATATTATATAAAATATGTTAAAAGACACCGGAATCCCCCCTATGCAATTTCGCGAAAAACCGTGTGTGAGGGGGCATCGGTCTTTAGGATGAATAGTTACAGAGATAATACTCCCCATGGGGTTAACGGAGGACATACATAATGGCAGATTTAGAAGTACAAGAAAAAGATGGGAAAATATATTGTCCCTTAAAGAAAGCATGGCACATATCAACACCAGAAGAAAGAGTTCGTCAATATTACATTGCTATTCTTGCTAACAAATATGGATACTCTCTTAAACAAATGGAGCAAGAACTTAAAGTAAATAACTCCAAACGTGGTCAAGGTAAAGCTCGCGCAGATATTGTAATTTGGAAAAATGAGCAGGACAAAAAAGACAAAAAGGCTGCTTTTATTGTAGTAGAGTGCAAAGCTGAAAATGTTAAGGTTCGAGTTGAAGATTATTACCAAGGATTTAATTATGCTTCTTGGGCACATGCAGATTTCTTTGTAACAACAAACGAAAAAGAAACAAAATATTTTAATGTAGATCCTGCATATTTACCTCAAAAATTAGATGAAGTTGTAGCTATTCCTACTGCTAAAGATGTAGATGATGCTGCAAGAATTGAACAAATCAAAAATCAAACCAAGCTTTTTACACGTGATGAATTCACAAAGACGTTACGCGCTTGTCATAACATAATTAGGAATAATGATAAGCTATCTCCAGAGGCTGCATTCGACGAAATCAGCAAACTACTTTTCATGAAAATTAGATTCGAGCGTGACAATAAGGGTATGAAAGTATTCACAAAACAGGAATACCTTGATGCTGCCCAAAATCACGAAAAAAAATGTTAGACCCGGTCTAAAGGGCACTGACTTATACGCACTCTCTTACATGCAGTTTTTATTTAGAACTACTAAAGAGTTCTTTAAAGATGACAGATTATTTGATGATAAAGACGAAATAAATATCAGAGAAAATAGTTTCATTCAAATCTTGGAGAAACTTGAAACATTTAATCTATCCGATACGCAAGATGACGTCAAAGGAATAGCATTCGAAGAATTCCTCGGAACAACATTCAGAGGCGAATTAGGACAGTTCTTCACCCCTAGAACTATCGTTGATTTTATGACAGAAATTCTTGATCCTCAAGAGGGTGAGGTAATTTGTGACCCTACCTGTGGCTCTGGTGGATTCTTAATTAAGGCTTTTGAATATGTAAGAGAAAAAATAGAGGCAGATATCCGTTCAAAAAAGGATTCTTTAAGACTTTCCATTGAGGGGAATGACTACGATGCTCTTCCAGAAGATAAACAAGTAAAGATAAGTCATTCCATAGATAAAATGCAAGCAGCACTAAATACTGAATTAGATACTGGCATTGAGGGTAGTCGAATGTATCAGCTTTCTAGGAATTGCATTTATGGTACAGATGCTAATCCACGTATGGCTCGTACATCTAAAATGAACATGATTATGCATGGCGATGGTCATGGTGGTGTGCATCATCATGACGGGTTGCTTAATGTTAATGGTATTTTTGAAGAGAGATTTGACGTTATCTTAACAAATCCACCTTTTGGTCAGAATGTGGATAGAGGTCAGCTCATTTCAGAAGCAGATAAATTCACTGACGAAGAAATGAAGAAAAAATATAAGAAAAAATATGGTGCAGCTTACGATGAAGCCCTAAAGCAGGTTGATGACCATATCGGCGAGTCATTACTATCTCTTTACGATTTAGGTAATACTTCTACACTGACAGAAGTTTTATTTATGGAAAGATGCTTACGACTTCTAAAAAAAGGAGGTCGTATGGGGATGGTACTCCCAGAAGGCGTTCTAAACAATAAAAACCTGCAGACTGTTAGAGAATATTTGAAGGAAAAGACAAAATTAATTTCTGATTTGCTCTATCCCACAGGATGTATTTATAGCTGCAGGCGCAACTGTAAAACCAAGTCTTGTTTTTATGCGAAGATTCACAAATGATGAAGAATCTGAATATGCAAATTGCAAGTCTGAAGCACTTGCTGAAGTAACAGCTTTACACCAAGCAGAAATTGACAAATTAGAAGCCACTATTGCTAAAGCAGATGCTCTCACGGAATCGCTTAAAGATGACCTTAAGAAGGCAAAGACAAAGCTTAAGCAGGCAAAGAAGGACAAGAAAAATACAACATCAGTTGAGACAGAAATAACAACAATCAAAAAAGAGCAAGCTGACAATAGGCTAAATAAGAAAAACTGCTGAAAAAGAATTGAAGAAACTTTATAAGCAGATTGATGAAGAGACAAAACCGGTTGTTAAGAAGAAGTTTGATTATGATATTCCTATTGCAAAGATTGATGATGCTGGAATCACAACGACTGGTGCTGCATCCGAAGGAAATCAGTTACCGCAGTTAGTAGATGAATACTCAGATTATAGAATACAGAATAATTTATGGCCAGTTTTAAACAATGAAATAATCTATGCCATGAATACCGACGGAAAATATTGTAGGTATATTGGTAGTCAGGAGGTGGTGTTGAATGAGCAATAAACCAGCGCTACTTTCAACTGTTCCTTTTTCTTCATTTTCCCAATGGGATGTGAAACAGTTCTTTTTTGCAAAGATACTTTCAAAATATCCCGTGGAGGAATTAGGAAAACATTTAATTCATCAAACAGAAAAAATACAACTATCTGATGAGCCTACCAAAGAATTCACCATATTAGGCGTGTCAAATAAAATCGGTATGTTTGATGGTTCTACTGAAAAAGGAAGCAAAATTAAACAAAAGTACCATGTTGTAAAAGATAATTGGTTAGCCTACAACCCATATCGAATTAATGTAGGTTCAATAGGAATAAAAACACCTAATTTGAAAGGTAGTTATATAAGTCCTGCATATGTTGTTTTTAGTTGTAAGGATACTATTCTACCTGAATATTTGTGGCTGATGATGAAAAGTGATTTCTTCAATAAGCTTATCAAGGATTCTACAACTGGTTCAGTTAGACAAACATTGCATTTTGAAAAACTAGCAGCTATAAAAGCCCCCGTTCCTAACGTGTCTGACCAACAGATAATTCTTGACGCATATCATGCTAAGCTTAATGAAGCAGAAGAAAATATCAAAATGGCTAATGATTACAGCGATGGTTTATTGCTAAGTATTCAAGCTGACGTTTCAAACTTAAAAGATGAGCCTCCGAAGACCCCAGAGGTTACAAATCTAGTGCAGACCATATCATTTTCTGATATGAACAGGTGGGAAGTTGCTTACATTCTCAAGGAAGGAAAACTTGAAAAAGTGTATAAAAGCTTCAAATATCCTTCTTACGAAATATCACAATTGCAGAAAGAATCTTTGTTTGGTCTATCCTCAAAGGCTTCTTTAACACAAAAAGATGGCATGATTCCGATGTTAAGAATGCCAAACATTGTAAACGGTGAAATAGATTGTAGTCAGCTAAAATACTTACCCAAAAGTAGTGCCACAACGGCTAATGAACCAGATAAATGGTTGTTAAAAAAGGGGGATTTTCTAATCAATCGTACCAATAGCAAAGAGCTTGTTGGCAAATCTGCGATCTTCAATCTAGATGGAGATTATACTTATGCTTCTTATCTTATTAGATATAGATTTGATACAAGCCTTGTGCTCCCAGAGTATGTGAATATTCTATTTATGCTGCCATTAGTAAGGAAACAAATAGATGCTGTAAGTAGACAGACAGCAGGTCAGTGTAATATTAACAGTGATGAAATTGGTGCCATTCGCATCCCTGTTCCTTCCATTCCTATTCAGCAAGAAATAATTAAAAAATACTTTGATGCCAAAGATGGTGCTAACAATTATTACGCTAAGGCCGATGAATGTAAAACCAATGCTCTTATCAATTTTGAAAAAGAAATATTTTAATAAACGGATAAAGCCACAATCCCGGTAGTCTTACTACCAAAGATTGTGGCTTTATCTGTTCAAACTCTTGTATATCTGCCATCGCTTAGTAGTAGGTTACTACTAAGGACTATTCACAATTTCTCCCACTATTCTGGCTTATCCGCATGAGCTTAGTAGTCGAAACCGTAGTAATTCCAAGGCTTTCCGCCATATTCTGCCCCGTGTTGCCCCAGTCTGCGAAGGTATGTATTATCATAAAACTGGAGTGCCGTGCAGATGAAGAGCACGCGAATACTCATGTTTTTTCCTCCTAAAAAGCCTTATTTTGCCGTAATTTGCCGTGTTTTGCCACTTTCAAAAATGTACAAGGTATTGTTACAAAGCCAAGCGACATTGATTTTTCGTACATATCTTGACATATCGTGGCAATATAAGGCAAATCGATACACTCATTCGTAGTAGAAATGTAGTCAAAATAAAGTGTGTTACTACTCTGATTTTGGTGGGTGCATTTGAAACCATTGAGCCATTTTAGGGGGTTCATTTTTGCACCCAGGGGGTCAAATCTAACGAAAGGGTGTGCAGGACACACCCTTGTTGGATAACTATTTTATTAATTGGTCGCAAAATGGTAAGAGTTCCACCATTTAATTCTGCATAATATCTAGCAATAAGTTCTTCCTGACTTGGGAACTTATCTAATTCAATCAATGTTTCTTTTCCAGTTAAGAAATCATGCTCATAAAAAGTGTCACCATTTGATGCATACGAAAAAGGCAAGTCCATCATCTGAGCATAAGTCATTGCCTGTTGCAAACCGTGAGAAACCGAATGATTGTTGTCCTTTGCCTCTACAACAGCAATCGGCTTACCATCATTCAAATAAAGCATATAATCGGCAAATTTAGCTTACTACGTGCACAATGTTGCCTTTAATATTGATACGACCATCTGTTATCTTGGTCTCCATTGTTATATGACCTTGCCAGTTTGGTTGAATCGCTGGTGTTATAAAGTTTAACTTAATGTCTTCTTCTGACATTTGCTTTTTACTTAATACTGCCATATCTATTTACCACCTTTACAGGTACTTTTTCTCGGATCCGTTGGTTTCTTGGCATCTTCTGGAACAAGCCACATATTTCCCTTATGTACAGCACCTTCTATACGCCCCTCTATACATAAGGTTGTTACTCTTCTTCTCGAAACATTCCATTTTCCTGCAATTTCTGAAGTTGATAATAATTCCATATAATGCCTCCAATATTACAAATACCTTAAGTTAATCTACCTTTAATTAAAAAATGATGAAACAATAGCAGAAACTATTCCTGCTACAATGATGCACCAGAATATATTACTTTTAGTTTTCGACTTCTTTTCAACACTTTTTATATTTTCACCTAAGTAAAAAACGATAGCAGGAAAATATTGCTTTATTATCCATGACAGTGCCGCACTAATCAACAGCATAATCACTACTCCAACTGTGACGGCAGCTACTATAGTTGAATTAGACATCGTTCCATCATCTGTTTTATGTGTAATTAATACGTTCAAGTTCGAAATAAAACTTAAACCCCACAACAAAATACAGATGTGCATTAAAGTGAATCTAGATGCTGCCGTATACATAAATGATTGTTTATGCTTATCACAAAGGTCATTTACTTTTCTTTTTATTTTCTCTGATTTGTCATTATTTTCAACTTCAAAACCCATTTCTAACGTAGATTTATATCCATTAATGAATGCCATTGATGGTTCAATCCTAATATAGTTTCCTATTCCAAATCCAATTCTCATTGTCTTTATAGCACGGTTAGAAAAATTGTCATATGATATTAATTCTGAAACAGATTCAAACTCAACCTCATCACCATTTATAAGTTGTGCAGAATATTTAGGTTTTTCAAAATATTCTCTTAATAATTCATCTATGTCCTTAAAAAATACATCATTCACAATAATTGCAGATTTATATGATAATTTTCCACTTACTTTCATATACCAACACCTCTTTTCATTTGCATGAATATCTCATTTTTATTATATTCCCACGGAGGAATAGTTTCAACAAAAAGATACCTTTTAACGATTACTTCAATCTTTTAACGATTGCCATAACAATTTAACGATATATCACAACATTTTAACGATTACTCCTAACAATTTAACGATTTCACCAATGCCTAGAAATGCACTGATTTGCCATGTTTTGCTACCTATCTTGTATCTATATCAGAGAACCTTTTAACGATAAGAAGCTCCGGCAAAATGCCAGAGCTCATAACTATTTAACGAAACATACTACAGATATACTATTTGCATTCCGTCATTCGTAGTAAAACAGTAGCCACGTGTTATTGGAAAAAGCAAGATATGCCGCGTTTTGCCGCGATGTGCAACGTATTATTCAAATGTCACAGGACATTGCCGTGGCAAACAAATAAAATCTTGATTTTTCTCATATTTCCAGTATTTTCGGGCTTTTCAAGCCTTTTTACCTTTCTTCATTTTTCACTTATTCTGGCATATTTGGGCATATCTTTGCATATTTTTGTCATCAATTTTGGTAAAAACTTTGGTAAATTTCAAGTCTGTACCAAAGGCAAATCTGCCATTGGGAATCGACAGGTAAGAAATTGGGGATTAAGATAAATACTGGCTTTCAGCCATTTTTCTCTCATTTCCATCAGGTCATTATGAATTAATTGCTTTTTGAAAATCTTCCTGTGCATCCTGAAATTTAACATGAGTATAGGTATTCATCGTAACACTGATATCCGAGTGTCCCATAATATACTGAAGCATCTTCGGATTCATTCCCGACTTAGCCATATTAGAACAAAACGTATGACGACATCGATAAACACTCTGCACACATCCAAACCCTAAATATTCTTGAATATCTTTTGGTTTTACTCCTCTCATATCCATAATTCTTCGAAGATTAACACCTGTTTCTTTTTTATTAATTGTTGGAAACATACTATCGCCTCCTAGTATAATAATGGTGTAGTCAATCAAGACTACTTGGTTAATAAGTTTCTGTAAATCAGATAACAAAAGAAGGGGTTCTTCCTTCATCAGATGTTATCCATAATAATTATCATGTCTGACGG
>ENA-OQBT01000724-OQBT01000724.1-human-gut-metagenome-genome-assembly--contig:-NODE-724-length-18064-cov-2.351452_pt1 | contig 18064 bp, 27 predicted proteins | sample MGYA00242749_ERZ504557 | MGnify/ENA primary metagenome ERZ504557 (study PRJEB26092, sample SAMD00036243) | human gut metagenome | host: Homo sapiens | study: EMG produced TPA metagenomics assembly of... | reverse complement strand
CCAGCATTTTTGTGGCGGGAACTTCGAGCATTTTCTGCACCGATGTATCGCACTTCGGAGAAAAAATCCGGGAATTCCGGAAAGCAGTGGAATAAGAAAAAGAACTGCCTTCCCGGGATGCACGGTTTGAAAAACAGACGAATACTGTAAAGTGAGAAATGACGGAGCGTGTCATATGGTAGAATTGCTTCTGCTTGCTGCGGCGCTCTCAGCCGATAACTTTGCAGTAAGCATCGGATATGGAAGCAGTAATACGAGAATTTCACCCGGCATGACGGCGCTGCTGAATCTGTTTTGCAGTGCTGCCCTGGTTGCTTCCGCGCAGTTTGGAAAAGATTTCTGCAGTCCGCAGGACGGAATGGGGGAACCAGAGTGGGTGCGGGCTGCTTTTTTCTTATGGGAACGCTGAAAATTTTTGAAGAACTGAGAAAACGCAGAAGAAAAAGCAGGGAAAACCAGAAGCAAGACTGGAACATCTGGAAAAACAGCTCCACCCACTGGAATTTGGCCTGCTGGCGGTTTCGATGTCGGTGGATGGAATTGTCTCCGGCGTCTTTGCCGCGGATCTTCCGGTGACAGGAGGACAGATCTTTTTTGCCTCCTTCGCGGTCGGAATGGCGGCGATGTATGCCGGAACTGCCATCGGAAAAAAGACGGGGCAGAAAAACGGCGGAAACGGAGCACTGTTCGGAGGAATTCTGTTCTATTTACTGGCGTTTTTAAAGCTCACATAGAATTACATGTAAGAAAGAAAAACCAGCAGATCCCGGCGTAAAATTGACAAGCCCGTGCAGATATGCTATAAAAGTAGGAGGTTTGCTGCTGGAAAATTTAAAAAACAGATGCAGCAGACAAAGTAAGAGAGGAAAATACATGATTTCAGTAGTAATCCCTTCGTACAACGGTGCAGAAACACTGTTTCAGGCAATCGACTCAGTCCTTTGCCAGACAACAAAAACCCCGCTGGAAATCCTGGTGATCGACGACCATTCCACGGACGATACGATGGAAAAGATGGGGCGTTACGGAGAAAATGACCGGGTACGGTATATCCGGAATGAGACAAACAAAGGAGCATCCGCATCCAGAAACCGCGGTGTACAGCTCGCAAAGGGCGATTACATTGCCTTTCTGGACGCGGATGATTACTGGGATCCCGAAAAACTGGAAAAGCAGGAAAAAGCCCTTGCAAAGACCGGTGATGTGCTCTGCTGTACGGGTCGGGAGCTGATTTACGATCAGGAACCGGAAAAGCAGAAGATTTTTTCTGTCCCGGAGCGGATCACCTACAAAATGCTGCTGCGCGGCAACGTGATCGGCTGCTCGTCGGTACTGGCCAAAAGAAGCGTTCTGCTGGAATTCCCGATGGAAAAGGACGAGTGCCACGAGGATTATCTGGACTGGCTGCGGATCCTGAAAAAATACGGGACAGCCTGCGGTGTGGATGAGCCTTTGCTGAAATACCGGCTGTCCAGCACAGGAAAATCGGGGAATAAACTGCATTCTGCAGGAATGACTTACCGTGTTTACCGCGAGCTGGGAATGGGAACGTTCCGCTCCCTGTACTGTTTTGCGTGCTATGCGGTAAACGGTGTGCGGAAGTATTACGGTAAGGGCAAAAAGAGAGGAAGAGGTTGATGAACTATAAAAACAGGGAACAGTACAAACATCTGATGCGTGTCCTGGCGGTCGCGGCGATTGTGCTTCTGGAATGCGCTGTTTTTTCTGTGTTCTGGGACAGATACTATGCGAGCCACCTGTGGCTGGAGCCGTTCTGGGATAAGGGAAATCAGATTATCGTCGTGATCTACGGCATTTTTCTTCTGGTTTTCATGTACATTTACGGCGGCATGAAGATCGGCTACATGAAGGGAAGCAGCATCATCTATTCCCAGATGATGACGGCATTCTGTGCCAATGCGCTGATGTATCTGCAGATTATCCTGCTGTGGCGCCACCTGCCGTACATTCTGCCGATGGTCGGCATGACACTCGTGGACTTTGCGCTGGCAGGCATTGTATCCTGGCTTTTTGAGAAGACGTTTGCGCGTCTCTTTCCGCCAAGAGAGGTGCTTCTGATTTACGGTGAATACCCGATGGAAAGCCTGGAGCTGAAGATGAACCAGCGGCCGGACAAGTATATTGTAGCACATAAGGTGAGCACGGAAGTGGGAGAGAAAGAGCTCTGCCGCCAGATTGACACATACGGTCAGGAGGGTGTGATCCTGGGCGATCTTCATTCGGAGCTGCGCAACCGTCTGCTGAAATATTGCTATGCGAAAGAAATCCGTGTCTATCTGACGCCGAAGCTGTCGGATATTATGGTACGGAAAGCGGAAGCGCTCCATATTTTCGATACACCGCTTCTGCTCGCGCGAAACAGTGGTCTTTCGTTTGATCAGAGATTCTGCAAGCGCCTGCTGGATCTGCTCGTATCGACGATTCTTCTTGTGATCACGTCGCCGATTATGCTGATCGCAGCGCTCTGCATCAAGCTGTATGACCATGGCCCGGTGTTCTTTAAACAGAAACGTCTCACGATCGGCGGAAAAGAATTCTATGTCTACAAATTCCGAAGCATGATCGTGGATGCCGAAAAAGACGGCGTAGCCCGCCTGGCAACGAAGAACGACAGCCGCATTACGCCGGTCGGGAAGGTGATCCGCGCGACGAGAATTGATGAGCTGCCGCAGCTTCTGAACATTTTCAAGGGCGATATGAGCGTCGTCGGACCGCGCCCGGAGCGGCCGGAGATTGCAAAGGAATATGAGGAATCGATTCCGGAGTTTGCTTACCGTCTGAAAGTAAAGGCAGGCCTTACCGCTACGCCCAGATTTACGGAAAGTACAACACGACCGCATACGACAAGTTGAAGCTGGATCTGATGTACATAGAAAGCTATTCGATTTTAGAGGATCTGAAGCTGATTCTTGCAACCTTTAAGATTGTCTTCACAAAGGAGAGCACAGAAGGGCTCGAGGAAGGACAGACGATCAGCCTGAACGCAAAGGAAGAGGAGAAAAAAGATGTTTAATACCGAGGACGAAATTCTGCGCCGGCTGCAGGAAAAAAATCTGGAAATGGCCGTTATGTTTTACCACTGGTGCCAGAGAAATCATCTGACCTGTTATCTCTGCGGCGGCGGCTGTATCGGTGCAATCCGCCACGGCGGCTTTATTCCGTGGGACGATGATCTCGACTTTTTCATGCCGCGGAAAGATTACGAGAAGTTCCTGAAAATCTGGGATACGCAGGAGGAGAGTAAAATCTACAAGCTCGAGTACCCGAAAGAGGGCTTCTGCAATGCTCACACGTTTGCGAACATCCGCGACAGCCGCACCACGCAGGTGAAAAAGGAGCAGGTCGATATGGATCTCTGCCACGGCGTTGCACTTGATATTCTCCCGATCGAGGGTTATGCACCGGGAAACCTTGCGCGGAAATGGCAGGTGATCGAGGGAAAGATTTTCCAGCTCTTCTGCACGCAGGTTATTCCGACCAAAAGAACGCCACGGCGCGTTTATGCATTACCTGGGAACGATTCTGCTGGCGCTGGCTCCGACGCAGAAGATGCGGTACCGGATCTGGAAGCAGGCAGAGAACTATATTACAAAATTTGATATCGACAGCCCACGGGTGGACGGCATCACCGAGATGTGCGCACCGCAGGCGATTCTCCGGAAATATCCGAAAAAGATTTTTGCATCGGCGATTGAGGTTCCGTTCGAGAATGAGCGCCTGCCGATTCCGGTCGGATATGACACATATCTGCGCATGGCGTTCGGCGATTATATGAAACTGCCGCCGAAAGAACAGCAGAAAGGGCACCACGATGCGGCGTTTCTGGATCTCGATCATCCGTATGAGCAGTATAAGGGGATACACTACTGCTGTAAGAAATAAAGAAAGAGGATAAAACAATGCCGGAAATTTCAATCATTACCCGGTGTATCAGGCAGAAAAATTTTTTAAAAAAATGTGTGGATTCCATTCTCTCCCAGTCTTTTACGGACTGGGAGCTGCTTCTTGTAGATGATGGAAGCACCGACAAGAGCAGTGAAATCTGCCGGACATACGCAGAACAGGATGCGCGGATCCGTTATCACCAAAAAGAGAACGGCGGCGTCAGTTCGGCGCGGAATGCGGGCGTTGCGCTTGCAGAGGGGCGTTATATCACGTTTGTGGACAGCGACGATTTCGCAGCGGAGGATCTTCTGGAAACACTGTATCGTCTGGCGGAAAAATATGATGCCGAAATGAGTATCTGCCGCGGATACGATCTCTATGAAGGAAGGCCGGTGCCGGATCTGAAACAGGAGGGAATCGAATCTGTGACCGACAGCGAGGAGGGACTGCGCCAGGTGATGAAGGCGCGCGTGTTCGGCGTGATGCGTGGGGCAAGCTGTATCGGAGAGAGATTTTCGAGGGCGTTGTCTATCCGGAGAAAACAATCGCCGAGGATGCATACGTCATCGTTCCGTTAATGGAGCACTGCCGGAAGGTGGCCTTTTCCACAGCACAGAAATACTATTATGTGCACCGGCGCGAAAGCCTCACGACAAGCGGTTTTCGCTGGTCAGATCTGGGTTCGGTGGAAGTATGGGATCATAATCAGAATGTCGTGGAAGAACGCCACCCGGCGCTGAAAAAAGAAGCAGGTGTGCGCTGCTGCTGGGCGCGGTTTTTCGTGCTGGACAAGCTGATGCTGTTGGAAACCATGGACGCGGAGAAAAAGGCGCTTGCGAAGAGGCTGGCAAAAGAGCTTAAAAAGCATCCGCTTCTGGTACTGGAAGGCGATCACTTCACGAATGGGCGGAAAATCGCCTATCTGACCCTGTTTCTGGGAACCGGAATTTACCGGCAGTGCGTTCGTGCACTGTTCCGGAAAAGAAATTTATAAAAAATGCGGCAGAAACGAATGAGATTTTCGTTTCTGCCGCATTTTTATATGGATTTTTCTAGCTTTCTTTTTCGGAAAGCAGAACACCGTTTTTAATCAAACACATACGTTGTTCCGTCAATTTTTTTCGTCCCGGTGACGCATCCGCCCCAGCTCTGGAAATAATATGTTTTTCCGTCAATTTCTGCCCAGCCGGTCTGCATGGAAGCATCATCGTTGAAGTAATACCAGTTGTTTTTATAATAGAACCACTGCGATTTTCTCGCACCGCCCCAGCTGTAGGTAAAGTACCAGACACCTTCCCGGATCACCCATTGGTTTGCCGGCATGACGCCGTTTTCATCAACAAAATAAAGATTGTTGTCGTACGTAAAGGCTTCATCCGTTTTCCGTGTACAGTCCTCATTAATATAATAGTATTTATTCTGAAGCAGCAGCCAGCCTTCGTGTGCGGCACCGCCCCAGCTTCTGAGATAATAATAGTTTCCATCCCATTTCAGCCACTGGTTCTGATACATTTTTCCGCTCTTATTTACAAAGTAGAGATTGTTGTCATACAGGAAACTTTCGTTCTGCTTTAGGGAACCGTCCGCATTCATAAAATACCAGGCGCCATCGATCTGATACCAGCCATTGGTTACGCAGGAATATTTCTGTACATAATACCAGGCACCGTCATGGTACAGCCAGGTGCTGCCGGAAATACCGCCCCAGGAAAGAAATTTGACGCGGTAACCGTTTAAGGTAAGTGTCGTATTGCGTGCGGCACCTCCCATGTGTAAAAATAGTACATCGTTTTGGTCTCTGGATCAGCGTGCCATCCGGACGAATACATAATACCGGTATCCTTGGCGAGATAGTACCAGTTGTTGCTGATAAACTGCCATCCGGTCTGCATCTCACCGCTGCCGGAAAAATAATAGTAATCTCCATCAAGCAGAAGCCAGCCTGTTGCCATAACGCCGTCCGCGCCGAGGTAATACGTTTTGTGGTCGAGGGTGAGCCAGCGGTATACGGTGTTTCATCATCGTTGTAGTAATACCATTTTCCATCCCGTTTTACCCAGCCGATGACGTGGCGTTCGTTTGTGATCACGCCGTTTTCATCGGAGGTATATTCGATGCCCGTTTCTGTGTCGCGCCAGGAAGTGGAGCATACGAGAAGATGGCTGCTGTCTGCATAATATTTCTGTCCGCCGCGGGTGAAAAATCCGCTGTACGGGATGCCGTCATGATAAGCAACGAGCTTGGAAGAACGGCCGCGGTAAATTTCATAGGTATCATCCACGTTGGAAGTGACCGCGGAACCGGAAAAGTCAGCAATGACTGCCGGAAGATCGCCGGAATATTCTGTCGTGGAAAATACGCGCAGCCCCAGAGAGGTCAGGGTCTCGACGGTATCGTTATCCATAATACGGAAGTCACCGGTCTGGATAAAATATTCCGGGTTGACGGCAGCAAGATAGTCTGCATCGACAGCATTCGGATATCCGTGATGATTGGAAGTCATCAGATCAATGCTGTACAGCCCGTAGTTCGAAACAATCCGGCTGGCATCGCCTCGACGTCGTCGATATCGCTCGTCAGAAAAGCGCGGTGGTCGTTTGCGGAGGCAATTACACCAAGACAGAACTGGTTGGCGTCCTCTTTTGGACTTGTGAGATAATCTTCCTCGTAGTTGACAATCTGGATCTGGAAATTTCCAAAAGCAAAATCAGGAGATCCTTCTTCTGCGGAGGCGGCACCGGGATTCAGATGCTGGATCAGGTCACACCTTCAGTCTCTTCTACAGCAGTAAGAAGCTGGTCGTAGACATAAAGATTGTCCCAGAGACGCGCAGTATTATAGATATAACTGTCATCATACGGGAGCAGATAAACCGGTCGGGGGAATACAGCCGCACGATGGTATCGCCGGTTCCAATATGGTCGCTGTGCGGATGTGTTGCAACATAAAACTTCAGATTATCGGAGGTGACACCGAGGGAGTCCAGGTAGGAGAGGACCTCATCGTCGTAGCCGGTCGACGTTGTGATGCCGCTGCGCAGCGGATAACGCGGATCAGATCCGTCAGGGTAATCCCAGTCCTCGCCGGAGTCTACCATGCCGAAAATTTTCTGGCCATTATCGTCTACACTTTCCAGAACGATGGCATTGGAGCCGCTGCCGAGTGTCAGAATGTGAATTTTTGCTGTAGTATCAGCCGCATGTGTGTTTTCCGGGGTGAGAAAAAGAAAAGCAGCGGCAAGGGATGCCGCGCCGATGGAAAACACGGATCTGCGGGTATGCCGGGAAAAAGGCATATCAATGGCTCCTTTCGTAACATATATCATTAAAACAAAAAGTAAAACAGCCGGGCGGAAAATAAGCGCCCGACATCACAATTATACAAAATTTCAGGGAAAAGTCAATGTTTATTAGAATTTCGATTACTTGACGCAGACAGGGCATCATGTTAGAATGAGTGGGATTGGGAATGTAAGGAAAAGAAAGGAACCAAACATGATTACCTTATTAAAAATGCCGGCACTGTTTCTGGGAATGCTCGCAGTGTTCTGCTGCCTGGGTTCTTTTTTTTATCAGAGAAAACAGGTATGAGAGCGGACATCTGGGTGAAACTGTGCTGTTTGGCTTTATTGCATATTACTTCTTATTTGAACTGATTTCTGTGCCGATGATGGTGCTCGGTGCAAAGCTGCATCTGCTCGCATGGGTATGGGCTGCTGTTGTGGCTGTCCTTGTAATTGCTTCCATCTGTCTTCATCTGGGAATGTGGAGAGAGTGGGGAAAAAGAAGCGGCGGTTTCTGGAGAGGAAAGACGGCGGCTTTTTATGTGATGCTGGTGCTGATTGGAATCCAGCTGTATTTTGTTGCTGCACTGCAGGAAAACGGCAGTGCGGATGCAGCGTATTATGTGGGAAGTGTGACAACGAACCTTGCGACAGATTCCATCAGCAGCTTTGACCCATATACAGGAAAAGCACTGGATTTTTTTAACATCCGTTATGTGTTCAGCATGTATCCGGCAGCAAATGCAGTACTGTGCCGTTTAACGGGCCTTCATCCGCTCGTAGTGACGAAGGTGATTCTCTGTATGATGACGGTAGTTTTAAGTTATCTCGTCTATGCACAGATCGGAAAGGCGCTGTTAAAAGAAAAACAGATGGTATGGGTGCTCCTGTGCTTTATTAGTGTTGTGAATCTGAATTTTCATACGATCTTTTCGAATGCGTCGTTCCTGCTGACGAGGGGATACGAGGGAAAGGCCGTATTGTGCAATATCATCCTCCTTTCTGTTTTATCTTGGCCTGCGCATGTATCAGGAGAAAAACGGAAAGAGAGTCTGGCTGCTGTTTTTCATGACAGGCGTCGCTGCGATTGACCTTACGATGTCATCCATGATGACCGTACCGGTGGCCATGAGTGCTGTGATTCTGCCGAATCTTGTGCGGAAAAAACGCTGGGGACAGAGCGGCTCTATCTGCTTGCTGTGCTGCCGTGTGTGCTGGTGCTTGGGGTCTATCTCCTTGGTGTGCGCGGTATCCTGCAGATTCCGGTTGTGCGGTAGAAAGGAGAAAATGTGGGCGGAATAAATCTGAATGAGAGCGGCCTCGATTTTGTGAGACAGGTCTTTGTGACGTTTGGAGGAAACACAACCGTACTGACGCTGTTTCTGCTGTCGGTGCTGTATCTCGCTTTAAAAGGAAAAAAGGAAGAGCGGTATGTGTTCGTAACAACCGCTGTTTTTCTGGCCTTTACGGTATACAATCCATTTGCGGTGAAATATATCCTGGGAAAACTTGGAATGGTCAATGTCTATTACCGGTTTTTCTGGATTCTGCCGATGGTACTGACCATCGGATATGCCTGCACGAAAGTTGTGGGCGGGCAGAAAAAAGGCTGGAGACGGTATCTGACCGCGGCTGCGCTGGCAGCGGTCATCTGTTTTGGCGGAAATTCCGTACTGGCTGGCGGACTGCCGAAGCTGCCGGATAACCAGTACAAGATGCCAGATGATCTTCTGGCCGTCTGTACGGTGCTGCACGAAGAAGCGGGAGAGGGAACCGTAAGAGTTGTCTTTGAACCGGATTTCAACCTGATCGTGCGGCAGTATGATGCTTCGTTTGAACTGGTTCTGGACCGCGATATGGTTCTGACCTATCAGGGCTCCAATACGGTATCAACTGATGCACTGACCGAGCAAGAAATTGAAGACGAAACAAAGATCCTTCAGATTATCACACAGATGGATCTGTCGCTGGATCAGAAAGAATTTTACAGAAGTCTTAGGGAAATGAATGCAGAGTATATTGTACTTTCGAGCAGTTCAGCGGCAGTATCCTATGTGGAAACAGCGGGGTGCATCCCGGTAAGAGAAGTAGAAGGGCATATCATTTTCCGCGTGGAAGAAAAGTAAGAAGGAGGACTTGTTTTTGAATAAGGCAAAAGATTATATTCAGCTGCACCTGAATATCCTGCTGTTTTCTCTGACGAGTGTGTTCTCGAAAGCAGCATCGGTTCAGCTGAACGGGGAGGAATCAAAAATCCTCTATTATATGTATTTTTATTTCTGATGGTTGCAAACTGTGGCATTTACGCTATTGCATGGCAGAAGGTAATCAAAAAAATTCTCTTTGTCAACCGCATATGCAAACCGCAGCGTCTATCTGATCTGGTCCCAGATCTGGGCCGTGCTCATTTTCATGAAAATCTGACGGTAAAAAATATCATCGGCCTTCTGATTGTGCTGGTGGGAGTTATGGTGGTGCAGCGATATGAATAAATATATGATTTTAATGCTGATCTGTACAATGTTTTCAGCAGTATCACAGATTCTGCTGAAACAAAGCGCCAACGAGGAGCATGCATCTGCACTTCGCGAGTATCTGAACTGGCGCGTGATTGTGGCGTATCTGATTTTTGGTAGTGTACTTCTTTTAAATACGTATGCCTACACACAGTAGATTTGAAATACGGTCCGGTGTTGGATACCTTTACGTACGTCTTTGTCCTGCTGCTTTCCTTTGGCGTTTTGAAAGAAAAGGTATCAAAAGGAAAGCTGATTGGGAATCTGATTATTATCCTGGGAGTACTGGTGTATACATTGCCGTAAAACGTTCCGATGATGGAAAGAAAGCGATATCAGCTAAGCAGTCCTTGTCCTTTGAAATAGGGGGTCTGCGTACAATAAACGAACGGCTTTTGATTATGAATAAGAAAAAATAGATTATCGTTTTAAGATATTATATGCTGTGGCGATTCTGATGGTTGTTGCGGGACATTGTGATGGTGGTGGAATTTCTTTGGACTTTGCGCAGTGGTTTCCGTATGAGGGAATCCATCTGGCGCTGTTTACTTTTTGTTCAGGATATTTTTTTAAAGATGCAGCACTGAAACGACCGGGGAGATATGTCTGTAAAAAGCTTCGTACCCTGATACTTCCAATGTATGGGTATACGATTGCGTATGGGCTGCTTGTCAGGTTATTACATCGGTGGGGCTTTCAAATCGGTGGAAAATTTAATTTGCACAATATTCTGATTTCACCTTTAAACGATGGGCATCAGTTTGTCCTTAATATGGCCGGCTGGTATATTGTGCCCTTGTTTATGGTAGAAATATTAAATTGTATGATTCGGGCATTTTTTAAGCGAAAAGGATGGCAGATACCGGAATGGATATTTTTTGCAGGGGCAGTACTTATTGGAATGGGCGGCAATTTTTTGGCGATTATGGAATATCGCACCAGCTGATGGCTGACAGTGGTCAGAATTCTGTATTTTGCTCCGTTTTATGCAATGGGTATTTTTATAAAAGATACTGGAGAAATATGTGGACAGGATTCCATCTGTAGTGTATTTTGCGATTGTGTTTGCTGCAAAACTTATGATTTTTCTTCATTATAAAACTAGGTTGCTTATACGCCAGCGTGGTGCAATGACTTTAATCAAGGACCGGTCATGCCAATTATTATTGGTTTTTTGGGAATTGCACTTTGGATGCGGATTGCAACGATAATGGAACCAGTATTTGGAAGAAAAAAGTGGATTAATCTTCTTGCAGACAACACATTTTCGATTATGGAAAATCAGTTTTTGGGTTTTTTACTTGTAAAAGTTGCTTTCGGAACAATTGCGAATGGCACAAAGCTGTTTTTGAAGTTTGACTGGTCAAGATGTAAAAGTGATATTTGGTGGTATTATATGCCGAAGGACGTAGAACAGACAAAAATTCTGTGTTTATTAGCAGCGATTTTTGTTGCCTTACTGATCCAGTGGATCCTTATACAGGTGAAAAAAATGGGAAAAAACATATTTTTGTACGTAAGACAATAGTTAAGCGTATACTGCTTTAAATATTTTGCAAAATAAAAATCCCGCAGAAAAAGAAATGAAAACTTTTTCTGCGGGATTTTATTTTATATTGCATAGATCTGAATCGTTATCAAATTTTTATTGATAATCGATAGGAGACAGGTCGTGAGGATCATCTTCCGCAGAAGAGCCTAGATGTCTGATGGTTTTGGAATTATCCTCATTTTCAGAGAAATCGTCCTCATCTATTCCAGAAGAAGAACTTTCGACTGTGGAATCCAAATCGTTTTCTGTAAAAGAAGAAGCGGAGGAAATGTCACTTACCGAAGTGGAGTCGGGTGTTTCCTCTTCCAATTCAGGATTTGTATCGCAAGGACCCTCGATGAGATGGTAATCCGACTCGGAAAAATGATACCATTTCCCATCCTCAAGCTTTTGCCAGCCGGAAACCGCGTGGCCGTCCTTATCAATAAAATAAGACTGCTTACCGTCAGCCCAGAGCTGATGTGGATTGTAAGTTACCCATTCGTTATTGGCAAATCGATCTTCTTCCTTAATATAAAATTTCTGATATTCGCCATCGCCGACCCAGACGGGGGTAAGATCAGCATCAAGTTCATCGAAGAATCGGGAGCCCATAGAGAGCTGGCGATTCAGTCATCGAAGCCAAGTTCTTCGGCAAGTGTAGGCTTGTCTGAAAAAAGATTCGTACCAATCCAAGACGGTCACCGTCAATGACAGCTCCAAGGCTTGCGAGAGTAGTTGGGAACATATCCATCGTGGTGAAAATCCGATTTTTTTCATGAACCGGAAGAATGGGTGAATTTAAAATAGCGTTATAAGTAGAACGTTGATAATCTTCATCGATGTTTTCACAAAAATCAGAGTCCATGGTCAGATGATCACCGGAAAGAATTATAGTCGTGTTTTCATAAAAAGGCTGTTCCTTGATCCAGTCTATAAACTCACTGACACGGGAACTGGAGCAGTCAATCACCATACCGTAGTGGTCATCTCCGTACTGCTTTTCATCACACTCGTCACATTTGTAGCCGTCCTCGAAGTGGGTGGCAACAGTCAGCATACTGAAGTTGAACGGTTCGTCATTCTTGGAAATCTCCGTCAGTTTATCTTTTGCATACTCAAACAGTTTGGCATCTTCATAGCCCCACCACTGGTAGTAGCCTTCCGGGATCAGTCCCTCGCTGATCGCCCAGTAGTAATCGTCAATTTCATAATCACCGTGCGAAGTGAAGTAATTCTTCCGTCCGCCGAATGCGGCATCGGAACCCATCATAAAGTACTGTTTGTAGCCGGCTTCATTGAGAACGTCGCCAAGTGTTGAAAGCTGCGGAAAAAAGCTGTCCTGATAAGCCATCTCATTGCCTTGAATCGAAAGCTTCAGCGGAAGACCGGAAGTCTGTGCAAAGAGACCGCCCATGGTCCAGGTGGTTCCGGTTGTCGGATAAGCGCCGCCCAGCTTGTCGGAGTTGGAAAAATTGATATTGTCCAGGGCAAGATTAGTCAGGGCGGGAATAAAATTGTGGTCGTAAGCACCGCCGTCTTTTTTATCAGAATAGGTGCTTTCCATTGATTCCAGATAAATATAGATCAGATTCCGTTTCTTTTCCGGGAATGTAATCGTTGTCTGGGACGGATTGACGTAATTATCTTCGATCAAAGTGCTGTAGCTGTTCTGAATGTGCAGGTAAGTATCGATATCCAGCGTCGTCCAGACATTATAAAGAGAATAGGAAGAAAGAGCGATTCCCAGGGCAATGCAGATGCAACCGAGAATGATTTCCACTTTCTTCCGATGGCGCAGGATAATAAAAAGCGCGATCAGAATAGCAAGAACGGCAAAAGAGATCATGCCGCAGGACCAGACGTAACTCCAGAGCACATCCTTGCTGGTACCTCAAGGGGTGCCTTTAAGTGATAAACAAGTTCTTCCATATCAAGATGCGCCCAGGTCGCGAGCATCCAGCGGGAAGACGTAAAAAGAAGGATCCCAAGGAATCCTAACAGAACGGAAAGAATGGAAAAAAGTATCTTTCCAACATGCTGTACTTTTTTGCGAGACACAGTAAATAACCTCCAGTTTTCTTTAGTGTTTTATAATAGGTAACAAACAGGTAGCGTTAGGTATAAAATATAACTGGGAACTTACGATATTATAACAGAAACTTACGAAAAAATAGTATTTTCTTAAAAAATACGAGTGGAAAATGAAAATCCGGGAATTTACATAAAAAGCGGCGGGGCGGGCGTGAAAATGGGTTCTTGAGTTTCTCAGAAAAGAATGGTATAATAGCAAAGATTGTAGACACAAAAGAGGTCAAAAAAAGATCTGTTCACATTTTTGTGGAGAAGAGAAAGGAAAGAAAAATGGGAAAAATTAAAGTAGAATCTTGTGAAATTGAAGGATTAAAAGTAATTACCCCGACCGTATTCGGCGATGAGCGCGGATATTTTATGGAGACATACAATTACAATGATTTTAAAGAAGCCGGCATTGATGTCCAGTTCGTACAGGATAACCAGTCTGCATCCAAAAAGGTGTCCTGCGTGGACTTCACTTCCAGATCAATTACCCGCAGGACAAACTGGTACGCGTGGTAAACGGAGAAGTATTCGATGTTGCGGTTGACCTTCGCGAGGGATCCAAAACCTACGGAAAATGGTTCGGCGTCCTGCTTTCGGCAGAAAATAAGAAACAGTTCTTTATTCCGAAGAACTTTGCACATGGATTTATCGTACTCTCTGATTATGCAGAGTTTGCTTATAAATGTACCGATTTCTATCATCCAAACGATGAGGCGGTCTGTACTTTGACGATCCGGAGATCGGCGTGGAGTGGCCGATGCCGGAAGGAATGACAAAAGAAGATCTGATTATTTCGGAAAAAGATCATAAATGGGGCGGAATTAAGGATTTAAAGAAATAAGGAGTAAAAAACATTTATGAACGTATTCAAAGAACTTTATCAGAACCGGAAACTGATCTGGAAACTGTCAAAAAATGATTTCCGCAATAAATTCGCCGGAGCGTATTTTGGCATTATATGGGCATTTATCCAGCCGATGGTGACGGTTGCTGTTTACTTTGTCGTATTCCAGCTCGGACTGCGCGTGCAGCCAGCTGCCACTGGATATCCGTATATCTGCTGGCTGGTTTCCGGTATTATTCCGTGGTTCTTCTTTTCTGATGCGCTGCCAAGTGCGTCAAATTGTCTGCTGGAATACAGTTATCTGGTAAAGAAGGTCGTATTTAAAATCAGTGTACTTCCGATTGTAAAGGTGATTTCTTCCCTGTTTGTACATCTGTTCTTTATTGTGTTTGCTATTTTGATTTTTGCACTGATGGGAAAACTTCCGCCGGTTCAGATTATCCAGATCGGGTACTATACCTTTGCGGTGATCTGTCTCGTCGTTGTACTTTCCTATCTGACCTGTTCCATCACACCGTTTTTCCGCGATTTCGGCCAGATTATCAATGTAATTCTGAATGTCGGCATGTGGGCAACCCCGATTCTGTGGGATACCACAACAATTCCGAATATTCCGAACTGGCTGAACAGCCTTCTGAAGCTGAATCCTCTGTACTATATTGTCCAGGGATATCGTGACAGCTTTATGAATGGACTCTGGTTCTTCGAGCATCCATGGCACACCCTTTACTTCTGGGCTTTTGTGCTTATGGCAGGACTAATCAGTTCCAAAGTGTTCAAGCGCCTCCGGGTTCATTTCTCAGATGTATTATAGGAGGATGGAATGAGCACAGAAAATACAGAAACAGTAATTTCAATTAACCATGTCAGCAAGGTCTACAAGCTGTTTGAAAAGCCGATGGACCGTCTGAAAGAATCGCTTTCACTGACACATAAAAACTATCACACCGATCATTTTGCGCTGGAGGATATCTCACTTGAGGTGCATAAGGGCGAGTGTGTCGGTATCATTGGAACGAACGGTTCCGGAAAATCCACACTGCTGAAAATCGTCACAGGTGTCTTAAACCCGACGAGCGGAAACGTGGAGTTAAAGGGAAGAGTCAGTGCCATTCTGGAACTGGGTGCAGGCTTTAACATGGAGTATACCGGTATTGAGAACATTTTCCTGAACGGAACGATGCTTGGCTATACCGAGGAGGAGATGAAGGCAAAGCTCGACGATATCATTGCGTTTGCAGAGATCGGTGACTTTATCAATCAGCCGGTTAAGACGTATTCCAGCGGTATGTTTGCCCGCCTTGCCTTCGCGGTTGCGATCAATGTGGATCCGGATATTCTGATTGTCGATGAGGCCTTAAGCGTCGGAGACATTTTCTTCCAGTCCAAGTGTTACCGGAAATTTAACGATCTGAAAGAAGCAGGAAAAACGATCCTTTTCGTTTCCCACGATATGGGCAGCGTCATCAAGTACTGTGAGAGATGTCTTCTGATTAACAAAGGAAAACAGGTGATGGTTGGAAAATCGTCGGAGGCAGTCGATGTCTACAAGAAGATTCTTGCCAACCAGTACGATGACGAGACAAAAGAAGAGGAAGAGACCGAAGAGAGTGCAGAACAGACCGAAGAGAGAACCGAAGCAGATGCATCCGGTGCCGTATCGGCAGAAAAGCCGAAAAAAGGCCTCTGGAGAGAACGCCTGATTGCGAATGCGCAGCTGGTAGAGTATGGAGACAAGGCTGCGGAGATCGTGGACTTTGCGATTATCGACCACAAAGGTATGATTACATCTTCTGTGGATAAAACCAGAGATTCCGCATCAAGATGAAAATCAAGTTCCATGAAACGATGGAGCATCCGATTTTTGCCTTTTCGATCAAAGACCGGAAGGGAACGGAGATTACCGGAACGAATACGGCGCTGGAGGATTACACAAAAGACGTGGTGGAAGCAGGAAAGACCGTCACGGTATGCTTTGACCAGATCATGCCGCTGCAGAGCGGACAGTATCTGATGTCGTTTGGATGTACCAGCTACCATCTGGAAGAGCTGGTGATCCACCACAGACTGTACGATGCTTGCTTCCTGGAAGTCTTCTCCATGAAAGACACCGTAGGATTTTTTGATATGAACTCTACCGTGACCTACGAGTAGGATGCGGAGGATAAACGACGGGGGTTATATGAAAGAAACAATAGGAAATGTTCTTTTGAACCTGGATTATTATGACGGCGAAGATGCTTACAGCGACGGCAGCATTGAGGACCGGCTGCTGGAGATCGTCAAGACGACGCCGAAAGAGGATTACCAGAAGGTAATCCTCACAGAAAAAAGCTGGCCGATTTTTTATCACCTTTCTCCAGAACGGGAAAATATTCTGGACTGGTATGAGTGGAAAGACGATGCTTCCGTATTTGAAGTCGGAGCCGGCTGCGGAGCCATTTCCGGCGTGCTCTGCAGAAATGCAAAGCGGGTAGTGGCAAACGATCTGTCGAAGCGGCGCAGTACGATCAATGCCTACAAAAATCAGGATGCGTCCAACCTGGAGATTATGGTTGGAACTTTAATGTTGTTGCAGAAAAAATGGAAGAACGCTTCGATTACGTGACACTGATCGGTGTTCTGGAGTATGCAAAAAGCTATATTGGAAAGGATAATCCGTATCCGGAATATCTGGAAAAGATCAATCGTCTCTTAAAACCGGGCGGAAAAATCCTGATTGCGATTGAGAACCGTCTGGGACTGAAGTATTTTGCCGGCTGCAGGGAAGACCATGTGGGCCGGGAATTTGTCGGAATTGAAGGATATCCGGGGATCGATTTTGTCGAGACATTCAGCAAACCGGAGCTGGAGCAGATGCTGCAGGAAAACGGTTTTTCGAAGTTCAAGTTTTATTATCCCTATCCGGATTACAAATTTCCGGCGGTCATTTATTCGGATGAATATCTGCCGAAGCCGGGTGAATTGAGAAAAAATCAGCGGAATTTTGATGCTGACAGGATCACACTTTTTGACGAAGGCAAAGCATTTGACGGAATCCTGAAGTCCGGTCTGTTTCCGGTTTTTTCCAATTCCTTTCTGATTGAAGTGGAGAAAAAGGAGTAAACGTATGAGGAAAGTTCTGTATACGAAATTTTCGAGAGAACGTCGGAACGAATTTCAGATTATGACCCGGATTACAGAAGAGGATGGGATCCGGCGTGTGTGGAAGCTTCCGCTGCAGAAAGAGGGAGAACTCCACATCCGGCATATGTATGAAAACTATAGAAAGCTGGAGCATCTGTACGCCTATGCGGGCGTACAGATCTGCCCATGCGAACTGGATGAAGAAAAATGCGCGCTTGCATTTCCTTTTGTAGAAGGGGAAAGTCTGGAAACGCGCATTTCCCGTCATGGAAAAGAAAAAGATTTTGCATCGCTGAAAAAGGATTATGAACTGCTGTATCAGATCATTGCATCGGCAAAAGGGCAGAAATCCTTTGTGGAAACCGATGCGTTCTGTGAGGTGTTCGGCCATCCGGCATTGAAAGAAGGACTTGCCGCAGCGGAGATTTCCAATATTGACATGATTCCTGGCAACCTTCTTCTGGATGGAGAAAAGGTCTGGGTGGCAGACTACGAGTGGGTATTCCCGTTTGCCGTACCGATTGCATTTATCTATGCGCGGAGCGTCTTTTTACAGGAGGCGGCGAGTGCACTGACGAAGGAAGAGCAGGAAGAACTGTACGCCATTGGCGGTATTTCCATGGAAGAGATTCCGGTATACTACCATATGGAAGAGTGCTTCCAGGAATTCGCGGCCGGAAAGGGTGAGCCAAATGCGCTCGCCACGTTCTATGGAAACTGCACCGGCACAATTATCCGCTTCTATCTGGGAAAAGAAAAAATGATGTACCCGGTTG
>ENA-OQBT01000723-OQBT01000723.1-human-gut-metagenome-genome-assembly--contig:-NODE-723-length-18069-cov-9.894995_pt1 | contig 18069 bp, 17 predicted proteins | sample MGYA00242749_ERZ504557 | MGnify/ENA primary metagenome ERZ504557 (study PRJEB26092, sample SAMD00036243) | human gut metagenome | host: Homo sapiens | study: EMG produced TPA metagenomics assembly of... | reverse complement strand
AAAAATGCTTGCAAACCAATTGTAATTTTACTTGGGTTTACAAAAAATAATTAAAAAAATTATTAATGACACTACAACAACTTGACAGTGCTAATAATGCGTGTTATAGTACATACAGAACAAAGGAAGAGAGAAAAAAGAAATCTTCCGGAGAAAGTTCTTACAGAGTTTTCAGAAACAGTAAATTAAAAACGCCTGCATAATACGCAGCGAATATAGATCAGGAGGAATGAGTTATGTTAATGCCAAGTATTTTCGGAGAAGATTTATTTGATGATTTTATGGGATATCCTGCAGGCCGTCAGGCAGCTGCCAATGCTTATCCTCAGGTGAAGGATATGATGAAGACAGATATCCGTGATGTAGATGGCAATTATGAACTGGAGATCGATCTTCCGGGATTTAAGAAAGAGGATGTGAAGATCCAGCTGAAGAATGGTTATCTGAACATTCAGGCAACCAGAGAAGAGAAGAAGGACGAGAAGGATGATAAAGGTAAATATGTTCGCAGAGAACGTTATACAGGAACCTGCAACAGAAGCTTTTATGTAGGCTCGAGCATTAAGCATGAAGATATCCATGCGAAATATGAGAACGGAATCCTTTATGTAACCTTCCCGAAGGAAGAGACCAAGAAAGAAGCAGAAGAGAAGAAATTTGTTTCTATTGATTGATCGGCATTTACTTTGAAGCCAATATCCGGAACAACCCAAACGGATATTGCGGAGATAACCAGATAATGGCTGGTTGATCGAATGCGGATAATTTTATCCGCCTGACTTAAAACTCCAAATTGCACATTGCATTTGTTTATATAAATGAATATAACCCCCTTTTTTTTCCACCCCTCTGCCAATGCCCGGCAGAGGGGTTCTTTACGTTTCAGCCTGAAGTACAGAGGTGAATTCTGATTAACTTTACACTCCCTCCCCACTCTGTTATACTTGGAACAGGTAAACAGCGGAAATTCGGTAATACTATAAAATTGGGGAAAGAGTTTTTACAGAGGTGAATATATGGGAGATAAGATCAAGGTTATCATGGACTGTGATCCCGGAATCGATGACGGGATCGCACTGGCATATGCGGCAGCACATCAGGATGAACTGGAGCTGCTTGCAGTGACGACATCTGCAGGAAGTACCAGGATAGAAAGAGTGACCCAAAATGCACTGGAGCTGGTGGATTTTTACGGACTGAAGGTTCCGGTGGCAGGAGGCCAGAATCGTCCTCTTGTGAAAGCGGCAATTTATGCGGAAGAATTTCACGGAGAGACAGGGCTTGGCCATTGCGTACTGCCGGAAGCAAAAACAGAGGCTGCTTCTGACAATGCAGTGCTTTTTATCCGTGACATTCTGAATGCCCTTCCGGAGGGCGAGCAGGTAGTAATGATTGAAACTGCACCAATGACTAATCTTGCACTTCTGTTGAAGGTTTTTCCTGAAATAAAGAATAAGATCAGAAAAATTGTATTTACAGGCGGTGCAGCAAAAGGCGGAAACATCACACCGGCAGCAGAATTCAACATCTACGCAGATCCGGAGGCGGCAAAGATCGTATTCGATTCCGGAATCCCACTGATCATGTGCGGACTGGATGCTACCCTGAAATGTAATCTTACCAGAAACCAGATCATGAAGCTGTGCCAGTCCGGTGATCCGGCAGCCAGAGCCTGTGGAGATATGGCCGGCTACGTACTTGAAAATTTTTCCAAATATCGCTGCGTGGCAAGTATCCATGCTGCTGTACCGTTTATGTATCTCATCCATCCGGAGTTCTTTAAAACAGAAAAAGTATTCCTGGATGTGGACTGTTCAGACGGTGCCGGACGGGGGGCCACATTATGCGATTTCCGCTGGTGGCTACACGAAGAAGATGAAATGAAAGATATGATTCTGACAGATGCAGATACAGAAAGCTTCCAGCAGGAGCTGTTTGAAGCGATTTATTCTGTTTCTGAGTGCAGAACCGGGAAATAACCGGGATCAGACCATGAAGCAGTTGCGTTCATAAGATATAGAGGAGCAGAACACAGTGCCTGCTCTTCATAAAGATATCTGTGCACACTGTCAGATAAGAGGACAGAAAACCCATGAACTATATTGTATTTGACCTGGAATGGAACCAGAATCCGGATGGAAGAAGACATCCGGACAGTCGGCTCCCGTTTGAGATCATAGAGATCGGGGCAGTAAAATTAAATGAAAAAAGAGAGATCGTTGATACCTTTCAGTGCCTGATCAAGCCCAAAGTGTACCACTGGATCCACGACAGTATCCACGAAGTGATCCACGTGGATTATCATGAACTGGAAAAAGGCATCCCTTTTCCAAGGGCGATCCGCAGATTTCTGGAATGGTGCGGGGAGGAGTATCGCTTTTTTACCTGGGGAGACCAGGATGTGATGGAACTTCAGCGCAATATGAAATACTATAATCTTCTGAAGCTGATGCCAGGGCCGGTGCATTACTACGATGTGCAGAAACTTTTCAGCATAAAATTCGAGGATGGAATATCCAGGCGTTCCCTGGAATATGCTACAGACTACCTGCAGCTTCCCAAAAACCGGGATTTTCACCGGGCACTGGCAGACGCCAGCTATACTGCCAGGATACTCCTGGAGATCGATGAAGCCTGCATGATCCGCCATCCGTCCCTGGATGTATATCAGAATCCAAAATCCAGAGACAGCGAGATCTATATTTCCTATACAGACCATGACAAGTTTGTGTCCAGGGAATTTGTATCAAAGGAGCGTCTGATGAAGGACCGTACTATGGTAAGTACCATGTGTCCCATCTGCAGATGCCCTGCCAAGCGGAAGATCCGCTGGTTCAGTACCAACAATTCCAAGGTATATTACAGCCTTGCCCTTTGCCATGAGCATGGACCTGTTGCCGGAAAGATCCGGATCCGAAAAACCGATGAGGGAAAATATTTCGGGGTGAAGACCCTGAGAGCAGAAGATACAGAAGCGGCGGATGAGATCCGTGAAAAGCACGAATCTCTCCGCCGCAGGAAAATGTTACGAAGCCAGGAGAAGATCTGATACGATGTTTCGTTCGTATTGCATTCCCCATCCGACCATTTGTTTCTTATAATAATATTTGCTTTTCAGACGCAGTGGGCCGACAGCATTCTGAAGAACGGCCTGGCGTTTGTTAAGCTGTGATTTTTTGATACCTTTTGGAATAGTCACATAAACCTTTGTCTGATAATAAAACGGATAGGTATTTCCGTTATTCTTAAGGATATATTTGTCACAGGGGAGTACCTTAAACGGGACTGGCTCCATGGACACCTTCATATCCACCTTTTCAAAATTTTCAAAACCATAATTGAAAAGAGAAGCAGTATCGCTGTAGGCATTTGCCGCAGAAGTAGAATTCAGGATCACGGCTACCAACGTTATATTTCCCCGTTTGCAGTAGGTGACAAGCGTGTTTCCGGATGCATCGGTATATCCTGTTTTTCCGCCACGGACACCTTCATAATAGTATTCGCCGTTTTTCATCATCTTGTGATGATTGAGCAGCTGACGGGCTTCGGTAAATTTATTGGTAGGCGGGATCTCGTAATAACGTTTGGTACAGTATCGCCGGAAAAGAGGGTTTAGCCAGGCGGATTTGGAGATCTTTGCCATGTCGGAGGCTGTGGTGTAATGATTCTCATCCGGAAGACCGTTAGGATTGTTAAAGTGTGTGTTCTTGCAGCCAAAAAGCTTGGCGCGCCAGTTCATGAGTTCTGTGAATTTCTTTACAGAACCGGAAACTTCTTCCGCAACGGCGACAGACATTTCATTAGCGGACTGGAGCATGACGGCCATCAGGGCCTGATCCCTGGTAAATTCTTCACCGGGAGCCGCATAAATACTGGAATCTCCGGCAGTTACACTGGTGGAAGCGTTCTCAGATACGGTAATATTTGTCTTAGCGTTCAGATTTTCGCAGGCAAGCAGTGTAGTCAGGATCTTCGTGATGCTGGCAGGATAGAGCTGTGTGTCCGCATTTTTGGAATAAAGAACGGCTTCTGTATTTACGTCCATAAGGACTGCAGCCTGTGCTTCGATGCCGGGACCTTTGGGCCACCCGTCAATGGAATCGGTGTCGGCGGCCTGAGAATAATAGCTGGAGTGAGCAGGCATGACTGCTGCGGCCTGACCGGATGACTGTCCATCAGGAACCGGTGTGGCAGTGACGATAGGATCACCATATTCATCGTATCCAAGAGGCGCGGAAGCGCTGCATGGCTCGGCGCCTGCAAGCAGGATTCCCACACAGAGAATACCGGCAAAGATCCGGCGCAGGGATCGTTTTTTCATATTTTTCATAATAAGATACCTTTCAGTAATAAATCCGGGAGAGAAGGTTATTATTCATTTGGAAATCAGTAACCGAAAAACTCTTGCCCGTTTTGTGATGAGGTGCAGTATTTCATTAATTATAGCATTGTATTAATGAAAAGCTGTATTTTTGCCCTCAAGATTCTGTAGTAGTATACCACTTTCCTCCCGGAAAAACTACTTGCAGTCTGTGAAAATTCCATTAAGAAGAAGTGAACATACATACAATAAGAAAAAATCCCTGAAAACACTTGACATATGGATTTTCCCCAACCTATAATAGACAACGTATATAGAAAAAAGCTGTGATGGAGACAGTAAGCCATATGGAAAGCTTGCAGCGAACCGGGGATGGTGGGAGCCCGGGACGAGTAAATATGGCGGAATATCACTCCTGAGCTTCAGTTCCGAAGTTGTCCGGTAGCAGCCGGGAAGAATATCTGATGTACAGATGATCATCAAGTAAGAGCTGACGGATTTCCTCCGTTACAGGGAACATATATCGGCAGATACAAAGAATTGTCCGCTATGAACAGACATGGAACAACGGCCCGCGCCATAACACAGAGCATAAGACGCAGGAATCCGGACACAGGCCCGTATAATGTAACAGGTGGTACAGCGAATCAGACTTCGTCCTTTTACAGGATGGGGTCTTTTTTTATAAGTGCCCGAGGCATTGGCACGAACAGGTATCTGTGAGGAAAGAATCCGCTGTGGCCTTACAGATGAGGCAGCAGCCAGTAATCAGACACAGGAGGTAAATATTGTGTATCGTAAAGTTGACACGAATCTGAATTTTGTTGACCGTGAAAAAGAAGTTGAGAAATTCTGGAAAGACAACAAGATTTTCGAAAAGAGTATGGACAGCCGTAAAGAGGGCGAGACATACACATTCTATGACGGACCGCCTACCGCTAACGGTAAGCCACATATCGGACATGTTCTGACACGAGTTATCAAGGATATGATCCCGAGATACCGTACAATGAAGGGCTACATGGTTCCAAGAAAAGCAGGATGGGATACTCACGGACTTCCGGTTGAGCTTGAGGTTGAGAAGAAGCTTGGTCTTGACGGCAAGGAGCAGATCGAGGAGTACGGAATGGAGCCGTTCATCCAGCAGTGCAAAGAGAGCGTATGGAAATATAAGGGAATGTGGGAGGATTTTTCCTCTACAGTTGGTTTCTGGGCTGACATGGAGCATCCTTATGTAACATACGACAACAATTTCATCGAGTCCGAGTGGTGGGCACTGAAAGAAATCTGGAACAAAGGTCTTCTTTACAAAGGCTTCAAGATCGTTCCTTACTGCCCGCGTTGTGGAACTCCGCTTTCCGCACAGGAGGTTTCCCAGGGATACAAGACTGTTAAAGAGCGTTCTGCTATCGTTCGTTTCAAGGTTGTCGGTGAGGATGCATACTTCCTGGCATGGACAACAACACCGTGGACACTTCCATCCAACGTTGCACTTTGTGTAAACCCGGATGAGATCTACTGTAAGGTAAAAGCAGCAGATGGCTATACCTACTACATGGCAGAAGCACTTCTGGACAAGGTTCTCGGCAAGCTTGCAAAGGATGATGAGCCTGCATATGAGATTCTTGAGAAATATAAAGGAACAGACCTTGAGCGTAAGGAATACGAGCCGCTTTTTGCATGCACAGGCGAGGCAGCAGCAAAACAGCGCAAAAAAGCTCATTTCGTAACCTGTGACAACTACGTTACCATGAGCGATGGTACCGGTATCGTTCATATCGCACCTGCATTTGGTGAGGATGACAGCCGTGTCGGACGTGAGTATGACCTTCCGTTCGTACAGTTCGTAGACGGACAGGGTAACATGACCAAAGAGACACCATATGCCGGTGTATTCGTAAAGAAAGCGGACCCTATGGTTCTCACAGACCTTGACAAAGAGGGCAAGCTTTTTGACGCACCGAAATTCGAGCATGATTATCCGCACTGCTGGAGATGTGACACACCGCTTATCTACTATGCACGTGAGTCCTGGTTCATCAAGATGACAGCAGTAAAGGATGATCTGATCCGTAACAATAATACTATCAACTGGATTCCGGAGAGCATCGGTAAGGGACGTTTCGGTGACTGGCTTGAGAACGTTCAGGACTGGGGTATTTCCAGAAACCGTTACTGGGGAACACCACTGAACATCTGGCAGTGTGAGTGCGGACATATGGAATCCGTGGGAAGCCGCCAGGATCTCTATGAGAAGAGTGGTGACGAACGTGCGAAGACCATCGAGCTTCACCGCCCATACATTGACGACATCACTATGAAGTGTCCGGATTGCGGCAAGACCATGCATCGTGTACCGGAGGTAATTGACTGCTGGTTTGATTCCGGAGCAATGCCTTTTGCACAGCATCATTATCCATTTGAAAATAAAGACTTGTTTGAGCAGCAGTTCCCGGCAGACTTCATCTCCGAGGCTGTTGACCAGACAAGAGGATGGTTCTACTCCCTTCTTGCTGAGTCCACACTGCTTTTCAATAAGGCTCCGTATAAGAATGTAATCGTTCTGGGACATGTACAGGATGAGAACGGACAGAAGATGAGTAAGTCCAAGGGAAATGCCGTTGATCCGTTTGACGCACTGAACAAATACGGCGCAGATGCTATCCGCTGGTACTTCTACATCAACAGTGCTCCATGGCTTCCGAACCGTTTCCACGGCAAGGCAGTTGTAGAGGGACAGAGAAAGTTCATGAGCACTCTGTGGAACACTTATGCATTCTTCGTATTGTATGCGAACATTGACAATTTTGATGCGACTAAATATACTTTAAATTACGATAAGCTTCCGGTTATGGATAAATGGCTGCTCAGCAAGCTGAATACCATGGTGAAGACTGTCGATGCAGATCTTGATTCCTACAAGATTCCGGAGGCTGCAAGAGCACTTCAGGAATTTGTTGACGATATGAGTAACTGGTATGTAAGAAGAAGCCGTGAACGTTTCTGGGCTAAGGGCATGGAGCAGGATAAGATCAATGCTTACATGACACTTTACACAGCACTGGTAACAGTTGCCAAGGCTGCAGCTCCGATGATCCCGTTTATGACTGAGGATATCTACCAGAACCTTGTAAGAAGCATTGATGCAGACGCTCCGGAGAGTATCCATCTCTGCGATTACCCGGAGGTAAACGAGGCATGGATCGACAAGGATCTTGAGGCAAACATGGAAGAGCTTCTTGAGATCGTTGTTCTCGGACGTGCATGCAGAAATACCGCAAACATCAAGAACCGTCAGCCGATCGGAACCATGTATGTAAAAGCTGAGAAAGCTATGGATAAATTCTACACAGATATCATCGCAGATGAGCTTAACGTAAAAGAAGTGAAATTCGCAGATGATGTAGAGTCCTTCATTTCCTACAGCTTCAAGCCGCAGCTCCGTACAGTAGGACCGAAATACGGCAAGCTTCTGAACGGCATCCGTACCGCACTCTCCGAGATCGACGGAACCGCAGCAATGAAAGCGCTGAGAGATAATGGTGTTCTCGTTCTTGACATTGACGGAAACAGAGTCGAGCTTGCAGAGGAAGACTTATTGATCGAAACAGCCCAGAGCGAGGGCTATGTGACAGAGACAGACGGTGAAACATCCGTTGTCCTTGATACAAACCTTACACCTGAACTGATCCAGGAGGGCTTTGTCCGCGAGATCATCAGCAAGGTTCAGACCATGCGTAAAGAGGCTGGTTTCGAAGTCATGGACAAGATCATTGTCTATGCAAAAGATAACGATAAGATCATGGATATCATGAAAGCAAACCAGGATGAGATCAAACGTGAAGTACTGGCAGAAAACATTGTTCTGGGAGAAGCAGAGGGTTACACCAAAGAATGGAACATCAACAAAGAGGCTGTAACACTGGGAGTATCCAAAGTACAGGAGGAAAACTAATGATTGACAAGCAGTTTGAGAAAGAGGAGTTCAAAAAAAGCGTAAAAGAAAACGTAAAATTCCTTTATCGAAAAACACTGGAAGAGGCTACACAGGAGCAGATTTTTCAGGCTGTAAGCTACACTGTGAAAGACGTGATCATTGACAACTGGCTTAAGAGCCAGAAGGCGTATGAAAAACAGGACCCGAAGATCGTATATTATATGTCCATGGAGTTCCTTATGGGCCGTGCCCTTGGAAACAACCTGATCAACCTTGGCGCATACGGCGAGGTTAAGGAGGCTCTTGAGGAGCTTGGACTTGACATTAACTGCATCGAAGACCAGGAGCCGGATCCGGCTCTTGGAAACGGTGGACTCGGAAGACTGGCAGCATGCTTCCTGGATTCCCTTGCAACTCTGAATTACTGTGCATACGGATGCGGAATCCGTTACCGTTACGGTATGTTCAAGCAGGAAATCCGTGACGGTTATCAGGTAGAGGCACCGGATAACTGGCTGAAGAACGGCTATCCTTTCGAACTCCGTCGTCCGGAGTATGCAAAAGAGGTTCATTTCGGCGGATATGTACGCGTTGAGTGGGATCCGGTGAAGAACGAGAATAAATTTATCCATGAGGGATATCAGGCAGTAAAGGCTGTTCCTTACGATATGCCGATCACAGGTTATAACAACGATGTTGTAAATACACTTCGTATCTGGGATGCAGAGCCGATCGTAGACTTCAACCTTGACTCTTTCGACAAGGGTGATTATCACAACGCAGTAGAGCAGGAGAACCTTGCACGTACTATCGTAGAGGTGCTTTATCCGAATGATAACCATATGGCAGGTAAAGAGCTTCGTCTGAAACAGCAGTACTTCTTCGTATCTGCCAGCCTTCAGGCAGCCATTGACAAATATAAGAAAACTCATGATGATATCACAAAACTTCATGAGAAGGTTGTATTCCAGATGAACGATACTCATCCGACTGTTGCAGTAGCAGAGCTGATGCGTATCCTCATTGATGAGGAAGGTCTTGGCTGGGATCAGGCATGGGATATCACAACAAAATGCTGTGCTTACACTAACCACACCATCATGTCCGAGGCACTTGAGAAATGGCCGATCGAGCTGTTTTCCAGACTGCTTCCGCGTGTATACCAGATCATCGAGGAGATCAACCGTCGTTTCATTCTTGAGATCCAGCAGAAATATCCTGGAAATTTCGAGAAGATCAAGAAGATGGCGATCATCTATGACGGACAGGTTAAGATGGCTCACCTCGCGATCGTTGCAGGCTACTCTGTAAACGGTGTTGCACGCCTTCATACTGAGATTCTCAAGAATCAGGAGCTGAAGGATTTCTATGAGATGATGCCTGAGAAGTTCAACAACAAAACAAACGGTATCACACAGAGACGTTTCCTTGCTCATGGAAACCCGCTTCTGGCTGACTGGGTAACGGACAAGATCGGACCGGACTGGATCACAGATCTTTCCCAGCTTTCCAAGCTTAAGGTTTATGCAGACGATGAGAAGGCTCTTCAGGAGTTCATGACCATCAAGTTCAAGAACAAAGAGCGTCTTGCAAAATATATCCTGGAGCACAATGGTGTTGAGGTTGACCCGCACTCCATCTTCGATATCCAGGTTAAGAGACTTCATGAGTACAAACGTCAGCTTCTCAACATCCTGCATGTGATCTATCTGTACAACCAGATCAAGGCACATCCGGAGATGGATTTCTATCCGAGAACATTTATCTTTGGTGCAAAAGCTTCCGCAGCTTATGCACGTGCAAAGAAGATCATCAAGCTGATCAACTGTGTGGCAGATGTTGTAAACAATGATGCATCCATCAACGGTAAGCTGAAGGTTGTATTCATCGAGAACTACCGTGTATCCAACGCCGAGATCATTTTTGCGGCAGCAGATGTTTCAGAGCAGATCTCCACAGCAAGTAAAGAGGCTTCCGGTACAGGTAACATGAAATTCATGCTGAACGGTGCTCCGACACTTGGAACCATGGATGGTGCTAACGTTGAGATCGTACAGGAGGTTGGCGAGGAGAACGCATTTATCTTCGGTATGAGCTCCGACCAGATCATCAACTATGAGAATAACGGCGGTTACGATCCGGACTTCATCTACAACACAGATCCGGAGATCCGTCAGGTACTGATGCAGCTGATCAACGGAACCTTCTCCAGCGATACAGAGATGTTCCGTGACATCTACAATTCACTTCTCGACAAACGCAACATGCCGAGACCTGACCAGTACTTCATCCTTGGCGACTTCCGTTCCTATGCAGAAGCACAGAAACGTGTTGAGGAAGCATACAAAGATGAGAAACGCTGGGCTAAGATGGCACTTCTTAACACAGCATGCAGCGGTAAGTTCACATCCGACAGAACTATCCAGGAGTATGTAGATGATATCTGGCATCTGGATAAGGTTGTTGTGAAAGAGAACTAAGATATATAAAGTAATCTGCAAAGTATTACCATAAAATAAATTTACACACAAAAACAGGGCTCGTCAGAAGTGGCGACGGCCCTGTTTTTTGTGTGTAAATTATGCCGGATTGATGACGATCCGGTTCCGCCTGGCCAGTGCAATGGCGATATGGCAGCCTTCCGCGATGGCGCAGGCTTTATCGGCAAAGCTGATGATCCAGGCTTCCTTGTTGCGTGGAAGAGGTCCCAGAGGGAACATATGTGAGAGTATCGCATCCAGCTCTCTGTCTGTGACATCAAAGTGTGCGGCACTGTTGTCTGCGGCAGCCTTCGGGTGATAAAACGCCTGATGCTCACCGGTCGGAGTCTCCGCCTTGAAGTCATAGGGACAGAAATCGTGGAGAAGCCCTGCCCTTGCGGCAGCTTTCTCGTCACATCCCAGCTTCCTGGCAATGAACCAGGAGAGGTAAGAAACATTGATACTGTGCATGAGCCGTGTGGTCCACTGGTGGTGGGTGTACAGGCTCAGCTTCAGGAACTCTCTGTTACAGAGGATGTTCTTCACAAGCTCATGATATTCCTGTGAGACCTCATCCGACACCGTGATATCCATCGGCAATCACCTTCTTTCTTTTGTTTATAACTTCATTATGACGATTATGGAGAAAAATGCAATATGGTTTATAGTTTTTTTAGAAATTAGCTTGGACAAATTTATTTGGGATGGGAAATGTCAGCGCGCAGAAGTAAGGAGAGTGTTTTTTGGGGGTCTGTTCTTTGGAAAATTATGGTATAGTAAAGTGAAAACGCTATAACGGTTTTATGGACAGCTATATAAGATAGGCTGAAAATAGCTGATTTAGATGGTTGACATAATAAAAAGAAGAGGAGCGTAATATATATGAAACCAGAAAAACTGATCGAAGTACTTTCCGTTGCAGAGCGGTTAAAGGATGCAGTGCGTCATAGTTATACTTCCGGTGGCAGGCGGGAGAGCGTTGCAGAGCATTCCTGGAGGATCACGTTGATGGCATATTTTGTCAGTGATGAGTTTCCTGAGGCAGATCTTCTGAAAATTATGAAAATGTGCCTGATCCATGATCTGGGAGAAGCTTTTACCGGTGATATCCCGGCCTTTGAAAAAACGGATAAGGATTCGGAGAAAGAAGCCGATGTGCTGGGAGAATGGGTGAAGACTCTGCCGGAGCCGTTCAATAAAGAAATGTCAGAAATCTATCAGGAAATGGAAGAGCAGCAGACTCTGGAGGCCAGGATCTATAAAGCTCTGGACAAGCTGGAAGCCCTGATCCAGCACAATGAATCTGATATTAAAACCTGGATTCCGCTGGAGTATGATCTGCAGATGACTTACGGAAATGAGCAGGTGAAATTCTCAGAATATCTGACAGAGCTTCGCGCAAAGGTTCGGGAAGATAGTGTACAGAAAATTCAGAAAAAACATTGATGAAGATGAAAAACTCCTGTATACTAATATGTATAGAATAAGTCCAAAAGGCTTATAAAAGGGGGAAAAAGTAATGAAAAAAGCAGTAAAGAGATTATTGGTGTTATTTCTGGCACTTACATTTATCGTGACAGATCTTGCAGTAGCACCGGTCACAGCACAGGCGGCGGGTACGCTCAAATTTCATAAGACTATTGCTCTTATGAAAGGTGAGGAAATCGGATATGGAATCATAAACTCCGTCAGATCCGACAAAGTTCTGGGACTGAAATCCAGTAATACCAATGTGGTATCAGTAAGAAAGATGCCGTTTCTGGGTGATTATACCATTACGCTGAAGGCAAAAAAAACAGGAACTTCTATTGTATCCTTCAAAGTAAAAAGAAAGAATGGAAAAACATATTCTTTTAAATCTAAAGTTACGGTACATAATTATAAAAATCCGTTAAATGTGTGCAAATTCGGAAGAAAGATTATAAAAAATCCTTTGATAAAAAGACCATGGTCCCGGTTGCAAAAGGTTATCCCAGAAAGGCAAAAGTATGTATCACTGCAAAGAAGGGCTACAAGATAGTTGCAATATATTACAGTGAACACGGAACCGGAAGACAGAGAAAGATCAAAAACGGAAGTACAGTCACTATGGATGGATCACATTATCTGCAGATATTGTATAAGAATACCAGCAAAAATTATGTATCATCGGTATATCTGGATGGATATAGTATGTAGAGATGACGAAAAAAGGAACCGGGAGACCGGTTCCTTTTTTGGTGATTTCCTGCTAAATTGAAAACTTTTTAATTTCATCCTGTGTAAGATCGATAAGTTTTTTTCTATGTTTTTTTGCATATCTTGATAATTCGAGTAAATTTACATGGCAGGATGGGGCATTCATGTAGGGGTTAGGTTTTTTAAAGTATTCTGGATTGAGGGCTGATTTTTTTAAAAATTTAGGTTTCGTTCCATTCATAATGATACACCTCCAATAGATTCTTTGCCTGTTCTTCATCAATGAAAAACTGATATTGATGAAGCATTCCCAAATATTCTGCATGGAATACATTTATATAATGTTGTAACAGTTCTTCATTAGCAGCAAATCCATGAACAGCACCTTCATATCCCCATTCCATAGATTTATCTGCAGCTATAGCAAAAAGATGTCCGCCTACACCAACATATTTCTGCTTATCGTATTCATGTTTATTGTTATGTGGAGCAGTACAGGCCCAATGGATATAAGCTGCATTGGAATCTTTATCATTTTTTTATGCCTATGAGCCCTTGAATAGAATTATCTTCTTTTAGTGCAAGAGCGTAAACATCAACATTTCTGGGGAGTTCATTCCAATTAATGTGCCAGCCATTAGATTTCTGAAATTCCTTCAGGTATGCACGACTTTGGATTTTAAAAACAACCGTTTCTTTAATTTCTCCAGTTTTTGTGTTCTTTAAACAAGGAACAATTTCATCTATCCATATGTTAATACAGCCTTGTTCTAATAAGATCATGGAATCCTCCCAATAAAGAAATGTAGTGATGTGAAATAAATAAAGAAATTTCCATACGTTGGAAATCGAGAAGAATTTGTAATACTTAAGAATTTATTTATATAAGTATACTATTTTGGGCACGATTTTTCAATTAAAATATTTCGACAATTTATGACATATTAGTTAAGATCACTTGCAAAGTTGCACACTAATTTGCACATATTCATCAAAAAGAGGGAACCATTTTGAATGATTCCCTCTCGTAAAGATCCTTATTTTATGCGGCTTTATTATTTGCCGAAGTATCTTTTAAGCAGACCAGCGAATGCTTTTCCGTGTCTTGCCTCGTCTCTTGCCATTTCATAAGTCACTTCGCTTCGCTCGTGACTTCAAAAAACTTCTGAGTGCTGATATTTCAAGGCTTTTTAGAATGTTTTTATTTGTTTTATATTAGCACACTGTGCAACTTTTTAGTAGTATCTTTTCAAAAATTTGCACTCTGATCTACACTATTGGAGGTCAGAAAAATGGGAAAACAGAATGATGTAGGTGTATTTCAGCTTGAAAATGGAAAATGGGCGTTTCGTTATACATTCACAAAAAATGGAAAACGTAGTTCTAAAAGAAGCTGCAAGGATGAATTTGGTAATTCATTAAATACAAAAAGGGCAGCGATTAAGGCAAGACAGATTGCTGTTGATGCAGAAGCATTGAATCAACCACTAAAACCAGTAGAACGAAAAACAGTTGCAGAAGTATTTAAGGAATACAGAGAGAAAGGTTGTTCAGGTAAGGCGTATCAGACAATCAGAAAACAAGATTCTCTTTGGGAAAATCATATCAGAGATAAGTTCGGCAGCAGATATGTTGATGATATTACTGTTGCAGAAGTCAATGATTATTTATTTTAATTATATTATGTGGATGATTACACATATAAATATACAGAAAGTTTTTTAAAGATATTTTATCTAATTTTTGGACAAGCATATTCGCGTAATTATTTGAGCGTTGATATATACAGTAAACTGTGTATGAACAAGGATACGAAAATCAAAATGCCAAAATTGAAAACAGATGAAAATACTGAAATTGTGACATTTAGCGAAGAGGAAATTTCTCTTTTAGATGAATACTTTAAGGGAACAAATGCAGAAATAGCATATTTACTTGGAAAATATTGTGGACTTCGTATCAGTGAATGTTATGGCTTGAAGTGGGATCATGTGAATTTTGAGAATAATTCTATCAGTATTGACAGACAGATGCAGTATCAAAATGGACTAATCAAGCTAGTGCCACTAAAAACAAGAAATGCCAAAAGAACAGTGTATATGAATAAAGTGTTAAAAGAACATTTACAAAAACAGTGGCAGCAGTCAAAAGAGGATGCAGTTACCTTTGCCGCTGTAAGGGAACAAAAACAACGATTTATAGATGATCTTGACAGCAGCAGAATTTCTTCCACAAAACTTGTGAATTGCTTACCTAATGGAACAATTCAGACTGTAAACTCTTTTAAATATCCATCAAGAGAGATTAAGAGTAAGTTTGGCATTCAGTTCAAATATCATTATCTGAGGCATACTTTTGGAACAAGGATGGCTGAAATGAATACTCCGCAGCATTTACTTTGTTCTATTATGGGGCATGGAAATATTCATGTAACGCAACAATACTATATAGCAGTATCTAAAAGAGGAATTGAGATTTTACAAAATAATTTAAATCAGCTTTAAGTATCAACTTTTAAGAACTTTAGACAACTTTTAAGAAGAAAACCGTCAGAATCATTAACTTTTTGACGGTTTTCTATCTCTTTTATTCGTTTTTATAGCGGTCTGAAATATCAGAGAGAAAATTTTTCATATCTTCTACCACATCAGAGGGTGCAATGATAGTTGCCTTTTTGCGGAAACCGCAGACCCATGCAAGAAACTGATCACTGATTTCTACTGTGGCAGCTACTATAAAATGAGAGTTTCCATCTGCTGAGTAAATAGCGTCTTTTGTTCCAAAGCGTTCAATCGCAGTATCCAAAAGAGGATTAATAAAACGTATGCGGACACGACGTTTTTTACCGCCAAACATAGAAAAAACTCTTTGTGTATAACTGTCCATATCTATTGATAAGTATTCTTCTTCGCCCTCTCTTGGCTGATTTTCCAGAACCTTAATATTTTTCATTCGGTCAACACGAAAAGTTCTCATAGCTTTCGCATAATCACTATATGCTAAAAGATAATAGTTTCCGTCATTAATAAGTAGTTTAAAGGGGCTTACAATATAAGCGGCTCCTTTGCGGCGCTCAACCTGTGAATGTACGTCACTGATTTGATATTTCATATATTGAAAACTTATTTTTGATGGCGTTCGTGGCTGCGCATCCCAACGGCGTGACATAGCATAATTGATATTAGCAATATTGTTTAAAATCCCCTTTCTGTTAGTCTTTACACGATCGCAGAGAAATACTTCCTCTTGAAGCTGTTCTGCTGCAAAATTACTTCCTAACGAACCGATTTTTTCCACAAGTTCTTTTGCTTTACTTTGGGAAATAAACTTTGTGGCGTGAACACATTCCGCAAGCAATTTTAAATCGTCAAGTTCAAAATCCCTTGAAAGAAGTCGATAATAAGAGCCGCCTTGTGTGGGGCATTCAATATCCATACCAAATTCATCACGTAAAATAAGAATATCTCTAAGGACAGAACGACGTTCCGCAAGAATATCATGCTCAGTTTCCAAATAGTCAATAATATCTTTGATTGTTGTTGGATGGTTTTCATCTGTGTTTTTTAAAAAGTATTCCGCTACATAGAGCGTTTTCAGCTTTTGTTTTTCTGATTTTGGCATAACTGTACCTCGCTTGTGGAAACTATTATATCAGTATTCTATCATTCCAAGAGCAAAGAAAAAAGAGTGGATTTCCACTCTCATTCAATCTTTATATTCTCAATCCCATGTCGCAAGATAATATTTATCAATTCATTTCGTGAATAATTGCTTTCCGCTGCAAGTTGGTCTAAAGATGCTAAAATATCCTCTTTCAATCTGACTGTGATAACCCTGCTGCCATCTTCGCCACGCTTTTTTATTACTAAAGGTTCGTTCTTCATTCTATATCACTCCTTAATCTGTATTCGATTATAGAGTGTCTAATGACTGTTTTATATATTACGAATTAGTATCTATTTGTAATACATAATCGGATTGTAAAAAAGCACGCTTTATGGTACTATGAAAGAAAAAATCCAAGGAGGAAAAGGAGTATGAAAAGAATCAAAAAACTGTCAGTTATGCTATTGTGCTGTTTACTGTTAAGCGTGATTGCCATGCCAGTTTCAGCCAGTGCCGCAAAGCTGAACAAAAAGAGTATTTCCCTTAATGTTGGAAAAACTTACATTTTGAAAGCAAGTGGAACAAAGGGGAAAATTACTTGGACAAGCAGCAAAAAGAGTGTAGCAACAGTATCTTCAAAAGGTGTTGTAAAGGCTAAGAAGAAAGGAACAGCGGTCATCACCGCAAAATATGGAAAGAAAAAACTTACTTGCAAAGTGACAGTTAAGCAGCCAGTAAAAAGCATAAAGCTGAATAAAACATCAGCTACACTTAAAAAGGGGAAATCTCTTACTTTAAAAGCAACAATTTCTCCAAGCAGCGCTAACAATAAAGCGGTAACTTGGAGTTCAAGCAATAAAAAAGTAGCAACAGTATCTTCAAAAGGTGTTGTGAAAGCTGTTGGAAATGGAACTGCCACAATTACAGTGAAAGCGAAAGATGGAAGTGGGAAGAAAGCGACTTGTAAAATTACGGTAGGAACAACGAATACCACTCCAACTTATAAAAAGGTGGAACTCACACTGGATAATTGGCAGGACTATATTGAAAAGATTGAAATTCCATATTATGCAACAAATGCCTTTGGAGAATTTGATCACCTTGAGGTGACATATTATTATATTATAAAACCTGAGTATATGCCTTATTTAGACATTTGTCTTATGCTACATCTGTTGAAAGTGGAATAATTTTGGCTTCTGGTTTTTTGGCTCTTTTATCTTCGTAGATCAGTTTTCCGTTTTTTAATGTCGGAATTTTGTTGTAATTAGGAAACTGTGCAATAAACCAGTTATATACAAAGTTATAAGGGCTTTTCTGGGATTTTGACTGTGCTTCAATAGTATCCATTACTGCATTCATTTCATCTGCATTGTCTAAAACATTAATGTAGGTACGCATTTTTTCATAATGTGAGATTTTTGAATTTAGATGCAGTCTTTTTTTCTCTGCCAGACTTAACAATAATAGTCATTGTAGGGAAGTCCGCAAGAATATTTTTAAGAAGTTTATATTCAGCAGTTCCATATTCTTCTGATGCTTTTTTG
>ENA-OQBT01000722-OQBT01000722.1-human-gut-metagenome-genome-assembly--contig:-NODE-722-length-18079-cov-2.675524_pt1 | contig 18079 bp, 22 predicted proteins | sample MGYA00242749_ERZ504557 | MGnify/ENA primary metagenome ERZ504557 (study PRJEB26092, sample SAMD00036243) | human gut metagenome | host: Homo sapiens | study: EMG produced TPA metagenomics assembly of... | reverse complement strand
TGAGCAAATATGTTTTATCCAGACTCTTTTCCAAAACATTCCATAGAAACTTTAATCAATATCTTAACGATGCAAGGCTGAACTATGCATGCCATCGTTTGGAAAATACGAGTGATTCTATTACAAACATTTGTCTGGATAGTGGATTTGAAAGTCAGAGAACATTTAACCGAGTATTTAAAGAAAGATATAAAATATCACCGAGTGACTACCGGAGTACATGTCTGAAAGATATGTTGTCATAACATATAGATTAATAAATTCAATAAAAATCTGATTATCAGTCTGAAATAAGTATCTCTGGGTGTTATTTATAATATGGGGTAGTGGTTAATTATTATGTCATGTATGAATGGGGAAGAAACAAACGGAGAACTGCTTCAGAAAAAGAAGTAGACAAACTGTAAATAAAGAAGTTAAGAGAGGCTGTTACTTTAGAAACTATTTAAAGAAGTAACAGAAGTCGGGGAAGCGTTAGAAAAGATACAAGAAACATAAATCAATATTGTTCGTTCTATTTTCAGTAACACATTTCGCAATGCGAAAAATAGGTTGCTGAACAGTCATTGCCTATATTATAATGAAGCTATAGCACCCTGTTAAATAATACATTTGAGAAAGTTCAACTTTCACGCTCTGTTGAGCCAGATCAATATACATTATTTACGAGGAGTGCTACAGGTACAATAAAAAACGGACAAGAGGCAGACTGATATGGAAAATAAACTGGAATATTTAAAAGAATATCTGAAGGGACTTGGCAGTGTAGCAGTTGCTTTCTCAAGTGGAGTGGATTCTACATTCTTATTAAAAGTAGCTCATGATGTGCTGGGTGATAAGGCGATTGCGATTACGGCTCAATCCTGTTCTTTCCCGAAAAGAGAGCTGAATGAAGCGAAGGCATTCTGCGAGAAAGAGGGGATTCAGCATGTGATCTGCCAGTCTGAGGAATTGGAGATTGAAGGATTTTCAAAGAATCCTCCGAACAGATGTTATTTATGTAAAAAAGAACTGTTTGAGAAGATTGGCGATATTGCAAAAAAGAATGGGATTGAATATATTGCAGAGGGATCAAATATGGATGATAACGCGATTACAGACCAGGTCTGATCGCCGTAAAAGAACTTGGAGTTAAGAGCCGCTACGTGAGGCGAAGCTGACGAAAGCGGAGATCAGAGAATACTCAAAGGAACTGGGGCTTCCGACTTGGGACAAACAGTCATTTGCCTGTCTGTCCTCCAGGTTTGTCTATGGAGAGACCATCAGTGAGGAAAAGCTTGGAATGGTTGAGAAAGCAGAGCAGCTTTTACTTGACTATGGATTCCATCAGGTACGTGTCCGTATTCACGGTTCACTTGCAAGAATTGAGACTATGCCGGAGGAATTTCCGAAACTTCTGGAAAAAAATGTCCGAGAGGATATTGCAAAGAAATTTAAGGAGTATGGATTCACTTATGTGACCATGGATATTCTGGGATATCGTATGGGAAGTATGAACGAAACACTTGGCGAAAATGACAAAACGACTGCAGATAGCAGCCTTAGGGGTAAAAACGAATGACAGTAAAAGAGAGAATAACAGCACTTCGTGCACGCATGAAAGAGACAGGAATTGATGCATATCTGATCCCTACAGATGATTTCCATGGTTCGGAATATGTAGGTGAATATTTCAAATGCAGAAAATATATCACAGGATTTACCGGTTCTGCAGGCACTGCGGTGATCATGCAGGATATGGCAGGATTGTGGACGGATGGACGTTATTTTATCCAGGCTGCAGATCAGCTGGAGGGAACAGGAATTACTTTATTTAAAATGGGTGAACCGGAAGTTCCCACAGTTCATGAATTTCTGAAAAAAAATCTGACACAGGGAAGGTGTCTGGGATTTGACGGACGTACTGTCAGTGCAAAAGAGGCAGCAGAATTGGAGAAAATGCTGGATGAAAACGGTGTGTCTCTCAGTGTTGATCACGATCTGGCAGGCGATATATGGGAAAACCGTCCGGTACTTTCCTGTGAACCGGTTACAGAGCTGGATATAAAATGGGCAGGAGAATCCAGAGCTGATAAATGCGCAAGAATCCGCAAAGCAATGGAGAAGAAGGGTGCAGATTTATTTGTACTGACTTCTCTGGATGATATTGCCTGGCTGTTAAATATACGTGGGGGAGATATCCACTGTTGTCCGGTGGTTCTTTCTTATCTTGTAATGACAAAAACAGAGATCAGACTTTTTGCAAATGAGAAAGCCTTTCAGACAGATGTACTGGAAGCGCTGGAAAAAGATGGTGTGACCCTTTTTCCCTATGACAGTATCTATGAGTATGTGAAAACATTTAAAAAGGACAAAAAAGTTCTTCTCTGCAAAAAGAAAGTCAACAGTCGTCTGGTTAGCAATATTCCGGCAGACACTCGGATTTTGGATGAAGAAAATCTTACACTTCTTCCCAAGGCAACGAAGAATCCTGTTGAGGTGGAAAATGAACGCATTGCGCATATCAGAGACGGAGTTGCAGTTACAAAGTTCATATACTGGTTAAAGAAGAATGTTGGAAGGAGTCCGATCACAGAATTAAGTGCAGCAGAAAAGCTATATGAATTCCGTTCGGAACAGGAGGATTTCATAGATAACAGTTTTGATCCGATTATTGCCTATGGAAAGCATGCTGCTATTGTACATTATTTTGCAACACCCGAAACGGATATTCCTCTGGAACCATCCGGCTTTCTTCTGGCAGATACAGGAGGACATTATAAAGAGGGAACTACTGATATTACCCGTACTGTTGTCATGGGATCGACTACTGAGGAAGAGAAAAAGTACTTCACAGCAGTTTTGCGGGGAACTCTGAATCTGGGAGCTGCCAGATTTCTTCATGCTGTACCGGTGTAAATCTGGATATTCTGGCGAGACAGCCGTTGTGGGAAATGGGAGAGGATTTTAAACATGGAACCGGTCATGGAGTAGGATATCTTCTGAATGTCCATGAAGGACCCAATAGCTTCCGATGGAAAATTGTTCCGGGTGGAAATGCAGTGCTGGAGGAGGGAATGATTACCTCTGATGAGCCGGGATATTACAGAGAGGATGGATTTGGAATCCGTCATGAAAATCTGATGGTCTGTAAAAAAGCTGAAAAAACAGAGTATGGTCAGTTTATGTGCTTTGAATTTCTGACTATGGTACCTTTTGATCTGGATGGAGTGGTGCCGGAACTGATGAGTGTCCGGGAACGTAACCTTCTCAATGATTACCATGCGCAGGTATATGAGAAGATTTCTCCGTATTTGAACGAAGAAGAAAAAGAATGGCTGAAAGATGCTACCCGGGCAATCTGATAAAAATAAAAAAACATTTTACAAAATCAAAAAGAGGAACAGCCGTGATGGACAGCTGTTCCTTTTTGATTTATTATCTGGCTTGTTTTATTCAGAAACTTTTGCAAACTGGCTGTTATATAAAGTATGGTAAAATCCACCTTTTGCAATCAGCTCATCATGAGTACCCTGCTCAATGATACTTCCGTCTTTCATAACAAGAATCAGATCTGCATTTCGGATGGTTGAAAGCCTGTGAGCTACGATAAAGCTTGTTCTTCCCTCCATCATTCGTTCAAACGCTTCCTGAATTTGTAATTCTGTTCGTGTATCAATACTGGAAGTGGCTTCATCCAGGATCAGCATCGGAGGCAGACAGAGCATAACTCGTGTGATACACAGCAGCTGTTTCTGTCCCTGGCTTAAGCTGTCTTCGTTGAGCATGGTGTCCAGTCCTTTAGGAAGCCTCCGGATAAATTCCCAGCTGTGGGTAAGCTTGGCTGCTTCGATGATTTCAGTATCTGTAGCTTCCGGTTTTCCAATCGAGATATTGTCGCGGACAGTTCCGTTTTTGATCCATGTTTCCTGAAGCACCATACCATAGCTGCTTCTGAGAGAATGGCGGGTAATGTCTCTGATTGGTTTGCCGTCAACGGAAATAGATCCGGAATTTACATCATAGAATCTCATCAGAAGATTGATAAAGGTTGACTTACCGCATCCGGTAGGTCCTACAATGGCAACGCGCATACCTGGTTTTACATGGAGATTAAAGTCCTCAATCAGTTTCTTTGATTCATCATAATGGAAGCACACATTCTTAATATCTACTTCACCCTTTACATCTTTCAGTGTCTCAGAAGCCTCTGCAACTTCCGGTTCCTCCTCCAGCAGATCGAAGATTCTGCCTGCACAGGCAAGAGCATTCTGAAGTTCTGTAACAACGGAACTGATATCATTGAATGGTTTCATATACTGGTTGGCATAGGAGAGAAGTACGGAAAGTCCTCCGACTGTCAGTCTGCCTCCAGGGATAATGAATGCACCCACCAGTGCAACACAGGCATAAATAATATTATTGACAAAACGGGTGGAAGGGTTTGTCAGGCTGCTGTAAAAAACAGCCTTCAGACTGCATTCCTGTAATTCTTCGTTAACCTTTGCAAAGCGTTCAGAAGATTTTTCCTCATATCCAAAAGCCTGAACAACCTTCTGGTTTCCAATCATCTCTTCAATGAGAGCAGTCTGACGTCCTCTGGCATCGCTTTGCTTCCGGAACATCTGGAAGGTATGGGAAGAAATAAATTTGGCCACCAAAAAGCTTACGGGGGTCAGGACAATGACCATCAATGTAATCCAGAAGTTTTTGGAGAACATGAAGATCAGTGTTCCGATGATCGTTACGATTCCGGAAAAAAGCTGGGTAAATCCAAGCAACATACCATCGGATAGAATATCTGTATCTGCGATAATACGGCTGATGATATCTCCGGTACTGTGTCCGTCAAGGTAAGAGAGGGGAAGTACCTGAATGTGTCGGATGGCTTTGGCACGGATATCCTTTACTGTCTGGTAGGTCATGCGATTATTTATCACATTCATAAGCCACGTGGCAGCAGAAGAGAGGATGACCATTACAAGGATACGTGACAGGTAATACCACATCATTTCGAAGTTTACCTGATGTTGGGCAATGACCTGATCAATGGCATTTCCGAATAGGATTGGGACATACAGCTGAAGGATAACGGAAACTGCTGCCAGTATGATACTGAAGATCAGCAGAAAACGGTATCTTCCGATGAAACGCAGTACTTTAAAAAAAGTTTCGCTGCTTTTGCTTTTAGCAGGATCTTTTATTGTTGATCTGCTCATACAGTCACCTCCTTCATTATATTACCTGCAGATACAGAGGAGTATCTGGCTCTTTCTTCCGGAAACTGAGAGAAGTAGATTTCCCGGTAAGTATCACAGGTACGCAGCAGTTCAGCATGAGTACCTTACCTGCCAGAGTACCGTTATCAAGGACAAGGATCAAGTCTGCCTGCTGAATGCTGGAGGAACGCTGGGATACCAGAAATGTAGTTACTTTCCAGTCAAGTCTGTTGAGAGACTTACGCAGTGCTGCATCAGTGGCAAAGTCCAGGCACTGGCACTGTCATCCAGAATCAGGATTTCAGGTTTTTTTACCAGGGCACGGGCAATGGTAAGTCTTTGTTTCTGCCGCCGGAAAGGTTTTTACCGTTCTGTTCCAGCATAAAATCAAGCTGTCCCGGTTTACCCTCTACTACCTCTTTTCCCTGTGCTGTGGTAAGTGCCTGCCATAGATCCTCGTCAGAGGCATCTTCCCGGCCCCATTTCAGATTGTCTCGGATAGAGCCTTTGAAAAGAGCTGCCTTCTGTGGAACAACGCCGATTCTGGAGCGGAGATCACTTCTGGTGTAATTTTCAATATTCTGACCATCCAGCAGAACAGTTCCTTTGCTGGCATCATAGAATCTGGAGATCAGATTTACCAGAGTGGTTTTTCCGCTTCCTGTACCACCGATAATACCTACGGTCTGTCCCTTTTTTACAGAAAAACTGATATGGGAAAGACTGGGGGCACCGGCTTTGCTGTACTCAAAGGTTACGTCATTGAATACGATGGCATTTTCAGAAAGTGATGCATCAGCAGTTGCTGTTGCAAGGTCCTTCGATATCTGAGCAGAATATGTGGAGGAAGAGGGGTAATCCATAGTAGATTTCACTTTCAGGATATCTGCCACACGTCCTGCGCAGGCTGCAGATTTGTTCAGGGTGATGATCAGGGAGCAAGCTTGATCAGTTCCACGATCATCTGAGCCATATAGTTATAAAGGGCAACAACCTGTCCCTGCTGCATACCGCCAAGATTTACTTCTACTCCTGCTTTCTGGATCAGAATAACAGTAGCAATATTGATCAGTACATAAGTGACCGGATTTAACAAAGCGGAAAGCTTTCCTACAAAGAGATTTAACTTTGTCAGCTCCTGATTGCGGGTATCAAATTCTGCAACTGCCTCTTTTTCGCGGCAGAATGCACGGATAACGCGGACGCCTGTAAGGTTTTCTCTGGTCAGTCCGGTTACTGTGTCCAGTTTTCCCTGTACCTTTTTAAACAGAGGAATACTGAAAAACATAATGACAAAGACAACCAGAAACAGAAACGGGATCGCAACAGCAAAAACCAGAGCACATTTAAAATCAATGGTAAATGCCATGACCATGGATCCAAGTACGATAAACGGACTTCGAAGAAGAAGACGAAGCCCCATGTTCAGTCCGTTCTGGACCTGATTGATATCGTCGGTAAGTCTTGTGATCAGGGTGTCTGTTCCCAGGGTATCCAGCTCTGTAAAAGACAGATGCTGTACATGGTCATAAACTGCCTGTCTTAATTTAGTGGCAAAGCCCACGCTGGCTTTGGCTGCAAAGAACTGAGCTGTAATGCTGCTGGCAAGACCAAGAGCTGCCATTAAAATAAGAATAAAAAATCTCTGGACAATGTATTTGTTGTCATGGTTTGCAATACCTACATCAATGATCTGTGCAATGACGATAGGCACGATCAGGTCAAATACAACCTCCAGAAATTTAAAAAATGGCGCCAGGATGCTTTCTTTTTTGTAGTTTTTTAAATAAACTGCCAATGAACGCATTTTAAAAATTCCTTCCTTTCGTAAAAAATCTTTCCTATATTATTTCTTCCTTTTTTTGAAAAATAATACATTCAAAAGTGTATCATTTGAGACTTTTTTGTCAAGAAGAATGTGCAAAACAGCTGAACTTTGGAGAAAATTCAGCTTGACTTCAAAAAAAGATATTATTAAAATATTCCGTGGCACTATTTGTGCACTGACAATTGATAAATTATTATTACCATAATGAGGAAGAGACAGACTATGGAGATTATTGAGACATTTGGTCATTATGTGGAAAATCTGACGGATAAAAAGCCTCAGTCAGCCCGCCGGCTGTTAAAAACCGGTTGGGAGGTGCAGAATCTGAAGTTCCGTTACATGCAGGACAAGAGACTGATGCCTGCAGACAGGCACCTTGCAAATCTGATGATGGATACCATGCTGCGTCCACTTCAGAAACCGGAAGATTCTGTTATTGTAAGTATTTTTACTCCCTGTGAAATGATGCAGGAGGTGGGATTACATCCCTATAATGTAGAAGGATTTTCCTGCTATCTTTCTGCAAGCAAAGCAGAGAGGGCATTTTTGCAGCAGGCAGAGAATCAGGGAATTGCAGAGACACTGTGCAGTTATCACAAGACATTTCTTGGTGCAGCGCAGAAAGGACTTCTGCCAAAGCCTAAATGTATTGTTTATACCAACCTGACCTGCGATGCTAACCTGCTCACCTTCCGTACCCTGCAGATTTTTACCAGGTACCTGTATTTGCCATTGATGTACCATGGAATCAGACCACAGAGAATGTACAGTATGTGGCAGATCAGTTAAAGGATTTAAAAATATTTCTGGAAAAAAATACAGGAAAAACAATCTCTGAGGACAGATTAAAGGAACGTCTTGCCTGCAGTAAGCGGACTCTGGAGAATTACAAAAAATATCAGCAGATGCGTGCAGACAGATATGTGCCCTCTGATCTGGTCACACCCTTGTATGCAGGAATGACAAACAATATCCTTCTGGGAACAGCAGAAGAAGAGAAGTATACACAGATGCTTCTTGAAGATATTAAGAAAGCACCGGCAGCGAAAGGGAAGCACATTTACTGGATGCATACCATTCCATTCTGGTCGGATGCAGTGCGCCAGGAGCTTTGCTTCAGTGAGAAAGCCAGATCGTAGGATGTGAACTTGCAGAAACCTGTGAGCCGGATTTTGATCCTGAGAACCCCTTTGAAGCAATGGCAGAAAGAATGGTATATCATTCACTGAACGGAAGTGCCCTTAGAAGGATTGAAGCCGGTATCCGCCATGCGAAACAGGCAGGAGCAGACGGTGCTGTGTGGTTTGGACATTGGGGATGTAAACATACGCTTGGTGCGGCACAGCTTGCAAAGAAGAAGTTCGAGGAAGCCGGTCTGCCCCTTTTGATCCTGGACGGTGACGGGTGTGATCGAAGCCATGGAGGAGAAGGACAGACTTCCACCAGGCTGGGAGCTTTTCTGGAAATGCTGGGAGGTGCTGAGAATGAATAAAACTTACTATGTCTGTAAATATACCCCAATTGAACTTCTGGAATCTCTTGGCGGGGAATGTGAGAACTTTAATCATATGCCGGAGGGATTTGACCTGGCCGATCAGGTTTCACATCCCAATATCTGCGGTTTTGGAAAAACACTTCTGGAAGGAGTCATGGAGGGGAAAATCAAGGAACTTGTCCTGGTGAGCTGCTGTGATACTATCCGGAGTGTCTATGACATTCTGCTTGAAAGCGGCAAGCTGGATTTTCTCTATATTTTGGATGTGCTTCACTGTGACAGTGCCTGTAGCAGAGAGCGTATGGCTGTACAGTTAAAAGGGTTGGCGAAGGCTTATGCACAGTACAAAGGCACAGAGTTTGATGCCGGAAAATTCCGGGCTGCTTTCCATGCACAGGAGAAAATCACAAAGTCCCATATTGCAGTGCTTGGCGCCAGAATGGGGCAGGAATTATTTGAAATGACCAGCAAAGCTATGCCTCTTCCTGTAGAGAATGATACCTGCGTGCATAACCGTTCTGTGGGAAATATACTTCCACCGGAGGGTGCTTCTTTTGATGAGCTGATGGACTGGTATGCAGGTGAGATTCTGGGGCAGATTCCATGTATGCGTATGATGGACCCGACAGGTCGTAAGAAGCTTTATAATGATCCGTCTGTTGCGGGGATTATTTATCATACAGTGAAGTTTTGCGATTTTTACAGCTTCGAATATGCTGAGATCAAGAATCATACAGATGTACCTCTTTTAAAAATCGAATCAGATTATACTATTCAGAGCAGCGGTCAGCTTCTTACCAGACTGGAAGCTTTTGCAGAGAGCATTCAGCCTGAAACACTGGAGCAGACCATAGATGGAGACACAAAAGGAGAGAGAAAAATGGGAAAAGGTTATTTCGCAGGGATTGACAGTGGTTCCACCAGTACAGATGTGGTGATTTTAAATAAAGATCATGAGATTGTGACCAGCATTATCCTGCCTACAGGAGCAGGAGCTGCTATCGGAGCAGACCGTGCCCTTGCAGAGGCATTGAAGGAGGCCGGATTGCAGAGAGAAGATATTGATGCGCTGGTTACTACCGGATACGGACGTACAGCTATTAAAAATGGTGATAAGAGTATCACAGAGATCACCTGTCATGCAAGAGGTGCGCATTTCCTGAATCCGGAAGTCCGTACTGTTATTGATATTGGCGGACAGGACAGCAAGGTGATCCGACTGGATGAGAAAGGTGCAGTTGCAAACTTTGTTATGAATGACAATGTGCGGCAGGAACCGGAAGGTTTCTGGAAATGATGGCACGTACCATGGAAATGAATCTGGATCAGATGAGCGAATGTGGGCTGGAATTCAAAGAAGATATTACAATTTCCAGTATGTGTACAGTATTTGCAGAATCAGAAGTTGTATCCCTGATCGCCCAGAATAAGGCAACAGATGATATTGTTCATGGTCTGAATAAGGCGGTTGCCGTAAAAACCGCAGCTCTTACCAGACGTGTGGGCGGTGAGGAGAAATATATGATGACCGGTGGTGTTTCTAAGAATAAGGCCTGGTAAAGACACTGGAAGAGAATCTTGGAACAAAGCTGGTAATCAGTGACAAGGCTCAGCTTTGCGGTGCACTTGGCGCGGCGCTGTTTGCAGCTGATATGGCTGATGTATAAAAATTATTTAAATATCCAGGGATTTTACAAGGTGGAAATCTCTGGAATTTTTATACTTTTTTATAAAAGTTTAATTTTTTATTGACGAGTTCAAATTTAAGAGCTATAGTATACCACAGTAACAGCAAATTAACGAGGTGAAGTTTGCAGGAAAGAGGAAGCCACACAAAAGGCTATACCCGCCGAAGGAGTAAAACTCTCAGGTTCCCTGGATGCAGGGAAGAACTGCAAATGGATCGTTTCTCTGGAGACACCCGTTAGATCGGGGGCCGAAGGTGCAAATAACACGAATTATCAATAGCTACCCACAAATGGTTATCTGATTCGTGTCTTGAATCTCTCAGGCAAAAGGACAGAGGATGCTTTATCATCCCCGCTGATTCATATGAACTATATGAACAGTATTTTCTGAACTTCTGATTTTTGAAACGGTCTGTTATTACTTTGTTTCCCAGCTGTACAATATATTACACTTTTTTAAAAGAAAAAGGAGATTTATTATTATGTGGGAAGCGATCAATTCTTTTTTGACAACAGTAGACAATCTGGTCTGGGGCGTGCCCCTTATGGTCCTGATCATGGCAGGTGGTATCCTGTTAACTGCCAGACTTGGACTTCTTCAGATGCGAAGACTCCCTCTTGCATTGAAATGGATGTTTAAGAACGAAGAAGAAGGCGATGGTGAGATTTCCAGTTTTGCAGCTTTATGTACAGCACTGAGCGCCACAATCGGAACCGGTAATATCGTCGGTGTTGCAACTGCTGTCTGTGCCGGAGGTCCCGGAGCTTTATTCTGGATGATTCTTGCAGCATTCTTCGGAATGGCAACAAAATTTTCCGAAGGTCTTCTTGCAGTGAAATACCGTGTGGTAGCAGAAGACGGTCACAGCCTTGGCGGTCCTTTCTATTATATTGAGAAAGGTATGGGAACAAAATGGAAATGGCTTGCAAAGATCTTTGCATTCTTTGGTGTATGTGTAGGTCTTTTCGGAATCGGTACATTCAGCCAGGTAAATGGTATTTCCAGTGCAGTTCAGAACTTCTTTGATCCGAACAAATCAAACTGTGTAAATATTCCGTTCCTTGGAGAGTATTCCTGGGCAGTTGTAATTTCTTCCCTGATTCTTGCAGCCTGTGTTGCAGCAATCCTCATCGGTGGTCTGAAACGAATTGCAACAGTCAGCCAGATTATTGTACCGTTTATGGCGGTGATCTATCTGATCTTCAGTGTAGCGCTGATTCTTTTAAACATTACAGAGATCCCGGCAGCTATCGTAACAGTTGTGAAGGGAGCCTTTAATCCGTCAGCAGTGACAGGCGGTGTGGTAGGAACAATGATCGTATCCATGCAGAAAGGTGTGGCTCGTGGTATTTTTCAAATGAAGCAGGTCTTGGTAGCGCACCTATCGCAGCGGCAGCAGCTCAGACAAAAGAGCCTGTACGTCAGGGTCTTGTAAGCATGACTGGTACATTTATTGATACAATCGTGATCTGTACAATGACAGGCCTTTCCATCGTGCTGACAGGTGCATGGCAGGTAGAAGGTCTGGAAGGTGTTCAGGTAACAACCTATGCATTCCAGCATGGACTTCCGATCCCTGGACAGATTTCTGCATTTGTATTAATGATCTGTCTGGTATTCTTTGCATTTACTACAATTCTTGGATGGGATTATTACAGTGAAAGATGTCTGGAATATCTGACAAACGGACATAAGAAAACAATCCTTACATACCGCTGGCTTTACATTCTGGCAGTATTTATCGGACCGTACATGACAGTAAGTGCTGTATGGACGATCGCAGATATCTTCAACGGACTGATGGCGATTCCGAATATGATCGCATTGTTCGCATTAAGTGGAGTGATCGTAAAAGAAACAAAAGCATTCTTTGCAGCAGAAAAGCATAAAATGTAAGGAATCAAAAGTAATAAAATAACAGAAAACAGTAAATCCTCTGATTATGGAATTTATAGCAATCCTGATCAGAGGATTTTTTGCTTACATTTGACTGACTATGACTTTTTTGTGCAAAGTGAACCAAAATCAGTCATTATTTTTATGGATTAGTTTGATTGACTTTGAACGAATATGACAGTATACTAAGAACGTAAACAAAAAACAGTCACGAACATGCAGAAAAGACATGACAATATGTACTTTTGGAATCTTTTGGTGCAAGTGAAATAAAGACTCCGAAAGGATACCAATATAAAACAGGAGGGAAAAGAAGAGATGATTTACACAGTGACTTTTAATCCATCTCTGGACTACATCGTTTCGGTAGATGATTTTAAACTGGGGCTGACAAACAGAACAAGTTCAGAGCTGATGCTTCCGGGGGGAAAGGGAATTAATGTTTCCACAGTCCTTATGAATCTTGGGATTGAGAACACTGCACTTGGATTTACCGCAGGGTTTGTAGGGAAAGAAATTATCCGTAGATTACATGAGATGGGAGTAAAATCTGAGTTCATTCAAATTAGTGAAGGGGTTTCAAGGATCAATCTGAAACTGAAATCTATTGACGGAACCGAGATCAATGGTGCAGGACCGGTGATCAGCAAGGATAAAGTAGAGGAATTGATGAAGAAACTGGAACAGCTTGGAGAAGGCGATGTACTTTTCCTGGCAGGCAGCATTCCATCTTCTATGCCGGATGACATGTATGAACAGATCATGGCAAGGCTGGATGGAAAAGGTGTGATGATCGTAGTTGATGCCACAAAGGATCTTCTGGTCAATGTTCTGAAATATCATCCGTTCCTTGTAAAACCAAATAATCATGAACTGGGCGAGATCTTCGGTGTAGAATTAAAAACAAGAAAAGATGTAATTCCTTATGGAAAGAAACTTCAGGAAAAAGGTGCAAGAAATGTGCTGATCTCCATGGCCGGCGAAGGTGCAGTTCTGGTAGCAGAGGATGGACAGGTATTTGAAGAACCTGCACCAAAAGGCAGGCTGGTAAATGGTGTGGGTGCAGGAGATTCCATGGTAGCAGGATTCGTTGCAGGCTGGATGGAGAAGAAGGATTACGAACATGCATTCCACATGGGAATTGCAGCAGGAAGTGCAAGTGCATTTTCTGAAAATCTTGCAAGAAAGGAAGAAATAGAAGCGGTTTATCGTCAGATAACCGAAAAATAATAAAGGGGGAAGAAAAGATGAGAATAACAGACCTGCTTGACAGACGAAGCGTATCGTTAACAGCTGCTCCGAAAACAAAGTCAGAAACTCTGGATATGGCAGTTGATCTGATGGTAAAGAGTGAGAAGATCAGCAATCGTGAGGCTTATCGTAAACAGGTATATTTAAGAGAAGAAGAGAGCACAACAGGTATTGGCGAGGGAATTGCTATTCCTCATGGTAAATGTGATGCAGTTAAGAAGCCGGGACTTGCGGCAATGGTCATCAAAAATGGTGTAGAGTTTGAGGCACTGGATGATGAACCTGTAACCTTATTATTCCTGATCGCAGCGCCGAATACAGAGGATAACATTCACCTGGATGTACTCAGCAAGCTCTCTGTGATGCTGATGGATGAGGAGTTTACAGAATCTCTTCGCAATGCATCGTCTGTAGATGAGTTTATGGATATTATTGACAGGGCAGACAGTGAAAAGAAAGATATTGATGAGAGACTGGCAGATACCGGATCAACAGAAGGAACACAGGCTAAGATCCTTGCTGTTACTTCTTGTCCTACCGGTATCGCACATACGTACATGGCAGCAGAAGGAATTGAAAAAGCTGCAAAAGCAAAGAACTGTTTTATAAAGATCGAAACCCGCGGATCCGGCGGTGCAAAGAATGTGCTGACAGATCAGGAGATTGCTGATGCAGACTGTATTATTGTCGCAGCAGATGCCAAAGTTCCCATGGAACGTTTCGATGGTAAAAAAGTGATCGAATGTCAGGTATCCGACGGAATCAGTAAAGCAGATCAGCTCATTGACAGAGCAATCAATGGGGATGCACCGGTCTACCACGCAGCAGCCGGTTCCCAGACATCTTCTGCCGGTAACAAATCCGGCGGCAGTGTAGGACATAAGATCTATATGCAGCTGATGAATGGCGTATCTCATATGCTTCCGTTGGTTGTAGGCGGTGGTATCCTGATCGCCATTGCGTTCCTGATCGATGGATTAAGTGTAGATTTAAGTGCGCTTCCGGCAGATCAGAGAGCAAACTTCGGTACCATTACTCCGGTAGCGGCTCTGTTTAAAGCATCGGTGGTACAGCATTCGGATTTATGCTTCCGATCCTTGCCGGATTTATTGCAATGGCAATCGGTGACAGACCGGCACTTGCACTTGGTCTGGTAGGCGGTATGATGGCAGCCAACGGTAAATCTGGTTTCCTTGGAGCTTTGCTTGCAGGCTTTGCAGCCGGATATATTATTCTTGGACTTCGTAAATTATGTGATAAACTTCCGGAAGCCCTGGAAAAGATCGCTCCTGTTTTAATCTATCCTGTAGTTGGAATCCTTGTTATGGGACTCCTGATGACATTTATTGTAGAGCCGGTTATGGGCGGTATCAACACAGGTCTGAATAATGCCTTGACAGGGAATGGGAAGTTCTAGTAAAGTAATACTTGGCATTGTGCTTGGCGGAATGATGGCTATTGATATGGGTGGTCCGTTCAACAAAGCAGCATATGTATTCGGAACAGCTGCAATTGCAGCAGGTAACTATGATATTATGGCAGCAGTTATGATTGGCGGTATGACACCTCCCTGTGCAATTGCACTGGCAACACTGCTGTTTAAGGATAAGTTCACAAAAGAAGAGAGAGATGCAGGTCCTACCAACTTTATCATGGGTCTTGCATTTATCACAGAAGGTGCGATTCCATTCGCAGCATCTGACCCCCTTCGTGTACTTCCTTCCTGTATCGTAGGATCTGCGGTGGCAGGAGCGATTTCCATGGCATTCGACTGTACACTGATGGCACCACACGGTGGAATTTTCGTATTCCCTGTGGTTGGAAACGCAGTTATGTACCTGGTCGCACTGGTTGCGGGAACAGTAATCTCTGCAGTTCTTCTTGGTCTGTTAAAGAAGAAAGCAGCATAAGCAGCGAAATAAAAAAGCAATAACAAAAAATTAAAATAAAGAACATGGAGGATATCAAAATGAAAGAATTTAAGTATGTAGTTACAGACAACGAAGGAATCCACGCACGTCCTGCAGGAGAACTTGTAAAACTGGTAAAGGGATTTGAGTCAACAATCTCTATTGAAAAAGAAGGTAAAAAAGTAGACTGCAGAAAACTTCTTGCACTGATGGGACTTGGCGTTAAGAAAGGTCATGAAGTAACATTCACAATCGAAGGTGCTGATGAAGAAGCAGCATATGAAGCAGTGAGCAAATTCATGCAGGACAACCTGTAAATTTACGGAATAAAATAAGAAACTGACAGACAGGAGATGATGCATTCATCTCCTGTTTCTGTTATAATGAAATATCAGGGTCAAAAGGCAGAAAGTCGTTCGTGCTTGCACGATAAGACTTTTGAACTTGGGACCCGCCAAACATGAGGAAGTAGCGATTTACGAAGTAAATCTGCGGATTCCGAATGTTTGTAGAATTGCGGGAGCTACGAAGCAGCGGAGCAATTCGTAGATATCGGAGAAAATAATCAGAAGTAAACAATCAAAGCAAATATACAATGGAGGCAGGGTACATGCTTACAGAACAGAGATTTGATATTCTTCTGAAGCTTCTGGAAGAAAAAAAGAGTGTTACAGTAACAGAACTGAGAGAACTTCTGGATGCATCAGAGTCCACAGTGCGCAGAGACATTACTGCATTGGACAAAGCAGGAAAACTTACCAAGGTTTTCGGCGGTGCAGTAGCATTAAATCATAAAGTAACTGCCTATGAACCGACAGTAGCGCAGAAATCAGAATTAAATAAAGAAGAAAAGCAAAAGATCGCAAAATATGCAGCCAGCCTGATCACACCGGATGATTTTGTTTATCTGGACGCAGGAACCACCACTGGCCTGATGCTGGAATATCTGGCAGGTGTAAGAGCTGCCTTTGTCACCAATGCAGTATCCCACGCCCAGACTCTGGCAAAGATGGGAATCCGGGTTTATTTGATCGGAGGAGAACTGAAGAGTTCCACAGAAGCAGTCGTAGGCAGTCAGGCAATGCAGATGATCCAGATGTATCATTTTACAAAGGGATTTTTCGGAACAAATGGAATCACCAGAAGAGAAGGCTTCACCACACCGGATACCAGCGAAGCAATTGTAAAGAGTACTGCAATGAAGCAGTGCAAAGATGTATATATTCTGACAGATAAGTCAAAGTTTGGCGAAGTAAGTTCTGTGACATTCGGCGGGTTTACAGATGCTAAAATTCTTACAGAAGAAATTCCGGAGGAGTATCAGGATAGCAAAAATATTCTGAAAGTGAAATAAATAATTGACAGTATGCCGCCGGCAGACAGAGCAGGCAGGAATGATATTAAGATTGGAGAGATGTGGGATGAAGTTTGCGCATATTGGGGATTTGCATATTGGAAAAAGGGTGCATGATTTTTCCATGCTGGAGGATCAGAGGTATATTCTGGATCAGATGATGAAAATCTTTGCGGAACAGAAAGTGGATGGAGTTTTAATCGCAGGGGATGTTTATGATAAGACAGTGCCGTCGGCAGAGGCAGTGCAGTTGTTTGATGAGTTTATTACAGGACTGGCTAAAGCTGAGATTCCTGTGTACATGATCAGTGGAAATCATGATTCAGCAGAAAGGCTTTCCTTTGGGGCAAAGCTGTTTGAAAGCAGTGATATTTATATTTCGCAGGTTTATGATGGAGAGATGAAAAGGATTGTGTTAAAAGATCAGTATGGACCAATATCTGTATATCTTCTGCCTTTTTTGAAACCTGCGGCAGTACGCCATGCTTTGCAGAGGGATGACATTAATACTTATGAAGAGGGTGTTATGGCTGCTCTGCAGGAGTGTGAGATCGATACGACACAGAGAAATGTGCTGGTGGCACATCAGTTTGTGACCGGAGCAGACAGAAGTGACTCAGAAGAAACATGGGTTGGCGGTCTTGACAATGTCAGTGCGGAAGTATTTAAGGATTTTGACTATGTGCACTGGGACACATCCACAGACCTCAGAAAATGGGGAGAGAGACCTTGCGTTACAGTGGGACGCCGCTTAAGTATTCTTTTTCGGAAGCAGATCATAAAAAGTCGGTAACGATTGTGGAGCTTCTGGAGAAGGGAAATGTGAGGGTCAGTACAGTACCTTTGATTCCCAGACGGGATATGCGTAAGCTGAGGGGAACCTATATGGATGTGACAGCGAAGGATCATTATACTGCTGAAAATAAGATGGATTATCTTCAGATTACTCTGACAGATGAGGAAGATGTGCCGGGGGCACTCCAGAAGCTGCGTACTGTTTATCCCAATCTGATGCGTCTGGAATATGACAATAAACGAACACGTGAGAACCGGGAGGTTCAGGCAGTGGAGGTTCAGGAACAAAAGTCAGAGCTGGAGCTGTTTGAGGAGTTTTATGAGCTGTTAAATAATGAACCTATGAAAGAAGAGCAGACAGAGTTTGTGGAAAAACTGATCCAGGATCTGAAGGAGGTGCGCGTATGAAACCATTGAAGTTGACATTATCTGCATTTGGTCCATATGCGGATGAGACTGTGATCGATTTTACACAGCTTGGAGGACAGGGCCTTTTTCTGGTGACCGGAGATACGGGAGCGGGAAAAACGACGATCTTTGATGGGATTACATTTGCGTTGTATGGGGAGACAAGCGGAGGAGTCCGGGAGGCATCCATGCTCAGAAGTAAGTATGCAAAACCGGAAACACCTACGTATGACGGAATATATTTTTGAATATAAA
>ENA-OQBT01000721-OQBT01000721.1-human-gut-metagenome-genome-assembly--contig:-NODE-721-length-18079-cov-3.460506_pt1 | contig 18079 bp, 19 predicted proteins | sample MGYA00242749_ERZ504557 | MGnify/ENA primary metagenome ERZ504557 (study PRJEB26092, sample SAMD00036243) | human gut metagenome | host: Homo sapiens | study: EMG produced TPA metagenomics assembly of... | reverse complement strand
GATGTCATCCCAAAGGATATGCAGGACATTTCGATAGAAAAAACGGATGGCAGAATTGTAAAGATTCAGAGTTGTGGCTTTCAGTCCTTCCTCTTTTTTTGCAAGCAAAAGCCCTGACATCCTGACAGGTAAGTTCTTTGGGATTCTTATTCTGATATTTCAGAAAGTAAGAAACATAGTTTTTATAGCAGTTGATGGAACGCTCTTTGAGGTTACGGATTTTTCCGGCTTCCTCAAGCTGTTCTAAATATTTTTCATACATAATAAAATCCTCCATGTAAAATCAGTAGTAATCAAAACACTGCTTTACACGGAGGTGCATTTGGGTCATAAAACCGCTTGCCAACCAAGTGGAAGGGTGGTATTCTTTTCATAGGCAGTGGGAAGGTCGATCCTGTTTGATTGTTATTTTGTGGTGATTTAACAATACTACTTTTAGGACTTGCTTTCCACTGTTTTTTATTATAGAAAACAGAAAATCGCTATGCCACAGCCTTGGCAGGCCATCGCGCAGCGATTTTGTTCAATTCCCATTTGCTGTCCTACAAGCTTCTCTGTTGCATCCGCAAATTTCTTCGCACCTTCGCTGCTAAATTCCAGTTCTACGACATAGTTTTTCTGCTGGTCTACTGCAACCTGACTTCTGGAAACATCCGAACCTTTGATGTAAACTGTATTATCCGGTCCGCGAAATGTCAGCTCGGCCATCTCACCCAGTTCCTGGATCGCTGTTTCCGGATCAAAATTCTTTTCATCAGATTTCCATGGGAATCTGACAATCACATCTCCTGCTTTCTCATCCACCGTTACTTCACGATCTAATATATTCTGTGAATCCAGACGAGTTTCGATGACCTCTCTTGCCATCTCCAACTGTTCTGCTGTCGGCTTTTTCTTCAAACCTGACGGTTCAAAAACCGCCTCTACGCCTCCGCGGATATCAATCCCAAAACGCATGTCGCGAATTCCTTTAATATCCTCTCCGCATCCAAAAACTGCAATGCACACAAAAAAGACGATTACTGCAAGAGCAATCCATATATGTAATTTTTTATTTTTCATTTTTCCCGCTTTCTTTCAATATTTCATATTTTTAGATTCCGAAAGCAAGATCTCGTTTTTTTCCATCCTTCTCCAATAGGATATCGTATTCACACAGAAATCGCGTGAAAGGAAGTGTATAGAATTGAATGCACGAAAAAAAGACACTCTTTAAGCATACCACAAAAGAGAAAATCAGAAATAAAAGCAGTTCCATCGGCAATCTCTGCGTGCTCTTACGCTGTTCCGCACTCTGCGCAGAAATTGCTTCTCTTGGATTCTCCAAACGCAGATAATTATCATGAAGAACTTTCTTTTCTATGCCATCGGTATACTGTGCCGTCATCTGTATACTTGAGCTTTGTTCTTTCACAAATCTATCTGCATTTTCAAACTGAAAATCAGAAGGAAGCAAAATGCCGACAACATGATCAAAACAGCTGCTAAAACAGATCTTACTCTATGATTCATTTTTCTTCCTCCTGTTTCTTAAAAGTATATTGAGAGTAACACTAAATTCTTCATATGTCAATATATGATTTGCTTTTCAGATTTTACTCTGTCAAAGGCTCTGCCGACTTTAATCTGTTATCGTGATTTTCTCGATGACCGGTTGATTTTCAGCCTTGACTGTTCCATTATCATCTTCTACGGGAACATCCTTGCAAATCTGATCCACGATCTCCATGCCGCTTGTCACATGCCCAAACGCTGCATAATTCCCATCCAAATAGTCACTGTCCTCCTGAACAATAAAAAACTGTGAACTTGCGCTGTCCGGATCCTGCGCTCTGGCCATAGAAATCGTTCCTCTTGTATGAGAGATTTCATTCTCTACTCCATTGCTGGAAAATTCTCCTTTGATCGTCTGATCCGCTCCTCCTGTTCCGTCGCCATTCGGATCACCTCCCTGAATCATAAACCCGTCCATGATCCTGTGAAATGTAAGATTGTCATAGAATCCGTCTTTTGCAAGATTCACAAAATTGGTTACAGTGATCGGTGCTGTATCCGCATCTAATTCCACTGTAATCGTTCCATAATCTTTGACCTGGATTTCTGCGTGGTGTGTTCCGCTTAAAAGTTCTTCAGAAGCTTCTGTTTTCTTCTGTTCTGATTTCTTTGGAGTCTCTTCCTGTTTCTGGCATCCCGTTACGACAAATAAAGCCAGAATGATTGCCGCCGCAATTCCTATTTTTCTTTTCATCCTTCCATAATCCTTTCAGACAAAAGAGGTTCCGCCCGGCATATACCGAACAGAACCCCCTTTTATATTACATATTTTATTCTCAACAGTGTGATAAAGAATTATGCATTCTTTTCTGCGATAGCAGCCTGTGCAGCAGCAAGGCGAGCGATCGGCACACGGAATGGTGAGCAGGATACATAATCAAGACCAAGTTTGTTGCAGAATTCAACAGAGCTTGGATCTCCACCGTGCTCTCCACAGATTCCTACGTGCAGGTTTGGATTTACCGGTTTTCCTAATGCGATTGCCATATCCATGAGTTTGCCGACACCTGTCTGATCCAGTTTTGCAAATGGATCGTTTTCAAAGATCTTAGCATCATAGTATGCATCCAGGAATTTTCCTGCATCATCACGAGAGAATCCGAATGTCATCTGTGTCAGGTCGTTTGTACCGAAGCAGAAGAAGTCAGCTTCCTTTGCGATCTCATCAGCTGTAAGAGCAGCTCTTGGGATCTCGATCATTGTACCAACTTCGTATTTCAGGTCACTTCCTGCAGCAGCGATCTCAGCGTCAGCTGTCTCAACTACGAATTTCTTCACGTATTTGAGCTCTTTGATCTCTCCAACCAATGGAATCATGATCTCTGGTTTTACTGTCCAGTCCGGATGCGCTTTCTGTACATTGATAGCTGCACGAATTACAGCTTTTGTCTGCATCTTAGCGATCTCCGGATATGTAACTGCCAGACGGCATCCACGGTGTCCCATCATTGGTTGAACTCATGAAGTCCATCGATGATTGCTTTGATCTGCTCAACAGTTTTACCCTGAGCGTCAGCAAGTTTTTTGATGTCCTCTTCCTCTGTAGGAACGAACTCATGAAGCGGTGGATCAAGGAAACGGATAGTAACCGGATTTCCTTCCAGTGCCTCATACAGTGCTTCGAAGTCTCCCTGCTGTTCCGGAAGGATCTTCTCAAGTGCTGCTTCTCTTTCTTCTACAGTCTCAGAACAGATCATCTCACGGAATGCATCGATTCTGTTTCCTTCGAAGAACATATGCTCTGTACGGCAAAGTCCGATACCTTCTGCTCCCAGTTCGCGAGCTTTCTTAGCATCTGCAGGTGTATCTGCATTTGTACGAACTTTCATTGTTCTGTATTTGTCAGCCCATCCCATGATTCTTCCGAATTCTCCAGCGATTGTAGCATCAACTGTAGGAATGATTCCGTCATAGATATTTCCTGTAGATCCGTCCAGAGAAATTGCATCTCCTTCGTGGTATTCTTTTCCGTTTAATGTGAATTTCTTGTTTGCTTCGTCCATCACGATGTCTCCACATCCAGATACACAGCATGTACCCATTCCACGTGCAACAACGGCAGCGTGAGATGTCATACCACCACGTACTGTCAGGATACCCTGAGCAGATTTCATACCTGTGATGTCTTCCGGAGATGTCTCCAGACGAACAAGAATTACTTTTTCTCCTCTTGCAGCCCACTCTACAGCGTCATCTGCTGTAAATACAACTTTACCGCAAGCAGCTCCTGGAGATGCTCCGAGTGCTTTTGCCATTGGTGTTGCAGCTTTTAATGCAGCAGCATCAAACTGTGGGTGAAGCAGAGTGTCAAGGTTTCTTGGATCGATCATAGCAACAGCTTCTTCTTCTGTTCTCATTCCCTCATCAACAAGGTCACAAGCGATCTTTAAAGCAGCCTGTGCTGTTCTCTTACCATTACGTGTCTGAAGCATATACAGTTTACCATGTTCTACAGTAAACTCCATATCCTGCATATCTCTGTAGTGTTTCTCCAGAGTATTGCATACTTCTTTAAACTGAGCAAATGCTTCCGGGAATTTCTGTTCCATTTCGGAAATGTGCATTGGAGTACGAACTCCGGCAACAACGTCTTCTCCCTGTGCGTTTGTCAGGAACTCTCCAAAGAGTCCGTTCTCTCCTGTAGCAGGGTCTCTTGTAAATGCAACACCTGTTCCACAGTCATCTCCCATGTTACCGAATGCCATCATCTGTACGTTAACAGCAGTTCCCCATGAATATGGGATATCGTTGTCACGACGGTATACATTCGCTCTTGGGTTGTCCCATGAACGGAATACAGCTTTTACAGCTCCCATCAACTGCTCTTTTGCGTCTGAAGGGAAATCTGTACCGATTTTTTCTTTATATTCAGCTTTGAACTGTCCTGCTAAAGTCTTTAAGTCTTCTGCTGTCAGTTCAACGTCAAGGCTTACACCTTTTTCTTCTTTCATCTTGTCGATGAGCTCTTCGAAGTATTTTTTACCTACTTCCATAACTACGTCAGAATACATCTGAATGAATCTTCTGTAGCAGTCCCAAGCCCAGCGTGCATTTCCGGATGCCTCTGCCAGAGTCTCAACAACTTCTTCGTTTAATCCAAGGTTGAGGATTGTATCCATCATACCAGGCATAGAAGCTCTTGCTCCGGAACGTACGGAAACGAGCAGCGGATTTTCTTTATCTCCGAATTTCTTTCCTGTGATTTCTTCCAGTTTTACGATTGCATCCATGATCTGCGCCATAATCTCATCATTGATCTTTCTGCCATCTTCGTAATACTGTGTACAAGCTTCTGTTGTAACTGTGAATCCCTGTGGTACCGGGAGTCCCAGACTTGTCATTTCTGCAAGGTTTGCGCCTTTTCCACCGAGAAGGTTTCTCATTGTTGCATTACCCTCGGTGAACATATACACCCATTTTGTTGCCATTTTTAAACGACCTCCTAATATAATTTTTTTCAAATAAATTTGCACTAAGTCGCATATAATATTTTAATGGTTTTGCCGAAATACGTCAAGCCTTTTGTACATAATTATGTACAATTTTTACATCTATTTTTTGGTTATTTTAATCATTCCACCTTTTATTTTTCAGCATTTAACAAATATATTGTCGTGAATCTCGCAAAAAAACTATGCATTTTGCACAATTCCAACAAATCCCATCACATAAAAAGAAGATACCCCTCACGAAGTATCTTCTCACCCTGTCTTTTATTTCATATCTTTTAAGAATGCGCAGTATCCACGATATGCTTCATATACATCCGCCTTGCTTGAAAGTTCCCATGGAGAATGCATGCTCAGCACTGCAACACCGCCATCGATCACTTCCATTCCGAAGTTTGCAAGAATGTATGCGATTGTTCCGCCGCCGCCGGCATCGATCTTGCCCATCTCTGTCAGCTGGAATGCAACCTGATTTTCATCAAATACATGTCTCAGTCTTGCAATGTACTCTGCATTGGCATCATTAGATCCACCTTTTCCTCTGGATCCCGTATGCTTATTGAGCACCATACCTTTTCCAAAGAACGGATTAGATCTCTTGTCATAAACATCCGCATGCATCGGATCAAATGCAGCTCCCACATCCGATGAGATCATGGTAGAATTTGCCATTGCACGGCGAAGTTTTAATTCAGAAAACTCTCCGCACTTGTCCAAAATCTCTGCAACAGCATTTTCAAAGAAACGAGACTGCATTCCAGTTGCTCCAACACTTCCGATTTCTTCTTTATCTACAAGGATACAGCAGGATGTTCTCTTTTTGTTTTCTGTATGGAACATTGCCATCAAAGAAGTAAAGGCACAAACTCTGTCATCCTGTCCATATGCCATTACCATGCTTCTATCCAGACCGCAGTCGCGTGCTTTGCCTGCTGGAACGATTTCCAACTCTGCTGACATCAGATCCTCTTTCTCGATATCATATGTCTCTTTTAACAGCTTCAGTATATGTGCTACAACCGCATCTTTTTCCTCACCACAAAGTGGTGCGCTTCCTACCAGAATATCCAGAGCTTCCCCTTCGATCACTGTGGCTGCTGTTTTCTCCATCTGCTTAGATCCGAGATGTGGCAGAAGGTCTGTGATCGCAAATATTGGATCTTCTTCTTTTTCGCCAATCACTACGTTGAATTTTGTTCCATCTTTTTTCACTACTACACCGTGAATAGCCAATGGAAGTGTCACCCACTGATATTTTTTGATTCCGCCATAGTAGTGTGTATCAAAATATGCAAATCCACTTTCCTCATACAACGGATTCTGTTTGAGATCCAAACGCGGAGAATCCACATGCGCTCCTAAAATATTCATTCCGTTTTCCAGTGGATCCTCACCGATCTGGAACAATACGATAGATTTTCCCATCCAGTCCAGGTATACTTTATCTCCTGCCTGCAATGTATCTTTCTGATTCAAGTCTACATAGCCCTCTTTTTCTGCAAGGCGGATCACTTCTGTCACGCATTCTCTCTCCGTTTTTCCTGCGTCAAGAAAATCTTTGTAATCTGCTGTCAGAGTTTCAAGCTCTGCAAGCTGTGTGTCGTTATATATCTCCCATAATGTTTTTTCCATAGCTGTTTTTCTGTCCTTTCTGTTGTCTTTTCTCCATATTATACTATCTCTTCCCCACAAATACAAGAGAGGACACAGCAAGCTTATAGGAACTTTGATTTTCTACCAGACAATCTGCATCTTTTTTACCGGCTGTCCTGTTAATTCCTGACTTCTTTCATCAACTCCTCCCATTCCTATAAAAAGCGTACTTGATGAAGAATCCCATATTTTTTCCCCTTGCTGATTCACCACCTGAAATGCAGCTTTTGGTATTGTGATCGTCACTTCTGTTTTTTTCCTTGCCACAAAATCTGATTTTGCGAACCCACACAACACCGGGTTTGGTGGAGCAAAAGATGAATCGTTATTCTGAATATAAACTTGCACAACGTCCCGAATGGTTCTGGCCGAAACGTTTTCTACCATTACCTGAATAATCAGATCTTCTGTCCTTTTTGGCTGTTTGACAAATTCTGTCTTTATAACTCTTGCTTCGCCATAGGTCAGTCCGTATCCAAATGGATAGAGTGGTTTCTCCTCAAGATATCGATATGTCCTGCCTCGCATAGAATAATCCTCAAACGCTGGTAATGTATCAAGACTTTGATAGAATGTAACTGGAAGTTTTCCACTTGGCGATACCTCTCCGAACAGAATTTTTGCCAATGCAGCGCCTCCTTGTGCACCTGGATACCAGGCCTGAATTACCGCTGCTGCTTTTTCATCAGCCAGAGACAGATTCATGGCACTTCCTGTAAAATTGCAGACAATAACCGGTGTATCTGTATTCAAAACTGCATCCATCAATCTTTTCTGTCCTTGTGGAAATTCCAAATCCTTTTTATCGCCAGAGGCATATGCATTTCCTGTATCACCTTCTTCCCCCTCCAGGCTTTCATCCAACCCCACGCAGAGAATGACGACATCGCAATATTCCGTTACGCTCAAAGCCTCACTGATGCGATCATCTTTTTGAGCTAACTGTTCCTCTTTATCCAGATATAAATGACTGCCCTGCGAGTACAAGATTCTTACTTCATTTCCTACATAATCCTGGATTCCTTCTAGGATTGTCACATAACGTGACGCCGTTCCATGGTAGTTCCCATCCAAAGAACTTCTGTTATTCGCATTTGGTCCAATCACCCCAATTGTCTTTACTTCCCTTTTGTTCAATGGAAGCACACCGTTGTTTTTTAAAAGAACAATACTCTCCTGTGCTGCTTTTTCACATAATTCCAAATGTTCTCTGGACTCTACACATGTATATGGAATTTTATCATATTCCGTTTTTTCAAACATTCCCAGCAAAAACCTTGTTGTGAAGAGGCGCACAGCCGCTTTTTTTATCGTTTCTTTCTTTACAAGATGCTTATTAAATGCCTCTTTTAAGCACAAGTAAGTACATCCACAATTTAAATCGCATCCCCTGTTCAATGCAAGAGCGGAGGATTCCACACCACTACTGGTCACATGGTGATGATCATGAAAATCTCGAATGGCCCAACAATCGGATACATAATGACCCTGGAATTTCCACTTTTCTCTTAAAATTTCACCTATCAATTCTTCACTTGCACAACATGGCTCACCATTTGTACGATTATACGCCCCCATAACAGCTTCTACTTTTGCTTCTTTTACGCACGCTTCAAATGCAGGCAGATACGTCTCATACATATCTTTTTTTGTTGCCACCGCATTAAATGAATGACGTAATGCTTCCGGTCCTGAGTGGACAGCAAAATGCTTTGCGCAAGCCGCTGTTTTCAGATAAGACCCCGTACCTGCATTCCTTCAATAAATGCCACTGCCAGCCTGGACGTAAGAACGGATCCTCTCCATAAGTCTCATGGCCACGTCCCCAACGAGGATCTCGGAAAATATTTACATTTGGTGACCATAGCGTCAGTCCTTTATAAATATCCCTGTCTTCATGCTTTATAGACTCATTATATTTTGCCCTCGCCTCATCTGAAATCGCATTTCCAACTTCTTTCATCATTTCCGGATTCCAGGCTGCCGCCATACCGATTGCCTGTGGGAACACAGTAGCCGTTCCTGCTCTCGCCACTCCATGGAGCCCTTCATTCCACCAGTTATACGCTGGAACATGAAGTCTTTCAATTGCCGGTGCATCAAACTTCAACTGACCTATCATTTCATCCACTGTCATTTTATCTACAAGTGCCTCTGCCATTTGCTGCGCATTTTTTTCTATCTATCATACCTCTCACCTCGCTTATCTTTTTTCCATTCTTATCCATATTTTATTTTTTCTCAGACACTCTTTTTATCCGTTTTCACTTTGATAATGCCTTTCACTATGTTTGATTTATCTTCCACACAAGTCTCAGTGCCTGCTGTATATCATCCAAATTCAAAATAATTCTGTTACCACCTTTTGAATGTCAATTTTTTCCAGATGCGACTGCCTCGATTGCCATGGGATAAATATTGCGATAGCGAAATACCGTCTTGAAAGTAAGTTCCTTATCCAATGCCGTCCCGATTGGAAGTGTCATTTCTCCCGAAGCGCTATATCCTACAAATACAATTGTTGCGCCTTTGTTTGCTCCCTGAATCAACTGAGTTGCCGTAATCTGAGTTCCGGCAGTCTCTATTCCCAAATCAAACCCTCGGCCTTCTGTCAACTGCATCATTCTCTCTACAGTATTTTCTTCTTTTCCATTGATTACTGCTGTTGCTCCCACTTCCAGAGCCTTCTGGAGTCTCTTTTCTATAATATCTACAACAATAATCTGTGATACCCCCATTGCTTTTAATGACAATACTGTCGTAAGACCGATACATCCCGCTCCTGTTACAACTGCTGTCTGACCCAAATGGGCATTTCCCTGATTCGCCGCATGCATTCCCACTGCCAGCGGTTCTATCAATGCTCCCTCCAATGTACTTACTTGATCGGGAAGCAAAAAGCAAAGTCCGGCTTCATGTGCCACGTATTCTTGAAATACACCGTCAACCGGCGGCGTTGCAAAAAATTTCACGTCCTTGCAGAGGTTGTATCTGCCAGATTTGCAAAATTCACAAACACCACATGTTTTCCCCGGTTCCATGCACACTCTGTCGCCTTTCTTCAGATGTTTCACATTTTTTCCTGTTTCCACAACCGTTCCGGCAGCCTCATGTCCCAGTACAAACGGTGGCTTCACCACAAAATCACCAATCCGCCCAGATTCAAAATAATGCAGATCCGAACCACATATTCCCACATATTCAACTTGTACAAGAACCTCGTCATCTTCCAGAATCGGAATATCCCTGTTTTCTATCACAACTTTTTGAAGACTTGTCATCACCGCTGTTTTCATTTGATTCTTCATATTCTGTAACATCCTTCCTGTTTATTCTCATGCTCTCTTTTGGACCAAGGTAAGACTCTTTTTTTACGGTATCGATAGGATACAAAACCAACCGTTGCAATACAATTCCGGCCTCTCTGGCTGAAATTTGAATTTTATTCACTCCCTTCTCCAGCATTACTTTTCCTCTTCCAACGTGCTCTTGATTTAATATGGCTTCTTTCCATGAACTGCAGCTTACTTCACCACTTTTATAGTCTTTTCCTGTAAATCCAATCTCTTCTTCCTGCTTTCCATTCACACTGACCCCCATTCGAAGTTCTCCTCCATAAACAAGAGGATTGGCCGGCGATGTATGCAATTCTAAACAATAGGTTCCCGACATCTCCGAGCAAATCTGATATATTACAGCCGGTGCATGGTGTTCTGATAAAAAAGAAGCTGTCACAGGAAATACTTTTATTCCGCTGTCGTATTTTCCGAATTGTTTCAATTCTTTAAATTCTGCCGTTTCTCCTTGAAAAATTCCTCCTTTTGCTTCCGTAAAATGCACTGCATCCAAAACAAACATTCCGTTTTCCGCAACAAACGTTCCATCTGGAACATCCAATCTTTCTTTTTTGGAAGCAGTAACAATTACCGGTACAAATTCCGTATCCGTACAAATCTCAAACTGGTATTCTTCTTCCTGCCCAACCAGCAATTTTTCTTTATCCACTGTAAGAATGAGTTCTTCCTGGTATTTTGTCGCACCTGACCTTTGGGAAAAAGAAATCCAGTCACATGACTTTCGTTCGGTTTCTCTTGCAACACCATCCATTCCTACAATTCTGGCACTTTCAGAAATTCGCCATTTCAATACCTCCTGCCCTCCATTCGCAATTTGAATCTTTACACAATTGCATTCTGATTCGGCAAAATCTTTTATAACTAACGGCTTTGGAAAATATTGATTTGTATACGTTCTAATTTCATCTGCCGAGATACGATAAGTCGTGCTTTTTCGGGAAGTCTGATTGTATGCCGAACTGGATAGCGCCAGTCTTCATCGTTCCAGTTTGTAAACCCTATATGGGATGCTAATTGCATTCCATTCCACTTTCCCTGATTGAAATTTCCCATCTCATTTGCCAGAATCTGATCTTTTTCAATACAATCTTCTGCCATTTTTCCATATACGTTTGCCACTGCTTTTCCCTGCGAAGCATAAAGATGGTTTTTCCCGGAATATAAATGCATTTTTAGAAGATTCAACGATGCCGCTGCCGGAAAATAAATCATGCTATAGTATGCATCTTCCATTTTTTTATCTGCCAGTCTCCTGTAGACTTCTTCATTTTTGTTTTCCAAACAGTCACAAAGTCTCAGTAATCCTTCACTCTCTGATTCGTGAGCCGGATGATAAATCTGATCATTCAATGCTTCAGGCCTTCTAAGAGCATTTAAACGCAGATATCCCTCCAAAACTTCCCGAATCGTTTTGCGTTCCTTCTGTGAGGTATATGATCCAAACACTTTATCAATCCACATTTTTGTATAGATTTGTGCACTGTTCATAATCTTGGACCCCCAGGTTTCAAAATCATACGCCAAACTCATAAAGTAGTTCAATGGAATTTCCTGAAACTTAACATCGCCTACATTTACGATCCATAACTGACGAATCCCGTATTCATACGCTTCTGTCATTTGTTCCCATATTTTCATAAGAGGTGTGGACGCAACCCATTCATAGGAAATCGGATCCCCGTGATAATCCAAATGATAATACATTCCAAACCCACCTGGATGATTTTTTTCAAACTGTTCTGGAAGAGTTCTCATATTTCCAAAATTATCATCACATAAAAGAAGTGTAACATCTTCTAACTCTTTGAATCCTCTAAGTCCCTCCCCTCTTCACCAAAGTAATAATCTTCTACTTCCTTATATACTGCAAACAATTGAGGAAACTTTTTTCTCCTTCTTCTCCAGTATGGATCGTATTAGTTCACGTTGTTTTGTAATGACCTCTTTAAGAAGACGTACATTTCTGAAATTGTTGCATTATATCCCAATATCTTGCTATCGTTTTCTCCTCGCATTCCAATCGTCGGAAAGACACGATATCCTTGACTCCTTTTCAGTCCATCTTCCCAGAATTTTATAATTCCTTCTTTATTTGTCTTGTAACTCCACGCATCTCCATACGGACTTCCTTTTCCTCTTACCTTACTATACTCTGCACCAGATCTCATACATGGCTCGTGATGTGACATTCCTATGTATATGCCATATTCATCTGCCAGTTTCATAGATTCCATTCCCGGTCCATCTAACATAAAACAGGAACTCCACATTGCTGGCCAGAGATAATTCCCCTTCATACGTAAAAGATACTCGAAAATATGATCATACATTTCTGCATTAAATCCACCAAAGTGTGATGTTGTCCATGTTCCAAAACATGGCCATTCATCATTGATAAAAAATCCTCGATACGCAACCGACGGCTCTTTTGAAATATAATTATCCTTGTCATCTATGATTACCAGATTTCTTTTTTTGTAAGGACAATCCCCCCAATATAGCATTGGCGTCACACCAAGAAGTTCTGAAAGATGAAATAATCCGTAAATTGTTCCCAGCCTATCACTTCCGTATATAACAAGCGCATTTTCAGCCTCCTCCAAAACATTTTCTCTGATAAGAAATGCATAAGATTCTTTTTTCCCCTTGACCCGTTTCAGTTCTGGAATCTCATATAAAAGCTTTTCTGCCCTTTCTCCGCAGCCATCCGTCGCAACAAATACCGCCTGAGAATGATGCTGTGTATCTTTTTTTCCCTTTGCACATATCTCCACAACTGAAACTTCCGTCTGGGTATCTGTAACACCGATCACATCACGGCTTACTTTTTCTGCAACTCTGCGTACGCCGTCCCCACATTCGTGTAAAATAAAAAAAGGGAATGCTGTCTTCTTTTCGAGTTTTAATGTCGCCATATTCCGCCCCTCCAACCTGTTGTTCTGAATATTCCAAACAAACCTGGCAGCTAAACTGCCAGATTTGTTTTTCTGTTCAATTACTCAAGAAGGTCTTTTGTCTCCTGATAAATTTCATTTGCCATATCCACATATTTTGTGCATCCCTTCGATTCACAATCCGAAACATAGCTGTCCCAATCTGTCTCCAAATCGCGCTTACCTGTAATAAATTCTAATGCAGCCGTATTGACATAATCCATCAATGGAGTTTTTATAAGGTTCAAATCTTCTTTTTGCAATTCATCTGCCAAAATAGGTGGCATCAACTGAATCTCCTCTTTGTTCTCGTTAATCCGTTCATTCCACTCTTTTTCCTGATCAGAAAATTTAGAGTACTGCAACTCCTTTGAACCACCATATGCAAATACTCCATTTCCAATCCATAATCTACATTCAGCTGTTTCTCAGCACCCGGGTTGATTCCATTGTAGTAGATATCCGAATTCAATACGATATTTCCGTCATCATCTACTGAATAGGTTTCACCCTCTACGCCCCACAAAGCAAGTGTCTGACCTTCATCTGAATACCATAACCAGTCAATAAAACGGAGCATCTTTATAAATTCTTTTTCACCTAACTCATCCAATGCATTCTGTGAAATCATAATACCGTTTTCCAAACGTCCATCGCGACTTGATACTTTCAACTGCCCTGCAGCTCCACCTGGTGTAGTCAAAAAATACAGTTCTGCGCCATCCACTTGCATCTTACCATTTAAGGTGTCTGAAAAGAGCTGATAGTTCATATTCAGCACATAAGAATCTCCACGATAAAATTTAGCCTGTGCCTGTGTTGTATCCTGAGTAAATGTTTCTGGATCAAGAATTCCTTCTTCATACATTTTCGCAAACACAGATAAATACTCTTTATATTCTTCTGTCGTATCTGCGAAATAGAACTCATCCTTGTCAAAATCAAATTTAACTCCGTCTTTCAGCCCCCAGTCTCCACCGTCTGTTGAATAACCTCCTGTTACTCCATACACGGTTGCCGCAATATTCATCGTGCTTCCAAACCCAAATCCATCAGACCAGACATAGTCTTTTCCTGTATAATCTTTTACTTTTTTCAATGCTTCATAAAAGTCTTCCCATGTCCAGGTTGCCTCTTTACTCAAGTCTACCCCTGCTGCTTCAAATACATCTTTTCGTATTGCCAATGAGTACCCACCTGCTGCTGTCTCCCACATCCCCGGCAAGCGATAATATTTTCCGTCTGCAGCCATGATCTGCTTGAGTCATCTTCCAGCCCCCACTCTTTCACACAGTTCTGATAATTCGGCATATATTGTACCCAGTCACTAATTGGAACGACCTGTCCACTGTCTTCATAAGCTGCCGAATCGTAGACTTTGGGAATAATATACGGAGCGCTTCCACTATTAACAGATGCTGACACCTTATCGTTATAATCCGTTCTCGCAACTGTCGTAAGATCAAATGTGACATTTGTTTTCTCCTCAATTGCCTTCCAGAGAAGCCAATCTTCCTGGTACGGATAATTTTCATGATCCGAATACATCATAGAATATGTCATCGGTTCCTCAGAATAGAATGTCTTCCCCTCTCCATATTCATAATCAAGGTTTTCATCCGCTTCTTCCTGTGAAAGTGTCGGCCCGTCACTTTGACTCCCTGCCCCACTCCCTCCACAACCTGCGAGTGCCATTCCTGTCATCACAACAGAAAGTGTCAGTGCAAAAATTTTCTTTTTCATAAGTCTCCTCCTTTTTTATTTTTGTTTAACTTTTTATACCTTTCAATACTGCAATACTCACCCTTTTACAGCTCCAATCGTCATTCCCTGTACAAAATATTTTTGTACAAATGGATAGATACAAATAATCGGAATGGATGTCAGAACCATGGTAGCTGATTTTAAGGTTGCCTGTACACTGCTCGCATCTGCTGAAGATCCTACTTCTGTGTTATTTGCTCCTTCTACAAGCTGTCTTACATACAATGCAATTGGCCATTTATCTTTCGAGTCCAGATACAGCATCGGAGTGAACCATTCATTCCACATTGTCACAATATAAAACAGACACATCGTTGCAATGATTGGTTTTGACAGCGGAAGAATAATTTTAACAAAGATTCTATATGTATCTAAACCATCAATTGCAGCTGCCTCTTCTAATTCTTCTGGAAGTCCGGCAAAAAATGACTTCATTACCAGCAAATTGAATGTGCTGATAGTTCCCGGAAGAATGATGGACCACATACTGTCCTGCAATCCCAGCCACTGTGTGACTACAATATAATTTGGAATTGTACCGCCTGCAAAATACATTGTAAACACAACCATGGTGTAATCACCTTATTCAGCCGAAGCCTTGGTTTGGAGAGTGGATAGGCAATCAATGCTGTCATAACAACTGATATAAATGTTCCCACTATCGTGTAAAAAATAGTATTTGCATAATATCGGAAAAACTGATTATCTTTTAATATATATTTGTATGTATCCAAATTAAAGTCTATTGGATAAAATGTTACAAGTCCTGCACTTGCTGCCGCATCACTACTAAACGATTGTGCAACAAGATACACAAACGGATACAGGGTAATAAAAATTATAATAATCATAATGATCGTGTTTACTACCTGAAATACGCGATATCCTTTTGAAGGTTTTGCACTCATCTCTTCTTCCTCCCTTACCACAACGAAGTCTCAGTAAATTTTTTCGACAGGAAATTCGCTGTAGAAACTAAAATCAATCCAATGACACCTTCGAACAATCCCACTGCCGCTGCATAGCTAAAGTTGCCTCCTGTAATACCCATTCTATATACCAAAGTTCCAATAATATCCGCACGTTCTTGGTTCAAAGGATTATACAACAACAAGATTTTCTGCATGTTGCTTGATGTCACGATCCCGCCAATATCCATAATCAGCAGTGTCATAATCGTCGGCAAAATTCCCGGAATCGTCACATGCAATACCTGCTGGAGCTTTCCGGCTCCATCCATTTCCGCCGCCTCATACAATTCTGTGTTAATGCCTGTCATTGCTGTCAGATAAAGTATTGTCCCCCATCCAAGTGCCTGCCACACGCCTGACAGAATATAGATCGCATCAAACCATCCGGGTTCTGACATAAATGCAATCTTGTCACCCCCAAGACTCTGAATCAGCTGGTTGATGGGGCCTCCTGCCGCCAAGAGTTCTTTTACCATACCACAGACAACTACAAGGGAAATAAAATGCGGAAGATAAGAAATCGTCTGCACTGACTTCTTCCACCATTCTTTCTGAGTTCATTCAAAAGAAGCGCAAATATCAATGTTACAGGGAATCTGACCAATAAATATTCAATACTCAATCTGAGCGTATTCCAAAATGCTTGCCAAAATTGTGGATCCTTCAAAAATTGCTCAAAATACCGAAATCCCACCCAGTATTCTCCCAAAATATTGGGGCCACCCTTATACCTGCGAAAGGCAATTATGTTTCCGATAACTGGTACATATTTAAAAACAATGTAATACAATATCGGAAGTACCATAAGAGAATACAATCTCCATTCCTTTTTGATGTGTCTCAAGAGCGAGTGCTCGTTTTTTTTATTGAAATCACTCGGTTTCACTTTTGGAATTGTCGACTTTTCCTTTTTCTTTTTCATACCACTTCTCCTCCCTTTTGTACTTTCTTTTTTTGTTATCGTTATTATACAAAAAATATTTCTTTTATTCATTTCCAATTTTGCCATCTTGTCAGCAATATTTGCACATATTGTTCCTACAAATAAACAAGGGGATTTCCCCATCATCTAAGATGATGATGGGGGATCCCCTTCTCAAATTGAATCCACTCAAAATCAAATTTGCTACCTGGAAGAAATACCAGACTAACATCGTTCATTTGATATAATGGATCTATGGAAAATCTCTGGATTGAACTTCCATTGACAAATTCAATGATACATTGTTTTTCTTCTCCATTTTGCAAAAACTTCAAAACAATGGATGTTTTTTCAAGTGGCGTTGCTCCTGCTATGGTAACATATCTGGCACCTGCGGTTCCAAAATTCAATTTTTTGAAACCAATCGTAACATTATTGCCTATTCCGCAAATTTTGTTTCCTTTTTTCTTAAAGCTATCACCATAAATACTGTCACATTCTTCTCCTGAAAGCTTTTGCCAGCTTCTTTCATATTTCTTAAAACAAAAACCTTTCACATGCATTTTCGCCTGAAAAACAAAACAAAGTTCTGTAATACCTTTCAATTTTTGATTCAGTTGAAAAACAGCATCCTGATACACATTCCACTTTTTCGGTTTCTGATATACAAAATTCCCCAAAAGAATTCCTTCCTCATCCGGATTTCTCTCATATATTTGTATATCATATGGATCATCTGTCAACGCAAATATCTGCATTGTAATCTCATCCGAACCATAATCTCCAAAATCGAGACATTGAAATCCCACTCTGCTTTCCCCGTCTCTTGATGTTGCCACACCATGTTCATTACCATTTCCAATCTCTCCCTTACTATAATCATACAATCCTGCACTGACAAATTCATACGGATTGGTAAATGCTTTTCCCAAACCATCAACTACAAATTCCAAGACAGAAATAATCCTTACTTTTTCAGTACCACTTTTCGACATACATCGAAGCCGAAAGTTTCCGTCACTTTTTGCTGTAATCAAAGCCTTCCGACCTTCTGATTGCACTTCTGCAATTTTAAGCGGAATCCCTGCATCATCTACAATTTCCCATATAAGCTCCTGATCTGCCGCTATTTCCGGACATATATGAGCCGTTACCTCTGTCACCATATTCTCTTTACAAAGATGCTGTCCTTGACTACTCACCAATTTAATATTACGCACTTGTATTGGTCTGTCACTTTGATTCTCTTTTTCCTCTGGAAGATACGCTTTCCTACTGATACCCTTCCTTATTTGGGCTTCACGTACCGGTATTCGCAATACCGCATCCTGCATACCTGTGGCATTTACTTTTACAACCATCTCCCCCGGAACAATATCTGCTTTACATACTGCAAGCAACTTGCCACTGAACAGTTTTCTTATTCCTGATTTATACTCATCGTATCTGTACTGTCTCCATTGTCAGTTCCAACCAA
>ENA-OQBT01000720-OQBT01000720.1-human-gut-metagenome-genome-assembly--contig:-NODE-720-length-18099-cov-3.020365_pt1 | contig 18099 bp, 23 predicted proteins | sample MGYA00242749_ERZ504557 | MGnify/ENA primary metagenome ERZ504557 (study PRJEB26092, sample SAMD00036243) | human gut metagenome | host: Homo sapiens | study: EMG produced TPA metagenomics assembly of... | reverse complement strand
ATTCCGTGAGCATGGAAGATGGGAAAAAGTACCACAGCAACAGCAGGAGTTACTATGAGGATGTGCGGAAAGCTTCGGATGCCTTATGCCTGAAATACGGCTTATCCGTCATCGACCGAAAAACGGCAAAGGGAAATCCTATGCACAGTGGATGGCAGAACAGGACGGAAAGCCGACCTGGAGAACCTCGATCCGTCTGGACATCCGGGATGCTGTGGCAGAGAGCTTCACATGGAAACAGTTTCTGGAACAGATGAAGCAGAGGGGATACCAGTGGAAGCTGAACCGGAAGTACATTGCATTAAAAGCACCGGGGATGGAACGGTATATCCGTCTGCGGAGCCTTGGGAAGCATTACTCGGAAGAGAGCATCCGGCAGTGGATCTTGCAGCCCAAGAGCAGGATACCTGCTGGAAAAGAAGGAGATTCCAGATTCCCTAAAAAGAAGTTAAAAGGGATACAGGCCCTGTACTATTCCTATCTGTACCAGATGGGTGCCCTAAAGCAGAAGCCGAAAAGGATCTCCCCGGTGCTCCGGGCAGACATCCGAAAACTGGATGCCAGGATCGAGCAGATGGAATTTCTACAGAAGCATCAGATTACTACCCGTGAAGAGCTACTCGCCTACCGCACATCGTTGGAAGAGAGGGTACAGGCACTCACGAAAGAGCGGAAGCGGCTCTACCGGAGCGAACCGGACAGTGTCAGGATCGGTCAGATCACCGAAGAACTGAAGCCGCTTCGAAAGGATATCCGCATTTGTATCCGGATCGAACAGCAGTCCCAGGAGATGGAAGAAAAGATGCGTCTGGCAGAGCAGATCCAGAGACAGGAAGAAGAACAGACGGAGAAAAACAGAAAACCGAGAACAGAAAGCAGGTGAACAACATGAATTATGGAGGCGATGCGGCGGACCAGATCGTCCGGTATTCCCTGGACGGCGTGGACCACGGCTCAGGCTTTCGGGTACGCTGGCAAAGCATCTGGCGGTATTTGTTGCCGCCGTATTAAAAGACCAGAAGAAAACGAGGGGCAAGACCAGAATGGTGCGGATGTTAAAGGAGAACAAGCCATTGAAGTTCTTCACTGTGCCATCTGACCGCCTGCGTGAATTCTGCAGTGAGGGCAGGAAACGAGGACTGCTCTATGTGATCATCCGGGATAAAAAGAACCCGGAGATGAGCGAGGTCATGGTCTTTGCCGATGATGCAGCCAAAGTCAACCGTGTCATGGATAAGATGAACCTTGATTTTGTAAGGAGCGAAGTCGGGGAAGCTGTCCATGAGGTAACCGCCGGAATGGAAGCACCGGAAACCGAAGCAGTACAGGAAACTGTGCAGATGCCGGAGGGCGAGGTGCAGTTTGAAATCAGCGATCTGGACGAAGCATTCCAGGTCGGTGACATGGACTTTTCTGAAGAGGAAAAGAACCAGAATCATCCCGAAAAGGAGTTTTCCGAACCGGAAAATTTTATCCCGGTGCAGGAAGAGGGGGAAGAGAATCTGTCCGGCTCTTCCTTGCACAGCAGAAATATTTCTACCGGGCAGGAAAAAGGGACTGATGCAGGGCAGAGGGAACAGGAGCGTCCCAGTGTCCGCCGGGAGCTGGAGAACATCAAACGGGAGAAAGCAGAGGAATCCCAGAAGCGGAGCCGGGAAAAGAACCGTGGACCAAGGAAAACGCAGAAGAAAGCAAGAAAGAAACGAAAGGTGAAAGCGAGGTAGGAGATGGACCTGACAAAATTTTTAGGGCAGGACTCGCAGGAGCAGTCCGCCCAGCGGTTATCGAAAGAAGAATATGCCGCACAGAAAAAGCAGGAGAGGGAAGAAATCTGGGGTATGATCGATGGAAAGGCACAGGAGGTCTTCCAGAATGGGGACTCCTTAAAAGGATTCCTTGATTTTATGGGACAGTGCAAGCCGCAGAGGACAGACAACCTGTTCCTGCTTTATGCACAGAATCCGGAGATCCGGCAGGTCAAGACCTTTGAAAAATGGAAGGAAGAAGGCAAGGTAGTCAAGACCGGAAGCAAGGGATACAACTTCATTGTCGGACAGGAATATGAAAAGGACGGTGTCATCCAGCAGGGGTACTCCATCCAGAAAGCCTATGACATCAGCCAGATCCGTACCAAGCAGCCAGAAGAGGCAGAGCCAAAGCCGATGGACCAGCTGATGGAAGCACTGCTGACCGACAGCGAGGTACGGATTCAGATCGCAGACAATCTGCCGGATAAGGTACAGGCACAGTACATCCCGAACAAGCGGACGATCTATGTCCGAAATGGCATGAGCGAAAATGCAACGTTCCATTCCATCAGCCGGGAGCTGGCCTGTGCATCCCTTGACCATCACGATGGAAGCTACAGCCGGGCAGGGGTAGCGGCACAGGCTTATTGTGCGGCGTATGTGACAGCACAGAAATACGGCGTGGATGTCTCCGGCTTTTCCTTTGACAAGGTATGCGAGATGCAGGCATTCGGACAGAAAGATCCGAAAGAACTCCGCTCCTTTATCCAGGATGTAAAGAGCGCAGCCTATTCCATCGGCAAGCAGGTAGACCGCAACCTCGGCAAAAGTGAGCAGGAATTTATGCCCGATGAATTTGCCGTCCCAGAGGAAAAATCAGAGAAACCAGACAAGAACAAAAAGTCCCCGGAACGCTGATAAAAGGGGTTTTTCCGGCTCTTTTGCAGTAGCTTTCCGGAGGAAGTGTGGTATGTTGTGGTTGAGAAAAAAGAGGAAAAAAGGAGGCTCGCCTATGACAAGAATGCGATATGTAAAGATGGACCGGATCATGAACCACATGCTGATCCATGCACTCCGGGAAGTGTTCCGGCAGGAAAAAGAACAGGGGCTTCCGGTGGATACCACACGGGATCTGGTTCTGAAGCTGGCAGAGCAGGAAGAGGGAAAGCTCTACCTGACAGAAGCCGAACACAGCAAATCCGTGGAAGCCTTAAACCAGCTCCGGGACACATACCTGAAAAACGGACGCTATTCCGATGGGATCGACAGCGTCCTGTTAAAGATCATGAAATCCAGATACCGCCCATACCGTGGAAGGGGAAGATGAAGAAAGGATGTGGTACAAATATACAGAAATATGACACAAGAAAGAATAGAAGCCATGCGGAGAAGATATCCGCCGGGAACCGAGGTCACGCTTAACAGCATGGAGGGGGAGAGCCACATGCCACCCGGCTTAAAAGGTAAGGTGGATATGGTAGACGATGCAGGGCAGATCCACGTAAACTGGGAGAATGGAAGCAGCCTTGCCCTCGTTCCGGGAGTGGACAGCTTCCACATTACGGACCTGCCAAGAGCAGAGAGGCCCAAACAGCAACCATCCCGGTAACAAACAGCCGGAAGTCAGACTGGGTGATTTGGCTTGCCGGACTGCCTGTCATCTGGTGGGTAGCAATCCTGCTTGCGGATGCCATCCAGCCGGGCAGGAATCTTTTCGAGCTGATGGAGGTTCTCACAGAAAAGCTGAACCATCCCTTCCAGTTTCATTATACGGAATACACCATCAAGTCGATGCTGGTCTGCACGTTACTTTACGCACCGGGATCGGCATTTTTTATTCCAGTCAGAAGAACTACCGCAGAGGGGAAGAACATGGCTCTGCCAGATGGGGCGATGCCCGGCAGATCTGTAAGAAATATAGCAAGAAGCCGTACTCCCAGAACATCCTGCTGACACAGAACTTCCGCATTAGCCTTGACACCCACAAGCACCGCAGATGTCTCAACATTCTCGTAGTGGGAGGCTCCGGTGCAGGAAAATCCAGAGGCTTTGCCCTGCCAAACATCATGCAGTGCTGCTGTTCGATGGTCATCACCGATCCGAAAGCCGAACTGCTCCGAAAGACAGGCGGTCTGCTGGAAAAGAAAGGATATGAGGTGCGTGTCTTTGACCTCATCAATCCCGACACATCTTTTTGCTACAATCCATTCGAGTATGTCCACGATGACAAAGACGTGCTCCGTCTTATTTCCAATCTGATACAAAACACCACACCCAAAGGTTCCCAGTCCTCCGATCCGTTCTGGGAGAAGAGCGAGACCGCACTGCTTCAGGCACTGATGCTGTATCTGCTCCACGAAGCTCCGCCGGAAGAACAGAACTTCGCCATGATCATGGAGATGTTAGGTTCTGCCCAGGTAAAAGAAGAGGACGAGGACTACGAATCCCCTCTGGACATTTTGTTTGATCGTCTGGAGATGCGGGACCCGGACAGCATTGCCGTGAAGCAGTACCACATCTACAAGCAGGCGGCAGGAAAGACCGCCAAGTCCATCCTGATCAGTGTCGGTGTCCGTCTGGCAGCTTTTAACCTGCCGCAGATCGCCAAGCTGACCAATACCGATGAGCTGGATCTTTCCAGCATGGGCGAGAAGAAAGTAGCCTTTTCTGCTGTATCCCGGATGCGGATACCTCTTTGAATTATCTGGTAGGCATGATCTACAGCCAGCTTTTCCAGACTCTTTATTACATGGCAGACCGTGTGCATGGCGGTGCCTTCCGGTTCCGGTCAACTGCATCATGGATGAGTTTCCAAACGTATCCTTGCCAAACGAGTTTGAGAAGATCCTGGCAACCTGCCGATCCCGTTCCATTTACTGTAGCATCATCATCCAGAACATGAGCCAGCTAAAAGCTCTGTTCAAGGATTCGTGGGAGAGTCTGGTGGGCAACTGCGATGAGTTTTTGTACCTGGGCGGCAATGAAAAAGAGACACACAAATATGTATCAGAATTACTGGGGAAAGAAACCATAGACACCAACACCTACGGGCAGACCAAAGGAAAATCCGGCAGCTACTCCACCAACTTCCAGCAGAGCGGAAGGGAGCTGTTACAGCCGGATGAAGTCCGTATGCTGGATAACCAGAATGCACTTCTGTTTATCCGCGGGGAGCGGCCCATACTGGATGCCAAGTATGACCTGATGAAGCATCCCAACATCCGGTATACCGAGGACGGAGGTGCCGGCCCGTTCAATTATGCGAAAGCACCGCTGGCGCATGACGATTTTACATTTGACGAAACAAGATATGACGATTACGAACTGCTTCTGGATGAGGACATCATCGGGGAGCTTTTTTGATGGGAGGAATGCCGATGAATTTACTGAAAAATAAGAAACACACAGAAACCAAAAGAGAGACCACACCGCTGAAGATGAAGAGAGGGCAGAAGAAACTGTTTGCCCTGTATGCGGTGATGGTGCTGACCTTCTGCATCGGGGCAACCTGCGTTTACGCTGCGGGTGATCCGCTGGCAGTCGTCAATAACCTGTCCACGTTTATCTTTTCCCTGATCCGTGCCATTGGCCTGATCCTGCTTGGATTTGGTATCGTGCAGGTCGGCCTGTCCTTAAAGAGCCACGATCCGAGCCAGAGGGCAAACGGATTTCTGACACTGGCAGGCGGTATCATCATTACCTTTGCAAAAGAGATCCTGGACCTCATTATGGGATAGGATCAGAGACCAGAAGGGGAGCCATGCGAAATGCTGGCTCTCCGCTCACTTTTGAGGATGGGAGGTGAAACTGTTTGAGTGATAACTGGATCGTACAGAATCTAAATTCTGCCTTGCAGACCTGGAGTGACAAGCTGGCCGAGATCTGGACACTGCTGACGCAAAGCCCGGAGAATTTCAAGGGTGGGGCGATCTGGAGCGTGATGACGAACATCAACGGTGGACTGAAAGCCATCGGGTACGGCCTGCTGGTTCTGTTCTTTGCGGCAGGGCTGGTAAAAACCTGTGGGAGCTTCACGGATATGAAAAAGCCGGAACACGTAGTGAAAGCCTTTATCCGTTTTGCACTGGCACAGGGAGCCGTCATGTCCGGCATGGAACTTCTGACGGCAATTTTTTCCATTGTGCAGGGGATCGTCTCCAGCATTATGTCTCATTCCGGGATGGCAGGTGGAACGGTAACGGAACTGCCTCAGAGATCGTGGACAAGATCGAAGCAGTCGGAATGCTGGAATCCATCCCTTTGTGGATCGTAACCCTATTGGGCAGCCTGCTGATTACGGTATTGTCATTTGTCATGATTCTGACTGTATACGGAAGAATGTTCAAGCTGTATATGTACACAGCCATCGCACCGATCCCGCTAGCAACCTTTGCCGGGGAGCCAACCCAGTCCGTAGGAAAGAACTTTATCCGTTCCTATGCCGGGGTATGTCTGGAAGGAGCCATCATCGCACTGGCCTGTATCATCTTTTCGGTGTTTGCTGCAAGTCCGCCGGCCGTCGGGGATACCGGCCTGTCTGCCGTGACGATTGTCTGGAACTACATCGGGGAGCTGGTCTTTAACTTACTGGTACTGGTAGGGGCAGTCAAGGCATCTGACCGGATCGTAAAAGAAATCATGGGATTATAGGAGGCGAAAAAAATGGAAGAATCAAAGACACTGAGCTACGACTGGCAGTATGGCCGGGAGGAATTATTTCTCAGGGTAGACAGTTACATGAGCGATGACAATCTCTATATCGGGCTTTACCATATGGAAGATGGATACCCGGAAAGCTTTGCAGACCTTACGGTAAACCTGCCTTTTGCTCCGCTGGGCGGTATCAATGAAGCCTATATCGACCACAATTTCAGCAAAGAAAAGCTTCGTTTTATAAAGCAGCATAAGCTGGGAACGATACAGCCGGATACCGCATCCTCCGGTTACTGCATTTTCCAGAGGGTTGCATTCGACCTGAAAAAACTGGCAGAGCTTGATCCGGAAGGAACAAAAAGATTTATGGAAAGAAATGGCATCCGGCAAAGGGATGTACCAAAACAGAAACAAAAGAAAAAACAGAGATTACAAAGAGAAAGGTAGAAAACAACATGGAAGTGAAAATGAATAAAGAAATCCGAGACTATCAGGAGTCAATGTTCTGGGGCTTAAGCTTCCGGCAGTGCTTATTTTCGGTACTGGCGATCCTGGCAGCCTTGGAATCTATTTTGTCACCCGGAAATATGCCGGGGAACAGGTAACCGGATGGCTGTGCATCCTTGGGGCGGCTCCCTTTGCACCTGCGGCTTTTTTCGTTACCACGGCATGACGGCAGAACAGTTTGCATGGGTAGTCATTAAATCCGAACTGCTGTACCCGAAGCGGCTGGTATTTAAGTCGGAGAACCTGTACTTTTCCTGCATGGAAGAGAGCCTGCGGCTGGGTGAGAAAATGATGGGAAACGGAGCGGAACTTCTGGAAAAGAAGCGGACGAAACAGAAGAAACCAAAGAAGCGAAGAGGAAGGGGTGATGCCTTTGATTAAAACCCTGAGTCAGACACTGAAACAGGACAAGGAAAAATTTAAAGTACCGAAGTCTGTCCAGCAGGCCATCCCGATTCGCAAGATCTGGCCAGATGGTATTTTTCAGGTAGAGAGCAAGTATTCCAGGACATTCCGGTTTACGGATATCAACTATTCCATTGCCAGTAAAGCGGACAAGACGGAAATGTTCCTGGACTACTCTGAACTTTTAAATGCACTGGATTCTGGCTGTACGGCGAAGATCACCCTGAACAATCGTAAGATCAACAAGGAAGAGTTTGAGCAGTCCCTGCTGATCCCGATGAAAGGGGACGGTCTGGACGAGTACCGGAAAGAATACAATGACATGCTCCTTTCCAAGATCTCCGGTACCAACAACAGTATCTACCAGGAACGCTATCTGACCATCAGCGTCCACAAGAAAAACATCGATGAAGCCAGAACCTATTTCGCACGTGTGGGAACGGACATCATCACCCATCTGGCCAAGCTGTCCTCTATTGGGGAAGAGCTGGATGCAGAGCAGAGGCTACAGATCTTCCGGGACTTTTTCAAGGCAGACGTTCCACAGAGTTTTCCATTTGACATGAAAGCCTTTGCGAAAAAAGGACACAGCTTCAAAGACTGGATCTGCCCGGACACGATGGAATTCCATAACGACCATTTCAAGCTGGGCGAGCAGTACGGCAGAGTCCTTTTTATGGAAGATTACGCCAGCTATGTAAAGGATGAGATGATCTCCGAACTGTGCAGCCTTGGCAGGAACCTGATGCTGTCCATGGATATCATCCCCGTACCGACAGACGAAGCGGTGCGTGAGATCCAGAACCGACTGCTGGGCGTGGAGACAAACGTCACCAACTGGCAGAGACGCCAGAATGCCAACAATAACTTTTCAGCCGTAGTTCCCTATGACATGGAGCTGCAGAGAAAAGAGACCAAGGAAATGCTGGACGATCTGACCACCAGGGATCAGAGGATGATGTTCGGCATCCTGACAATGGTACATATGGCAGACAGCAAGAAACAACTGGACTCCGATACGGAAACCCTGTATTCCATTGCGAGAAAACACCTCTGCCAGATGGCAACTTTGAAGTGGCAACAGGTCGATGGACTGAATACCGTCCTGCCGTATGGCCTGCGGAAAATCGATGCAGTGCGTACCCTTACTACAGAATCCACCGCCGTCCTGATCCCGTTCCATACGCAGGAAATCATGCAGCCGGGAGGCATCTATTATGGGCAGAATGCCGTCAGCAAAAATATGCTGGTGGCAGACCGAAGGAAGCTGTTAAACGGCAACTCTTTCCGACTGGGTGTCAGCGGCTCCGGCAAGAGCTTCTCGGCAAAAGAGGAGATCGTAGACTTGCCCTTTCCACGGAAGATGACATCCTCATCCTCGATCCGGAGTCGGAGTTTGCTTCTCTGGTGGAAGCCTTAAACGGAGAGGTCATCCGGATCTCGGCAACCTCGGATACCCATCTGAATGCACTGGATATGGATTCTGCCTATGGCAATGATCGAAATCCTCTGATTGAGAAGTCAGAATTTATCCTTTCCCTGTTTGAGCAGCTCGTAGGAGCCGGAAACCTTTCGGCAAAGGAGAAATCCATCCTTGACCGCTGCACCGCAGATGTGTACCGGGATTATATGAGGGGCGGTTACAAAGGGCAGGTGCCGACCTTAAAGGACCTGTACCGACAACTCATGCTCCAGCCGGAAGAAGAAGCCAGAGGGCTGGCTCTGTCTTCGGAACTGTTTATCAATGGCAGTCTGAACACCTTTGCCCAGGAAACCAATGTCAACACGAAGAGCCGTATCATCGACTATGACATCCGGGAGCTGGGCGAACAGCTGATGCCCCTTGGCATGCTGGTCACACTGGATTCGATTTTTAACCGTGTGATCCAGAACTGGAAGAAGGGAAAAACGACATGGATCTTTGCGGATGAGTTTTATCTGCTGTTCCGCTATGAATACAGTGCGGACTTTTTCTACCGCCTGTACAAGCGTATCCGTAAGTATTCCGGATTTGTAACCGGACTTACCCAGAACGTTGAGGAACTTCTGAAATCCGATACCGCCCGCCTGATGCTGGCGAACAGTGAGTTCCTGATCCTTTTGAATCAGGCTACCACCGACCGGGATGAGCTGGCGGCACTTCTGAATATTTCAGACAACCAGTTATCCTACATCACCAATGTGGGTGCCGGCCATGGTCTGATCCGCTGTTCCGGAAATCTGGTGCCGTTTGAAAATTCGTTTCCAAGAAATACAAAGCTGTACCGCCTGATGACGACCAAGCCGGGCGAAGGGTAAGAGCGGGACAAGCCGGGACTGGAGGTGAGAGATGAAGGATATCAAAACCAAAGAAGTTACAACAAAACCAAAGACCAAAAATCCTGCCTCCAGAATCCCCAAGGAGCTGATGCGGACGGCCATACTGGAGAGCAAGGAAAAATCCCAGGCCATCGCAAATGCCAGGGACAATGACATGGGAGAACAGTCCCCATCCGAATATGCCAGTGGGAAAGTCGCATCCGCAGAGGAATGGGCTGCAAGAAAGACAGGCAGAACTGTAACCAGAGCCGGAAAGACAGCCGCACAGACTTCCTACGAGAAGATCAAACAGAGAGCCGCTGGCAAAAAAGAAGTAGAAAAAGAAGCGGAGAAAGAAACCGCCAGAGGAACAGGGGACACACAGACCGCCGATCCTGCTAGCCGGGAAGCACCCGAGCAGAAGAGCCGGGAAGTACAGATTCAGAATGCCCAGCGGCAAAAGGCGGTTTCAGATGCCGTCAAAACAAAAGAGCAGAAGATCCGGCTGCCAGGGAGACACCAAGAATCCAGAATGGACAGGAAATGTCGGAAGGTGGATCGCTTTCCATCAAAAGACAAAACCAGAAAAGCAAGGCCGGAGATACCGCAAGGCAGAATGCCATCCGCCAGAAACAGCCGGAAACCATACGGATCAAGGAAAAGCCACGGAAACAGTTGGAGCCGAAGACCATACAGCGGCGTACTATTAAGACCGCCCCTCCATCTGTGAAGATCAGCATCCAGCCAGAGCAGAAGCTCCGGGTGGCCAGTTCCAACGCCTTGACAGCCCGGATGCAGAAGCAGATGGAACGAAGGGCAGCGAAGCAGGCGGCGAAGAAAGCCGCCTTGCAGACTTCCGATGGAGTCCGCCGGATACAGAAAACGGCAAGGGCAGGAGAGAATACCTTCAAGGCAGCTAAGGCCGCTGTAGAAGCGGCAGCGAAAACGGTGCAGTCCATGATGGCTGCACTGGGAGCCGCCGGAGCGGTCATGGTTCTGCTTCTGGTTATCATGGTCGGGATCATTGGCGGTGCGGCATTCTCTGGAAGCTCAGAGAGCAACGAAGCACTCAGCCAGGAAGTACTTTCCTATACGGCAACCATCCAGAAATACGCCAACCAGTATGGAATCCTCGAATACGTTTCCGTGATACAGGCAATCATGATGCAGGAATCTGGCGGCCGGGGGACCGATCCCATGCAGAGCAGTGAGTGCCCATACAACACCCGGTATTCCAACAGCCCGAATGCCATCCAGGATGCCGACTATTCCATACATGTAGGAATCCAGTATTATGCGGACTGCCTGAAGGAAGCCGGATGCACCAGCCCCCAGGACATGGATAAGCTGAAGCTGTCCCTGCAAGGGTATAACTACGGCAACGGATACATAACGTGGGCGCTCCGAAACTACGGGGGCTACAGTGCAGAAAATGCTCTGCAGTTTTCCAATGATCAGGCTGCTTCGCATGGCTGGAGTGCCTATGGCGATCCAGAATACGTCCCTCACGTCCTGAGGTATTATTCCAGCGGCGGATTGTTTGCCGGCCTGTTTGGAGGCAACGGCCAGATCGTATCCGTGGCACTTACCCAGCTTGGAAATGAAGGAGGCCAGAAGTTCTGGTCATGGTATGGATTTGACAGCCATGTGGCGTGGTGTGCCTGCTTTGCCAGCTGGTGTGGGGATCAGGCAGGACTGATCGAGAGCGGCAAGATGCCGAAGTTCTCCCTATGCGATGATGGGATCGCGTGGTTTCAGGGCAAGGGAAAATGGAAGAGCAGAGGATATTCGCCAGCACCCGGAACCCTGATCTTCTTTGACTGGAACGGGGACGGAACCTCAGACCATGTGGGAATCGTGGAGAAAATTGAGGGAAGTACCGTATATACGGTAGAGGGAAACTCCAGTGATGCCGTGAACAAGAGAAGCTATGATATCAATAACGGAACGATCATGGGATACGGCATACTTTGAAAATTAATATGTTGACTCTTAGAGAGTAGTCAATAGTTTAGATTACCTTGACTAAAAAACAAATATAAAGTATTATGTGATTAGCTTCGACTAACTAGAAAAAGGAGGGCGCACGATGACAAACCAATATATGACGAAGCTGTATCACGATCTGCTCTCCAACTCTCCGCAGGCAGTGACAATAGATATTCCGGCTGATATGGGAACAGGTCAGATTTCGCAAGTTGTTACAAAGCAAGGAGCAGTTGTTTCGGACTGGAAAATGAATTATTTTTCAGATATGAACGTGCAGGGAGTGAGTAGCGAAGAATACATTCAAATGTTGTTCTGCTTCAATGATGGTGTTTCCTGGAATATTGCAGATAGCCGACAAAGTATCAGCATACAAAAAGGTGAGTCCTGTATTTATCGTGGACACGGGAAAATGGAATATCTGTGCTATTCCAAACAAAACGATTTCCTTTTCAAAAATGTAAAAGTACCACTGTCGTATTTCCGTAAAATTATGAATGACTATTTTGATGTTGGTGAGATTGAGGTTTATCAGAAAAAACTATTGGAAGGTATATCAAAAGTAGGTATTACTCCCTATATGGAGCACATTTTTGCGGAACTGAAAGACTTCACGCAATATCGCGGCGGATTGGGATACCTGTTTTTGGAAAGCAAAGTTTTTGAGTTGTTATCTGTATATTTGAGTGAGATTTTGGAACTGAGTATTCTTGCGTCAACTTATATAGCAATTTCCAGAAGTGACCGAGAATCCATCATAGAAGCGAAGAGAATCATTGACAGTCAGCTTGCTTTGGCACCAAGTTGTGAGGAATTGGCGCGAAAAGTCAATATTAGTACTTCAAAATTGTCAAAGGGTTTTTCCTCGCTGTTTGGAACATCGGTTCATGCGTATATTATAGATCAGCGATTGGAAAAGGCGGCAAGTCTACTATTAGAAAGTAATTTGAACGTAAGTCAGGTGGCAGCATTTGTAGGCTATTCAAAACCGAGTAACTTTGCTGCGGCATTCAAAAAGAAGTATGGGGTAATTCCTAAAAACTATAAAACGGAAAATACGATTGGTTAAAATTAAAAAATACCGATTTTGGGTAGAATAAAACCGTTTTTGGGTTGGAAATGTAGGCGTAAATTGTTATTATATGTGGTGTAGTTAGAAAATACTAACTACACCATTTTTTAGATAGGAGGATACTGGTATGAGTTCCCAGAAAAAAAATTCCCGGCTTGAGGGAAAAGATTTAATTACTATCGGCATCTACACCGTCATCTATGTCGTCATTGTTATGCTGGTGGCGATGCTTGGCTTCATCCCCATTTTTATTCCGCTGATGGCGGTGCTGTGTCCTTTGATTGGCGGCATCCCCTATATGCTGTATGTTACAAAGGCTAAAAAATTCGGGATGACTGCAATCATGGGTTTCCTGATTGGCCTAATCATGGTGTTCTTCGGCAACGGCTATCTTACTATGGTAACTGGTCTTGTTGGCGGCCTGTTGGCTGACGTGATCCTGAAAAAGGCAGACTACAAAAGTGCAAAGAGTACAGTTCTTTCCTGCGGTGTGTTCAGCATCTGGGTGTTTGGCAACTTTGCTCCCATTTTCCTGAACCGTGAAAGCTATATGGTAATGCTGACTGAAGGATACGGCACTGAATATGCAGCTACCCTTAATACATATATGCCTATGTGGATTGCGCCTATTTTGCTGGTTGCCTGCTTTGTGTTTGGCCTTGTCGGAGGTATGATTGGGAAAGCCATTTGCAAAAAGCACTTCCAGCGTGCCGGTATTGCATAATGGCGCGGGAAATTCTGCTCAGCAAAAAAACAGAACAAGGGTTGCGGCTCGATCCGCGTACAAAACTGTTGCTCATCTTCATCATAAGCATTTTTGTCATGGGTGGAACAGGCGGAGAAGCTATGGGACTGATCCGCCTTGTTCTTTGTGTGGTTCCGGCTATATTGCTGCTTACCTCGAAACAATGTGCAAAAGCTGTGGGCTATATTGCTGTGTTTTCTGTTTTTTATGCTGTCCAAATTTATGTTTTGCCGCACCTTACGGGGATATTGAATTTCCTTGTTCTGTTTACAACAGGATTCTTCTGCCGAATCCTTCCCAGTGTTGCGATTGCTGCCTATGCAGTGAAAACAACAACGGTCAGTGAATTGATTTCCGGCATGGAAAGAATCCATATGCCTAAAGAAGTGACGATCCCCTTAACGGTCATGTTCCGCTTCTTTCCAACTGTCTTTCAGGAGTCAGAAGCAATCAGTGACGCTATGAAAATGCGTGGGATTAAACTTGGAGGGAAAAAATCTTCAAAAATATTGGAGTATAAGCTGATCCCGATGATTACCTGCTCCGTGAAAATCGGTGAGGAACTTTCCGCTACGGCAATTACCCGTGGCCTCGGCGCTCCTGTCAAACGCACAAACATTTGCCAGCTTAAATTCAATTTTGCCGATGTGGTGCTGATCTTGTTTTGTTGCTTTGTAGTGTTTTGGGCGATTGCTTCCCCGATAATTTCCGCAGGAGGGATTTTGCCATGATAGATTTTCAAAATGTTTCTTTTTCTTATGGTGAAGAATCCAGCGGCGGAGGGATTAGAAATGTCAATCTCACCATAAACACAGGGGAATTTGTTTTACTCACGGGAGAATCCGGCTGTGGGAAAACAACGATTACCCGTTTGGTAAATGGCTGGTGCCTCATTATTACGAGGGCAAATTAGAGGGCGATGTCCTTCTGGACGGAAAAAGCGTATCAGATACGCCGCTTTATGACTTGGCTGCTATGGTGGGATCTGTATTCCAGAATCCCAAAAGTCAGTTTTTCAACGTGGATACGGATAGTGAATTAGCCTTTGCCTGTGAAAATTTAGGCTATCCTCAGGAGGATATCCTGAAAAGGATTGACCGGACAGTTTCCGATTATCATATTGAAGATTTGATGGGGCGAAGCGTGTTTGCTCTGTCCGGAGGCGAAAAGCAAAAAATAGCCTGTGCTTCATCAAGTGTATTGCTGCCGGGAATTATGGTCCTGGACGAACCATCTTCTAATTTGGATATGGCTGCTATTGATGACCTGCGGCAGGTCCTAAGCCTCTGGAAAAAGCAGGGCAAAACAATTCTGATCGCAGAACACCGCCTTTACTACCTTCACGATCTTGCAGATCGTGTGCTGTATGTAAAAGATGGGGAGATTGAACGGGAATACACGCCTGCTGAATTTGACAGCTTATCGGATGGCACTCGAAAAGAAATGGGGCTGCGGCCGTTTTCTCTCTCGAAGTTGAAGCCTGCGAATCAGTATCAGGCGCATACAGCTAAACAGATGGAATTTCAAAATTTCTGCTTTGCGTATAAAAAGCGGGAACCGGAAAGCCTCCATATTCCGAGTGCAGAACTGCCTGTTGGAGAAACGATTGCCATTATCGGTCTGAATGGCGCTGGAAAATCTACTCTGGCCCGCTGTATTTGCGGACTGGAAAAGAAGTGTGGCTTTTTGCAGGTTGAGGGGAAAACCCTTGATTGGAAAGCCCGGCTCAAACATTGCTACATGGTAATGCAGGATACCAGCCATCAGCTATTTACCGAAAGCGTGGCGGATGAAGTGCTTCTGAGCATGGACAACAAGGATGAAACTGTTGTGGATAAAATCCTTAAACAGTTTGATCTGCTGGAATATAAAGACAGGCACCCGCTTTCTCTTTCCGGCGGGCAAAAACAGCGGGTAGCGATCGCGTCTGCCATTGTGAGTAACCGGGAGATCATTGTGTTTGACGAACCAACAAGTGGGCTTGATCTCAAACATATGCGGGAAGTTGCGCGGAGTTTGAAGTCACTCGCGGATCAGGGCAAAACGCTTCTTGTTATTACGCATGATCCGGAGTTGGTGATGGCGGGATGTTCGTATGTAGTCCATATGGAAAAAGGGCAAGTAAAAGAAAGCTATCCATTGGACGAATCCGGCAGTAAAAAGGTTTTGGATTTTTTCCGAATCCGCCAGTGAATTTTAGAAATTATGAATGTCAGGGCCGCCTTGACTGGACAGAAAGATAATGATAAGAGGCCGCTTTACTTTGGCGGCCTCTTGTTTTTGAAGCACAGACAGTACGGCTCAATATAAGGAGGGCTTATGTTTAAAAAAATCTTTGAGTACGCAGGGCCATATAAGAAAAATATGTATGTGGCCACGGTTGTCGTACTGGTCAGCGTTCTTATGGGCATCCTGCCTTTTGTGCTGGCCTATCAGGTCATTTCGCCATTGGTTATGGGCGATTCTGTTGAAACAGAATTTGTTTTATTGCGTGTTATAGGGGTTTTGATCTGTCTTGTTTTGCAGGCGTTTTTTTATGGATGGGGATTATCAATTTCTCATAAAGCAGCATATAACACATTGTTCCGGCTGCGGGTATCTCTGCAAAAGAAGTTTGAGAAACTTCCCCTTGGCATTGTGGAGGAAAAAGGGACAGGCACAATCAAAAAGCTGTTTGTCGATGATGTGGACAGCTTGGAATTGCTCCTTGCTCATTCAGTCCCAGAGGGTATCGCAAATTTACTGATTCCGCTGGTGATTTATGTTGCTATGTTTTGTGCGGACTGGAAACTGGCTCTTATGTCTTTGGCCTCTATCCCGATCAGCCTGCTCTCCATGGTCATTATGTACTCTGTTGGAATGAAGCGCATGGGTCCCTACTATCAGTCTGCACAGAAAATGAACAACACGATCATTGAGTACATCAATGGTATGGAGGTTGTCAAGGTATTCAATAAGGACGCAGATTCCTATGAGCGGTTCCGCAAAGATGTATCAGATTATCGGGACTATACTCTGGCGTGGTACAAGGCGGCGTGGCCGTGGATGGCAATTTACAGCAGTCTGCTTCCATGCACCATTATTCTGACTTTACCTGTTGGCGCATGGTTCGTTCTCTCTGGCTGGTCTACTCTGCCTAATTTGATCTTGGTACTGTGTCTTTCTTTAAGTATTGGTATGCCACTGCTGAAATCTCTCGGTTTCCTGCCTACCATGCCCCAGCTCAACTATAAAATTTCTGCATTGGAGCAGGTGTTGGATGCGCCAGAGCTCCAGCAGACAGAAGATGCGTTCCACGGGAAAGATGACACCATTACTTATGACCATGTTTCTTTCGCTTATCAGACCACACAGCCCGGCCCGGATGGAAAGCCTGTTGTAATTGAGGATGAAGTTCTCCATGACATTTCCTTTACGGCAAAAGCTGGACAGAAAACAGCCCTTGTTGGTGAATCTGGCTCCGGCAAGAGTACATTAGCGAAACTGCTGATTCACTATTATGACCCACAGAAAGGCAGTATTTCCATCGGTGGACAGAAATTATGCGATATGAGCCTTGAAGCACTGAACAGCCGTATCTCCTATGTGGCGCAGGATCAATACCTGTTCAACACCTCTCTGCTCGAAAACATTCGGCTTGGTCGGCTGAACGCAACGGATGAAGAAGTGGTGGAGGCCGCAAAGAAAGCTCAGTGTATGGAGTTCCTTGAGAAACTTCCGCAGGGTATTCATTCGATGGCTGGTGATGCAGGAAAAATGCTATCCGGCGGTCAGCGCCAGCGTATTTCTTTGGCGCGGGCAATCTTAAAGGATGCGCCTATTGTGGTGCTTGACGAGGCAACTGCCTATGCTGATCCTGAAAACGAGGAAAAGATGGAGGCTGCTATTGCAGAGCTTGTAAAAGGTAAGACCCTTGTGGTTATCGCACACAAATTACCAGCCATTATGAACGCAGATCAGATTTGTGTTATGGATCACGGAAAGCTGGTTGCAACGGGCAAACATCAGGAGCTGATCCAGTCCTGCCCAGAATATCAAAAGTTGTGGAAAGCGGCACAGGACAGCGCCGAGTGGAAAGTACATACTGCAAAGGAGGGGAAATAAATGTTTGCTTTGTTTTCAAGAATATTGAAACTTTCCGACCATTATAAGAGCCGTATTCAGGGCGCATTTGTTTGTGCGTTTCTGGAATCCATTCTGTCCAAAATGCCGATTTTTCTGGCCTTTGTGGTTTTGAGTGGATTTGCAAATAAGACAATTACCGGGCAGACTTGTCTTTATGTGGGACTTGGCCTTGTCGCTATTGTGCTGGTTCAGATGTTCGTCCACTATCTTAGTGACAGCCTGCAAAGTGCAGCGGGATATTTGATGTTTGCCGACAAGCGTATCGAATTGGGCGGCCATCTGAGGAAACTTCCAATGGGATACTTCACTTCCGGCAATATTGGCAAGATCAGTTCAGTCCTCAGTACCGACATGGTGTTCATTGAAGAAGTTGCTATGAGTACGCTGGGAAACATGATGAGCTATCTGCTATCCTCGTTGGTTTTGCTGGCGTTCATGTTTTATCTGAATTGGCAGCTTGGCTTGATCGCCTTGATAGTTACTATTTTGGCATGGCTGGTATCTAAGGGAATGAACAAAGTTCCCTGCAGAAGCAGCAGGCCGTCAGGAGCAGAGCGAAC
>ENA-OQBT01000719-OQBT01000719.1-human-gut-metagenome-genome-assembly--contig:-NODE-719-length-18173-cov-2.962983_pt1 | contig 18173 bp, 19 predicted proteins | sample MGYA00242749_ERZ504557 | MGnify/ENA primary metagenome ERZ504557 (study PRJEB26092, sample SAMD00036243) | human gut metagenome | host: Homo sapiens | study: EMG produced TPA metagenomics assembly of... | reverse complement strand
TGCTTTATCAATCAATCTTAGCATATGATCCTGCGGAACCATGGAATCCATTGAGAACATCATCATCTGTTCTCGTTTCTTGTCTGCATTTTTCGTCATCATAAAAAACACCGCCTTTCTGATAATTTTATTATACCAGAAAAACAGTGCTCATAGTAAAAGTCCCGGCAAATACCGGGACTTTGTCTACAGTCTGAAAGTCCCGGCAAATACCGGGACTTTGTCTACAGTCTGAGACATATTCGATATGAATATGTCTTTTTTTATTTCATAGGAAATTTCGATGAAACCCCCTATGAAATAAAAAGCCCTCTGGGCAGGATCGCACCTGTGGCGGAGAGGAAATATGTCGCTGAAGCGACCCGCCGCAGGCGGAGAATCCTACAAAGTAGGATTCTTTCTTGCTAAAAATCATGATAAAAGAGTGAAATCATGTTATAATAAAAACAAAAAAAGGAGAGCAAGAATATGCGTGTAGGAATGGGATATGATGTCCATCAGTTAGTAGAAGGAAGAGACTTGATCTTAGGCGGAGTAAATATACCATATGAGAAAGGATTATTAGGACACTCAGATGCTGATGTTCTGCTGCATGCGATCACAGATGCGATCCTTGGGGCAGCAGCATTAGGAGATATCGGAAAGCATTTTCCAGACACAGATCCTGCATATCATAATGCAGACAGCATGAAGTTGTTAGCAGAAGTTGTAAGATTGATCGAGGAAAAAGGATACGAGATTGGGAATGTGGATGCGACAGTCATTGCACAGAGACCAAGGTTATTAAATTATATTCCAACAATGAAAGAAAATATCAGTAAGACCCTCAAAGTAGATCCAGATCAGGTGAATGTCAAAGCAACGACAGAAGAACATTTAGGATTCACAGGAGAGGGACTCGGGATCAGTGCACAGGCAGTGTGTCTGCTTAATGAAACAAAATAAGAATAAAGGAAATAGGATGGAGATCGTTTATCAGAAAAACAAAGACAAACAGCCAGTATATGACATGTATCAGGAGATTTTTGAAGATCCAGAGCCGTTTGCACAATATTATTTTGAAGAGATATATGCAACGAATCAAGTGATACTGGCAGAAGAAGACAACAAGATCTTAGGAATGATCCATTTAAATCCATACCACATAAGAGCAGGAAAGAAGACATATACATTAAATTATATTGTAGCAGTTGCGGTGTGGAAGGAATATAGAAGAAGAGGCATCATGGCAGAGATGCTTAAGAAGTGTTTCAATGATATGCATGAGCAGCAACAGCCATTTACGTATCTGATGCCTGCGAATAAAGCATATTATGAACCATTTCAGTTTCGATTTGTGATGGACTGGGAAGAAACAATGATCGATGATCATAACATTTTATATACAGATGATACAACGGATAGAAATCATAAGATCGTTCATATAATGGCAGAAGATTATCAGACGATCCAGAATTTTTTAGAGCGGTTTATGGAACAATACAAGATATATACAGTTCCGGATGAACCATACCTGAGACGACTGGAAAAAGAAAGCCAGAGTGGAGATGGAAGCCTCTTAGCTTATTATGAAGACGATCTGTTACAAGGCGTATTTGCAGAAAGTTTTGAAGAAGATGAAGTATATATCCGATGGGCGTATTCTTTAGAGCCAGAACATATGATTAACCAGATCAAACAACGACACAAAGGTAAGAAGATTTATATCACAGAAGGAAATTTATTCAAGGGAAATTCAACAGGAAAGGATTTTATACAAAGCAAAAAAGTACCAAAGATCATGGCAAGGATCACGAACCTTGCTGCTTGGGGAGATATCTTGCAAGGAAAGAACGATTTTACATTCAGGATATTGGTGAAAGATCCATATATCAAGGATCAGAATGGAGTATTCCAGTTTCAATGTCTGAATCATAAGATATCCATTCAACGTGCAGACATACCACAAGATGAGACATTAGACATACACACAACGGATGCACAGGGATGGGAAGATGAAATTTCAATCGACGAGCTGACACAGGTGTTTTTTGACTACGATGCAGGACAGATATTAAAAGAGCATGAGTATCTAAAAGATATCGTGCCGGCTGGCCCAATCTATATTTCAGAGGAGGTATAAGCCATGAAGTTAATGTTTATCGGAGCGGATCATGAAGTGACCGGAAGTTGCCATTATGTGGAAGCTTGCGGCAAAAGATTTATTGTTGACTATGGAATGGAACAAGGGTTAAATGTATACGAGAATGTTGATCTTCCAGTGAATGCAGGGAATCTTGATTTTATCCTGCTGACACATGCACATATCGATCATTCAGGGCTGATCCCGCTGTTGTATGCAAAAGGATTCAGAGGAAAGATCTATGCGACAAGAGCAACAACCGATCTATGTGAGATCATGTTGCAAGACAGTGCACACATTCAGGAATTTGAAGCAGAATGGAAGAACAGGAAAGCAAGGCGATCTGGAAAACCAGAAGTTGTACCGATCTATACGATGGATGATGCGATCAATGTCATGCAGTATTTCGTGCCATGCCCATATGGCAGACAGATTGAAGTTGCTGACGGCATTACGATCAAATTTACAGATATCGGACATCTGTTAGGATCTTCCAGCATTGAAGTATGGTTAAGGGAAGTAGATGTGGAAAAGAAACTGGTATTCTCTGGAGATATCGGAAACTTTAACCAGCCATTGATCAAAGACCCGAGCTATACGAGAGAAGCAGATTATGTTATTATGGAATCTACGTATGGTGACCGTTATCATGGAAAACATCAGGATTATGTGACAGAATTGACCGATGTGATCCAGAGGACCTTTGATCGAGGCGGGAATGTCGTGATTCCATCATTTGCAGTTGGAAGAACACAGGAGCTGTTATATTATATCCGTCAGATCAAGGCTGAAGATAGGATCAAGAATCATGGAGATTTCAAAGTTGTTGTAGACAGCCCATTGGCAGTGGAAGCAACGAAGATCTTTAATATGAATATTGATGAAACATATGATGAAGAAGCTATGGAATTAGTGAAACAAGGAATTAATCCGATCACATTTTCCAATCTTCATTTATCCATTACGACAGAAGAATCAAAGGAGATCAACTTTGAAACAGAACCGATGGTGATCATTTCAGCATCCGGAATGTGTGAAGCTGGACGAATCAGACACCATTTAAAACATAACCTGTGGAGATCAGAGAATACGATTATATTTGTAGGATATCAGGCATATGGAACTCTGGGAAGATCACTGATCGAAGGAGCCAAAGAAGTAAAACTGTTTGGTGAGGTAATCAAAGTGGCAGCAGATATCGTACAATTAGAAGGTTTAAGCGGACATGCAGACAAGAACGGGTTATTAAAATGGGTCAATAGTTTCGAGAAGAAACCGGAAGAAGTATTTGTAGTTCATGGAGAAGATGCGGTCTGTGAAGCATTTACATCATGCTTAAAAGATGAATACAAATTCAAAGCCAGAGCACCATACAGCGGAGATGTGTTTGACCTTATTACAGGCGAATGGACTGAATGGGGATCAAGAGAACGCATCCAGAAGAAACCAAAACAGAGCAGTGCTATATCAGACTTCTTACAGCCAGCGAGCGTTTGAAATCTGTAATTGAGCACAATGAGGGTGGAACGAACAAAGACCTGGGCAAATTTGCTGACCAGATCATCGCCCTTTGTGACAAGTGGGAAAGGTAACAATGCAAGAGACAAAACGTAAAACAGAAGATGCAGTGCGTATAAATAAATATTTAAGTCAGGCAGGAATCTGCTCCAGAAGACAGGCGGATACTTATGTCGAGGAAGGCAGAGTCGAAGTCGATGGAGAAGTTGCAGTAAGCGGAACCAAAGTACTTCCGGGGCAGAGCGTGACATTTGATGGAAAGCCGGTAAAGATTCAGGAAGATCTGATCTTTCTGGCTTTTCATAAGCCAAGAGGAATCGTATGCACAGCAAGCAAAGAAGAGAAAGATAATATTATCGACTATATTAACTATCCAACAAGGATCTATCCTGTAGGACGATTAGATAAGGATTCTCAAGGATTGATCCTGCTTACTAATGATGGTGAAGCAGCCAATCAGATCATGAAAGCAAGAAATTATCATGAAAAAGAATACGAAGTAACAGTGAATAAACGAATTACGAATGAATTCATTCATGATATGAGGAATCCAGTACCATTAGATGAGATTAATGCAGTAACAAGAAGATGCAAAGTTATAAAAGAAGGACCAAACGAGTTCAGGATCATCTTGACACAGGGATTAAACCGGCAGATCCGAAGAATGTGTGAACACTTTGGATACCGTGTAACAAAACTTAAGAGAGTCCGTGTTATGAACATTAAACTCGGCGATCTGAAAGAAGGAAGATATCGAAAATTAACTCCGGATGAATTACGAGAGTTAAAGAAGGAGCTAAAAAGTGAATGATTTAGACAGAATGAAAGAACTCATTCATACACTAAATGAAGCAGGGAAAGCTTATTACCAGCAGAATAAAGAAGTTATGAGCAACCTCGAATACGATAAGATGTATGATGAACTTTTAGAACTAGAGAAAAAGACGAACACTGTTTTATCAAACAGTCCAACGATCCATGTAGGGTATGAATTGATGACAGCATTGGAAAAGGAAGCACATCCATCTCCGATGTTATCATTAGACAAGACAAAGGAGCCAGATCAGTTGGCAACATGGCTGAACGGCCAGGAAGGAATCCTGTCATGGAACTCGATGGTTTAACGATCGTTCTGACCTATGAACATGGAGAACTCCTCAAAGCCGTGACCCGTGGAAATGGGGAAGTTGGAGAAGTTGTAACAAACAACGCAAGGGTTTTTTGAAAATGTTCCAAGACACATTGCATATCAGGGAACATTGGTCATTCGTGGAGAAGCAATCATACCATATTCAGATTTCTATAAGATGAACGAAGAAATCGAAGATGTTGACAGTCAGTATAAGAACCCAAGAAACTTATGCAGTGGTTCCGTCAGACAGTTAAACAATGAGATCACAGCCAAACGCCACGTTCATTTCTATGCGTTCAGTGTCAGTGATGTTGAAGGCATGGATTTGATAATTCCTTCGAGAAGAAATTAGACTGGGCAGCAAGCCTTGGATTTGATGTGGTAGAACATATCAGAGTCACAGAAGATACGATCCGAGGTGAGATTGAGAAATTCTCAAAGAAGATCGAACAATTTGATCTGCCATCAGATGGACTGGTATTAGTCTATGATGATCTTGCATATGGAAAAAGTCTTGGTAGAACAGCCAAATTCCCAAGAGATTCCATCGCATTTAAATGGGCAGATGAGACAGCGGAGACAACATTAACTGAGATTGAATGGAGCCCATCAAGAACCGGACTGATCAATCCAGTGGCAATTTTTGAACCAGTAGAATTAGAAGGAACGACTGTCAGCAGAGCCAGTCTCCACAACATTAGTGTGATGGAAGAACTGCAGTTAGGAATTGGCGACGAGATCGTTGTATACAAAGCTAATATGATCATTCCACAGCTTGCAGAGAATAAAACAAAGAGCGGCAATATAGAGATTCCGCATACTTGTCCTGCGTGCGGTGGTGAGACAAAGATCGAAGATGAAAATGGAATCAGAACCTTAGTCTGCACCAATGAATTTTGCAGTGCAAAGAAGATCAAATCATTCTCGCATTTTGTATCAAGAGATGCAATGAATGTTGATGGACTATCCGAAGCAACATTACAGAAGATGATCGATGTTGGACTATTAAATGAAATTTATGATCTCTTCACTTTAAAAGATCACAAAGAAGAGATTCTGGAATTAGAAGGATTTGGGGAAAAATCCTACCAAAATCTGATCAATGCGATCAATGATTCCAAACAGCCTGCATTGGCAAACTTTATTTATAGTCTGGGAATTCCGAATGTAGGACTTTCCAATGCAAAATTGATCTGCAAACATTTTAAAGAAGATTTCAATGCGATCAGAGAAGCCGATGCAGAGGATTTTATTGCGATCGATCAGATTGGACCGATGATCGCAGAAGCTATGGTATCATATTTTCATACACCACATAATCAGAAGATCTTAGAACAACTGTTACAATATGTGCAGTTTGAGAAGAAAGAAGAAAGTAAGACAGAACAGATCTTAGAAGGAAAAACATTTGTTGTGACAGGATCACTTGATCATTTTGATAACAGAAAACAACTAAAAGAAGAGATTGAGCAGATGGGAGGCAAGGTCACAGGATCAGTGTCAAAGAAAACAGACTATCTGATCAACAATGACAAAATGTCGCAGTCATCAAAGAATAAGAAAGCGATGGAATTAAACATTCCAATACTGAGCGAAGAAGATTTCCTTGATCTGATCGGACGATAATAAATATAGATTGCATAAAAAATGCAAGAGTTTTATAATAAATATCTGACAGGAAAAATGCTGTCAGCTTAAAAAGCAATCGAAAAAAAGAGAAGGAGATTTGATAAAATGCCAATTCGAATAGACAACGATCTGCCGGCGAAGGCAGCCTTAGAAGAAGAGAATGTATTTGTGATGGATAAAGAAAGGGCATGTACACAGGATATCAGGCCTTTAAAGATTGCAATTTTAAATCTGATGCCAAACAAATTAGACACAGAACTTCATTTGCTGAGAAGTTTATCAAATACACCATTACAGTTAGATATCACATTTTTACAGACAGAATCTTATGTTCCGACTCATGTATCAGAGTCACATATGGAGAAATTTTATAATTATTTCTCAGAGATCAAAGACAAACGTTTTGACGGACTGATCATTACAGGAGCACCAGTAGAGTTAAAAGAATTTGAAGAAGTTGATTACTGGGATGAAGTTGTTGAGATCATGGAATGGTCCAAGACACATGTCACATCAACGTTGTATATCTGCTGGGCAGCACAAGCAGGACTTTATTATCACTATGGGATCAAGAAACATATCTTGAATAAGAAGATTTCAGGTGTTTATGAACACCATCCATTACATAATAAACTTCCTATTATTCGAGGATTTGATGATAAGTTTTACGTGCCACACTCTAGAAATACAGGAGTTGACGGAGAAGCCATCCGCAAGAATAAAGAATTAACGATCGTAGCAGAATCAGATGAGACAGGACCATACATTATTTTGAATTCCACAGGAAGTCAGGTATTTGTCACAGGACATCCAGAATATGATGTGATGTCACTGCATTATGAATATGTAAGGGATGTGAAACGAGGACTGAATCCAGATATACCAAAGAATTATTACAAAGATGATGATCCAACGAAGAAACCAGTGAAGTCATGGAGATGTCATGCAAATGCTATGTATTATAACTGGCTGAATTATTATGTATATCAGGTGACACCATACGATCTGGAAAAAGACAAATAAAACAAAGGTTGCTGTACAAAGTATGGCAGCCTTTTTGAAATAATGATACAGCATGTATATGGAGAAAAGAAAGGAAAACAAATGATCAAACTAATCGCAACAGACATTGATGGAACATTAGTGGCAGATGGGACACTGGATCTGAATCCGGAATATTATGACGTGATCAAAGAACTGAAACGAAGGGGAACGATCGTGTTAGCGGCAAGCGGCCGTCAGAGAGCAAGTATCGAGAAAGTATTCACGCCAGTACTTGATGACATCAGTTTTATTTCAGAAAATGGAACTTGTATTCATTCCAAAGATTATCAATATGTAGATGTGATCGACCCAGAGATCGTAAGAACTTATATTGAAGAAGCAAGACAGTTCCCAGGATGTGAAATTGCGATCAATAAAGATAACATGACATATATGGAGAATATCGGGATTTACCAGCATCTGGTCGGAGACTATGGCTACAGAGGTGATCTCGTAGATGATGTTTTAGGGAATCCAGAAGGTGTATGTAAGATGAGTATTTTTCATCACAATTGCGCCGAAGATGTAGTTGGGGATGAGTTCATCAAACGATGGGGCAAGAAGATGAATGTTGTAGTATCCGGAAAATGTTGGGTTGATTGCGCCAACAAAGGTGCGAACAAAGGAAGTGCCTTAAGACATTTTCAGGAAGAATACGGAATCACACCAGATGAAACACTGGCATTTGGAGATAATTTAAATGATATCGAGATGTTAAAACGTGCAAGTCACAGTTTTGCAGTGGAGAATGCCAGAGATGAAGTAAAAGAAGCAGCGAATTTTGTAGCACCATCTTACAAAGAAGATGGAGTACTTCAGGTATTGAAAGCAGTACTGAGTGGTGAATTATGCTAACAGAAGAAATGACCATGACTTATGAAGAGTCTGTAAAATATTTATACAAAATCGCAGGATTCGCCACAAAATCTTCTCTCGAAGATATAAAATACTTTTTAGAACGATTGGGAAATCCTCAAAAAGAGCTGCATATGATCCATGTAGCAGGGACGAATGGAAAAGGATCCGTCTGTGCATTTTTAGAAGCACTCCTTACCCAGCATGGAAAGAAGACAGCTTCCTTTACCTCGCCACATGTTGTGAAGATCAATGAACGAATCAAGCTGTGTGCGAAAGAAATCAGTGATGAACGATTTGCATCAGCTGCGGTGAAGGTAAGACATGCCATTGAAACTGGAATAACAGAAGGAAAGAACAGCCCATCATTTTTTGAGGCAGTGTTTCTGATGGCGATGGTGATCTTTCAGGAAGAACAACCAGATATCTGTATGATCGAGACAGGAATGGGTGGAAGATATGATGCTACCAATGTTATCTGTCCGAAGGTCAGTGTGATCACTTCGATCAGCGAAGATCATATGGAATTTCTGGGACAAACATTGGAAGAGATCGCAACACACAAAGCAGGGATCATTAAGCCAGGAATTCCAGTTGTGACAATAGAACAGGAACCCAAGGTAAAAGAAATCCTTTCTGAAGAAGCAAGGCAGAAAAAATCACGAATTTATGACATTTCTGAAGATAATCTTAATTTTAAAGAAAAAGCAGGAAAATATATTGATTTTTTAAATGCCAATGCGTATGATAAGGAAAGAGATGTGCGGACCAACATTGCAGGAGAATTTCAGAAGTCCAATCTTGCAGCAGCATTGCAGACAGCAGAACTTATCTGTGGACGACTTGATGAAGACAAGATCTATGAAGCACTGAGCCAGATCAGGATCAGCGGAAGGATGGAAGAGATCGCACCAGGATCATTGTGGATGTATCGCACAATATCCAAGGAATGCAAGGATTTGTACAGACTGTGGAGGCAAACTACCATGGAATGAAGAAGCGGATCTTATTTGCAGCATCTCATCAGAATGAAGAAGAATACATGAAGAACATTCTGAAGACGATTCCAGAGATTGAAGCCTTTTATACAGTGGGGATTCATAAGAGAAGAATCGATGAAGAAGAATTTCAGGATGCTTTTCGTAAGATGATAGATAGGAATCAGGAAACAACGGTATGCTTTGTTGTCGGATCTTTTTATCTGGCAGGCATGGCCAAAGAGTTTATAAATCAGGAGGAAGAGAATGTTAGACTTTAACGAAGAATTAGCCAAGTTTCAACCATGTGCAGATTTGGAAGAAGCGGAAGAGAATATATATGGGAAAGAATTAGAAGAGATCAAGAAGAATAAGACAGAATTATATAAAGCCAACCAGATGATCAAGAAATACAATCAGGCATTAAACTACGCCAAGCAAGGGAATGATGACCTTGCGATGTTACAGTTAAAGAATGTTGTGGCAGCTATTCCTAATTTTGTAGATGCATATCTTTTAATGGCATTATTATCCATCAAGGGAGAGAATTATGATAATGCAAGAACATTCCTTGATACGATCTTAAAGATCGATCCAAACAACGAATCAGCAGTGGAATATGGCAAAGAATTTGAGACAAAAGTAGTCGAAGAAGAGCCACAGACAACTGAGCCAGAGAAGAAAGACAAGAAGAAAAAAGAGAAGAAAAAAGTTGTGAGCCAGCCAGAAGAACCAAAGAAAAAGAAGAATCCATTTAATATTTCTTCAATTCAGGAAAACGAAGCTGGAAAGAGCCCGATGTTTTACATGGTAACAGGAATTGTGATCGGTGTGATCGTGGCAGCAGTTTTGATCTATCCAACAGTACGTGCAAGCTTCAGTCATAAGAACTCTACACAGGTAGAAGATTATAAAGAACAGATCCTTGCCAAAGACACACAGTTGAAAGCAAGCGAGAAGAAAGTTAAAGAAGCAAAGGCAGCACAGAAGAAAGCAGAAGATGAATTAGATGAGTACATTGGAACAAGCAAGAAAGACGGTGTCTATGATCTGCTGTTAAGTGCCTTACAGAAATACAGCGATCGTGATTATACAGGATCTGCAGATGCGTTATTAGATATCGACAGTCAGAAACTAACAACAAAGAATATGAAAGCGATCTACAAAGATCTGACAGCAAAGGTATATCCAAGTGCAGGAACTGGATTATACAGCAAAGGAAAGAATGCATACTGGGCAAAAGACTACAAGACAGCGATCTCTTATTTAAAGAAAGCGATCAAAGTCAGCGATACAAACCGTTATGCATATGATTATCTTGCCAAAGCTTATGAAGGTGCTTCCGATCAGAAGAATGCGAAGAAGACATATCAGACGATCATCGAAAAGTTCCCAGGAACATCTCAGGCGATTAATGCGAAGAGTCGAATTGATGCAATGGGTAAAAAGAGTGCCAAAAGTTTATAATTAATATTACACAGAATACAAGTTTACAAACAAAAGATAAAGGAAGAAGAACAAGCGAAAGTTTGAACTTCTTTCTTTTTTATTTTCTATCAGGAAATTCAAGATGATCTTGGAAAGGAACGTATCACAGCAAAGAGCAGGAAGGAGCGATCAGAATATGGCAACAGAATACAAGATAGAAAACAGGGTTTTATATATTTATCTGGATGGTGATCTAGATCATCACTTAGCGAAGAAAGTAAAACATAAATGCGATATCATTTTAAAATCATATCCGATCAAAGATATTGAGTTTGATTTTAAAAATTCAGGATTTATCGATAGTTCAGGGATTGGAGTGATCTTAGGAAGATATCGTCAGGTACAGGCGATGGGAGGAACGGTGAAAGTCAGCAATATGAGTGCATCAGTAAGAAAGATCATTCATATGGCAGGATTGCATCAACTGATAGAAGAAATATAGAGAAATGGGAGGATAAGAAATGTTGCATTTAGAATTTAACAGTGACTCAGAAAATGAAGGAATCGCAAGAATTGTGACGGCTGCTTATATCATGAAATTTGATCCGGATATGGAAGAAATGGATGATATCAAGACCGCAGTGTCAGAAGCAGTGACAAACTGTATTGTACATGCGTATCACGACCCAGATGGAAAGATCAGTATGGATCTTTCCGATCAGAATGGAATCCTGCGAATAGAGATTAAAGATCAGGGTATCGGAATTCCAGATGTCAAGAAAGCGATGGAACCGATGTTTACAACAAAACCAGAAGAAGAAAGGACTGGAATGGGATTTTCTTTTATGGAGGCATTTATGGATCAAGTAGAGGTTATTTCAAAACAAGGAGAAGGAACGACAGTGATCATGACAAAGAAAATAGGAGATCAAGACAAGCTGAATGGATAAGACGAGGGAACTGTTACGGCTTACCAAAGAAGGAAACGAAGCAGCACGAGAGCAGATCATTCTTAATAATGTTGGATTGATCTGGAGTGTTGTGAGACGATTTACAAACAGAGGATATGAGTCTGAGGATCTGTTTCAGATCGGAAGTATTGGACTTATGAAAGCCGTGGACAAGTTTGACCTGTCTTATGACGTGAAATTTTCGACTTATGCAGTACCGATGATCACAGGAGAGATTCGTAGATTCCTAAGAGATGATGGTATGATCAAAGTCAGCAGATCTTTAAAAGAAAATATATACAAGATCATGAAAGCAAGAGAAAAGTTTTGCCAGCAGTATCAAAGGGAAGCAACGATCGAGGAAATCAGTGAGATCACGAAGATCACAAGAGAAGAGATCGTAACATCCTTAGAGGCAAGCAATGAAGTAGAATCCATTCATCAGAGTGCATATCAGAAGGATGGCAGTGAGATTTCTCTGCTGGATAAGTTATCAAAAGGAGAAAATGAATCTGAGAAAGTGGTAGATCATGTTCTGTTAAAGGAAGCCATGAAACATTTGGAACAGAAAGAACAGCAAATGATTTATTACCGATATTTTGAAGGAAAAACTCAACAAGAAATTGCGAAGATCTTTCATATTTCACAGGTACAGGTTTCAAGAATACAAAAAAAGATCTTAAAAAAACTAAGAAGACAAATGATTGGAAATATCTGAAAAACTATGCTAGAATAAAGAAAATACAAATCTGGATCGATCGTTAAAGGATAATTCATCCATTTTCCCAGGTAAAAGGAGCAAGATAGAATGACATATGAAAAAAAGTCGGTAATTGAATTACGTGAAATTGCCAAAGAAAGAAAAATAAAAGGCATTTCGACCTTAAAGAAACAAGAATTGATCAAAGTATTAGAAAACTATGATCAGGAACAATCAAAACAAAAGGAAGAACCGCAGATACAACGTGAACCAAAACAATCTTATTCAGAGCATCAAGAAAGAAAACATCATCAGAAAGAATTTCCAAAGAATATAAAGAGTCTGGACAGCGGAGAAAAAGCACATGGGATTCTGGGAAGTTATGCCAGACGGGTATGGTTTCATCCGATGTGAAAACTATCTTCCAGGGGAGAATGATATTTATGTATCTCCGGCTCAGATCCGCAAATTCAATTTAAAAACAGGAGACATCTTAACAGGAGCGATCCGTATCAAAACCCAGAGTGAGAAATTCAGTGCCTTATTATTCGTAGAATCTGTCAATGGATATAAGCCAGAAATGGCAGCGAGAAGACAGCATTTTGAAGATCTGACACCAATCTTCCCTAACGAAAGATTAGGAATGGAAACAGAGAGATCATCCATACCAATGCGAATGGTTGACCTGCTATCACCCGTTGGAAAAGGGCAGCGAGGAATGATCGTATCTCCTCCAAAGACAGGAAAGACAACACTGTTAAAACAAATGGCACAAAGTATCAGTCAGAATTATAAAGATATCAAATTAATCGTATTATTGATCGATGAACGACCAGAAGAGGTCACAGATTTTAAAGAATCTATCGAAGGAAAGAACGTTGAAGTTATTTATTCCACATTTGATGAATTACCAGAACACCACAAGAGAGTGTCAGAGATGGTATTAGAACGTGCAAAACGTCTCGTAGAACATAAAGAAGATGTCGTAATTTTATTAGATAGTATCACAAGACTTGCAAGAGCTTACAACCTTACAGTACCGCCAAGCGGAAGAACATTAACTGGTGGACTTGATCCAGCCGCTCTCTATATGCCGAAGAAATTTTTCGGTGCAGCCAGAAATATGAGAGAAGGCGGAAGTCTTACCATCCTTGCCACAGCACTCGTAGAGACAGGAAGCAAGATGGACGACGTGATCTTTGAAGAATTCAAGGGAACAGGCAATATGGAATTAGTCTTAAACCGTCGTCTGGCAGAAAAAAGAATCTTCCCAGCGGTTGATATTGCTAAATCAGGAACAAGAAGAGAAGAGCTGCTGCTTACCAAAGATGAAAGAGAAGTTGTCACAGCACTTCACAAAGAATTATCCGGAAACCGTTCGGAAGAATTTATGGAACAGATGTTGGATTTATTTAAACGAACCCAAAACAACAAAGAATTTGTAGCACTAACCAAACGGTCATTATTAAGAAAATAAAAAAAGTAATTGCAATTTCAAATAAATTGTGATAGAATAAAAAAGCTGTTTATAAAACAAGAAATGACGAAAGTCAAAGTATGTAAATGTTGGCAAAATCCAACAAATTTTTTAGAAGAGGTGAAAGAACATGCGTGAAGGAATCCATCCAAATTATTATCAGGCAAAAGTAGTATGCAACTGTGGTAACGAATTCGTAACAGGATCTACAAAGGAAGATATCCACGTAGAAATCTGCTCAAAATGTCATTCATTCTACACAGGACAGCAGAAAGCTACTCAGGCTCGTGGACGTATTGATAAGTTCAATCGTAAATATGGTGTTAAGTAGAAAAGTAAGAAATCAGGTTGAGGTTATCGAAATCTCAACCTTTTTTTTATGTAACGAGAAACTCAATGTAACGAGAAAAATCTCATAGAAATATAGGAGACAACAATGGCGGTTCGTATAGGCGGGCAGGCAGTGATCGAAGGCGTAATGATGAAGAATATGGATCGTTATGCAGTATCCGTGCGAAAGCCCAATGGCAAGATAGAGACGAAAGTAGAAGAATGCGTAAGCTTCGCAGAGAAACATCCATTATTTCAATTACCAGTTTTTCGAGGAATGGCAAATTTCCTGGAATCTATGGTGATCGGGATGAAGACACTGAATTATTCTGCATCTTTTTACGAAGACGAAGAAGAACAAACAGAGAGCAGGACAGAACAGCTCTTAGAAAAGATTCTTGGAGAGAAAGCAGAGAAGATCATCATGGGAATCGTACTGGTATTTTCACTGGCAATTTCCATCGGATTATTTATGATCCTTCCATACATCGCATCCGAAGCACTCGGAAAGCTGATCAGGAATGAATATGTGATTTTATTTATGGAAGGTATTATCCGAATAGCGATATTTCTTGGATACATTGTGTTGATCTCAAGAATGGAAGACATCAAGAGAGTCTTCATGTATCATGGTGCAGAACATAAAACGATCAACTGTTTAGAAGCAGGTGTTCCTTTAACTCCTGAAAATGTGGATAACTTTTCAAGATTACACAAAAGATGTGGAACAAGTTTTATTTTTATCGTTATGATCATCAGTATGGTATTTTTCTTCTTTATCAGAGTGGATACCATATGGTTACGAATCGTATTAAGATTATTATTTTTACCATTGGTAGCTGGTGTTTCCTATGAATTTATCCGGCTGGCAGGAAGCAGTGACCATCCACTTGTACAGATTTTCTCAAAACCAGGACTGGCACTTCAGAAACTGACAACGAAAGAACCAGATCATTCTATGATCGAAGTTGCGATCGCATCAGTGGAAGGCGTATTTGACTGGAGAGAATATCTGGATAGTCTGAATAAAGGGGAACAAAAAGAAGATGAATAGAAGAGAATGGGTCCTCTATGGACAGAAAGAACTAGAAGAAGCACAGATTGAGAATGCATCTGGTGATGCATGGTATTTATTTTCTGAATGTTTTCATATATCAAGGGAAGACTATCTGTTCGGAATGACGGATGAGATCAATGATAAAGAAGCAGAAGAAAGATATAAAGAATTGATTCAGAAGAGAAAAGAACATGTGCATTGCAATATATTTTAGGAACACAGGAATTTATGGGATATACATTTAAGGTAACACCAGATGTGCTGATCCCAAGAGCAGATACAGAAACAGTATTGGAGGAAGTGCTTCTTAAGGTCCCGCAGACCTTAAAGAATCTGAAAATTTTGGATTTATGCACTGGTTCAGGCTGTATTGCGATCAGTCTGGCATTGATTTTAAAGCCAGAAGTTTGTGTTGGAACGGATATTAGTGAAAAAGCATTAAAAATTGCAAAAGCTAATGGCGAAAATCTCGCACCTATGGTAAAATTTATTCAAAGTGACCTTTTTGAGAATGTCACAGGAAGCTATGATCTGATCATTTCGAATCCGCCTATATTACAACGGAAGAATGTGGGAAGCTGATGCCGGAGGTAAAAGACTATGAACCGATGTTAGCACTCGATGGGAAGGAAGATGGACTTTATTTTTATAAGAAGATCATCAAAGAAGCGAAAAACTATTTAAATCCACAAGGAATGCTCGCATTTGAGATCGGATATGATCAGGGAGAAGCAGTGAAGAATTTGATGGAAGCACAGGATTTTGACTGTGTTGAGATAAAAAAAGACTTGGCAGGATTAGACCGGCTGGTCTTTGGATTTGCAAGAGAAGGAGAATAAGATGTTTGATAAGTTAGAAGGTTTAGTAGATCGCCTGGACACTGTATTACAGGAATTGAATGATCCAGATGTAGCAGGTAACCAGAATCGTTTCCGTGATCTGATGAAAGAACAAAATGAGCTGACACCGATCGTGGAAAAATACAAAGAATACAAAGCAGAGAAACAGAATATCGAAGATAGTTTGATGCTTTTAGAAGAAGAGTCTGACGAAGAGATGAAAGAACTTGCCAAGGAAGAACTGAATGAATCTAAGGCAAATGTGGAAAGATTAGAAGAAGAGTTAAAGATTCTCTTAATTCCAAAGGATCCAATGGATGACAAGAATATCATCGTTGAGATGCGTGCCGGTGCCGGTGGAGATGAAGCTGGGTTATTCGTCGCTGACGTTGCACGTATGTATCGAAATTATGCAGAAAGCAAACGTTGGAAAGTAAATACATTAAGTTTTAATGAGAGTGGAATCGGTGGATTTAAAGAACTTGTATTCATGGTATCTGGACAGGGTGCATACTCAAGATTCAAGTACGAAAGCGGTGTACACCGTGTACAGAGAATCCCTGCAACAGAGTCTGGAGGAAGAATCCATACATCTACAATTACGGTAGCGATCATGCCAGAAGTGGAAGATGTGGAAGTAGAGATCGATATGAACGATTGTAAGTTTGATGTATTCCGTGCATCAGGAAATGGTGGACAGTGTGTCAATACAACAGACTCTGCGGTACGTTTAACACATATTCCAACAGGAATCGTTGTATCATGCCAGGATGAAAAATCCCAGTTAAAGAATAAGGACAAAGCGTTAAAGGTATTACGTTCCCGTCTGTATGAATTAGAACAGCAGAAAGCACATGATGAAGAAGCAGCAAAGAGAAAGAGCCAGATCGGTACAGGAGACCGTTCTGAAAAGATCAGAACATACAATTATCCACAGGGTCGTGTTACAGATCACAGAATCAAGCTGACACTTCACAAATTAGATTCTATCATGAACGGTGATTTAGATGAATTGATCGACAGCTTAACAGCAGCAGATCAGGCAGCAAAATTAAGTAACATGGAAGAAGAATAATACAAAGAGATTTATAAGGGGTCAGGTGATCAAACCTGGCCCCTGCATATATTTAATTGAGGTATACAAAATGAAAGATGGATTTATCAAAGTTGCAGCCGCAACACCAAAGATCAAAGTGGCAGATCCTGCATACAATACAGAAGAAATTTTAAAGATCATCGATGAGACAGAAAAAAATGGAGCAAGTATTCTGGTATTTTCTGAATTAACGATCAGTGGATATACATGTGGTGATCTATTCTTGCAGCAGCCACTTTTAACAGAATGTAAAAATCAGCTTTTAAGAATTGTGAAAGCAACTGAAAATAAGAGTATGTTAGTTGTTGTAGGATGTCCGATCGTTATAAAACAAAAATTATATAACTGTGCGGTTGTGATCAGTGATGGCAGTATTTTAGGAATCGTGCCAAAAACACATTTACCAAACTATTCAGAATTTTATGAATTACGTCATTTTACATCTGGAGAAGGATTAGAAGAAGATCTTTGGTTTGGAGAAGAATTTGGTTATGTAAATGTAGCCGTGAATCAGTTATTCAAATGCAAAGAGATTCCAGAACTTGTGGTAGCATGTGAAATCTGTGAAGATCTCTGGGTACCACTTCCACCAAGCACATATCACGCAATGGCAGGAGCAACGGTGATCTGTAATCCATCTGCAAGTGTAGAGACAACAACAAAAGAATCTTATCGAAGAAGCCTTGTATCAAATCAGTCAGCAAGATTGTTAGCGGCTTATATCTATGCTGATGCAGGAGAAGGAGAATCCACACAGGATGTTGTATACAGTGGACACCATCTCATATGTGAAAATGGTTCAGTTTTAGCAGAAGCAAAACGATTTACAAATGAGAATTATCTATGCAGATATCGATGTGCAGAAATTGGCAGCAGAAACGAAGAAAGATGACTTCTTTCCCAGGAGGCCAAACAGATGATTATTTTGAACAGGAATTTTCACTAGAAGTCAAAGAAAACAAGATCATAAGAACATTCCCGAAAGCACCATTGTACCAGATAATCAAGATGAAAGAGAT
>ENA-OQBT01000718-OQBT01000718.1-human-gut-metagenome-genome-assembly--contig:-NODE-718-length-18194-cov-2.645431_pt1 | contig 18194 bp, 24 predicted proteins | sample MGYA00242749_ERZ504557 | MGnify/ENA primary metagenome ERZ504557 (study PRJEB26092, sample SAMD00036243) | human gut metagenome | host: Homo sapiens | study: EMG produced TPA metagenomics assembly of... | reverse complement strand
ATTTGTCGTTGACAAAACGAACAAGAATTTAACCATTTTCATATTTCATAAATTTTTCAAGGCATTTCTTTTTAAATGTCAAGTAATCTCCGGAATATGCTTTATTTATCTAAATACCATTGGTTCATACACAATGTCATTAACTTAAGCAATTTGCCAATACTGCATTGATGAAAATATCAGCAGAAGGATTTAATTATGATAAAAAAGGGAATATTGAGTGATTAAGATGCAATGTCTTACTGAAATTCGGGTATAACAAAAAGACAAAATCAATATTTAATATTGAAATTTGTCTAAAGATGAAATATAGTAATATACCACCTTCTGCAATAACTGGTTTATCCACCATTTTTGTGTTAATATAAAAGTAATAAAATACATTTAAGGACAAGAAGGGTGTAAATATTATGGATATTTCAGATTTTGTTAAGAAAGCAAAAGAATATAATGTTCTTGGAATCAAAATTTCAAAAGATAATGAACTTGCAGCAGAGTGGTACAGCGAACCGGAATGCAGAAGGAATATTTATTCTGCAACAAAGAGTTTCACATCCTGTGCAGTTGGCTTTGCTGTTCAGGAAGGCTGATCGATCTTAATGAAAAACTAACAGAAGCATTTTCAGGTGACTTGCCGGAGTGTATAGATGAGAACCTGAAAGAAGCAACTGTTCGTGATCTTCTTACCATGTGCCTTGGACAGGAGAAGGGTAGTCTGATGGGAGAACAACGACCATTCTATGAAGAAGATAACTGGGTAAAAATGTCTCTGGCTATTCCCTTTAAGTATAAGCCGGGTACGCATTTTGTGTATAATAACGTTGGTCCCTATCTGGCAGGCATTCTTGTACAGAGACGCTCCGGCTGCGATCTTGTTTCTTACCTTACACCCAGACTTTTTTCCAAACTTGGAATAAACGTCCTACATGGGAGACTGATCCACTTGGAAACAGTTTTGGAGCCGGCGGATTATTTCTGACCCTTTCTGAACTTCACAAATTTGGACTGTTTTATCTTAATAAAGGCAAGTGGAATGGAAAACAGATACTGTCTGAGAAATGGATAGAAGAAAGTACAAAGGCAGCTGATGTTGGATACTATGGTTATCTTTTCTGGCGTGGTGAATATAATTCTTTCCGGGCAGATGGAAAATACTCCCAGATTTCTATGATCCTGCCGAAAAAAACGCAGTCGTTTCGTTTGTTTCAGAATGCCGCAGGGGAGACGAACTTCTGAAGACAGTTTATGAGCTTGTCTGCGCAAAACTGTAATATCTTTTCTCCGCGGAAAAACAATCTTCTCTTTCTATAATGCTGGGTTAGTGGAGCAGAAAAGCGACGGGTTTCCCCGCCGCAATATCTCTTATACTTGATCAACCACCATTGGTTCTGTCTCTCTGTAGAACCGCCGCTGCTTTACCCTGAAAAGCTGCTCCAGTCGTGCCGGGCTGTCCAGTCGCCCTTCGTACTCCTCTTTATTCTCCGTATGTATAATAAACGGAGCAATATCTGCCTGCAGGCATTGCACAAATGCAATGATGCGGGCTACCTTATAACATGAGAAAAGCATTAAACAAGGATACTCACGCCAAAACTATGAATCTCCTTGTTTAATAAAGGTTCGAAGTATCTCCGGGTATATCTATATCTTATTTTTGATTAACCTCTGCGAATCCAGCAGCATCAATTTTTAATTCTATTTTTTCGCCTTTTTTAAGTTCTTTCCATTGAGAAAAATCCATTTCATATCTTCCTGTTTCGGTCTTGCCCTTCTTTTTCTCATATGTAGCGGTCACAAAATAATGCTCTTCTTCTGCTCCTGTTCTCTGTCCGTCTTTAAGTTTCGGTTCCGGCCAGGAAGGGTTCTGATCATTGCCGGAACTTTTTGCAGTATCGACAACCGTCCATTTGTCTATTTCATAGTAATATTTTGTAGCATACACAGGCTCCTTCCGGTAGACTGGTTTTTCTACATCTTCGGTGTAGGTTTCCTCAGTATATACCGGAACGCTTTCCGTTTGCTCCTCAAAATATCCATTTCCAAGATCAACATAAGAACTCTTCTCTTCGTAGTGGTCTATGACACTGCGTGTTTTGGTTTCTGTAACTGTCTCGTAATGGTCGAGAACGTCTTTGTAGGATTGAATTTCACTTTTTGTATATTGCAGCCTCGCATCATCGGGCAGCGACCAGTCACTTTCATTGTGAGTTACAACCTCTTCAATGTCAATGGTTCTTTCCCAATCCAAGTCATCAATCGTTACGTTTTTGATCTTCGGTGCCAGGCATGACATCATGCCAAAAATGATTGCTGCGAAGATTCCCAGAATGAGCAGCACCCGCCTCAGCAGTGGCTTTTTCTTTGGTGTATTTTGGGGGATATTTTTCTGACAGGATTCTTTTTTCTCTTCTTTCTTTTTTGTCTCTTTTGGTCTCTTTTCTGTCTCTTTTTAAAAAACTATAGCAATTTCGTAAGATTTCTATAGTTTTTCAGGGTTTCTGTACTATAATGAAACCCATAAAGAGATTGTCATATCAAAAATAGTAATATAATTTTCTGCTAGAAAATCAGAGCACCTCCCATCAAACTGGAAATTCAGGGAAAGTTGTTCTGATATTATTATGAAAAAGATGATCGAAGCCCAGGAAAGACAGATGTCCAGTGGTTCCCAGGGCGGACAGTACTAATCAGATAAAAGCCTCTCAGTTGAGGAACTGAAAAAAACCGATGGTGATGACTGAAAACAGTCAAATCCATCGGTTTTTCTATAAAAGCGAATTAATAAAATCAGATCATCCTATCAGATGTACGATCAGCGCAGCCACCCAGCAATCACACACTGCCATACCACAACACCAACAGCCCATTTGCTGCCCATTTCACGTTTGATCGAAGCGATAGCCGCCACACATGGTGTATAGAGCAAACTGAATACCAGCAGGGATGCTGCTGCCAGCGGAGTCAGTACAGAGGCAATATTTCCACTGAAAAGTACTTCCAGAGTAGATACCACGCTCTCTTTTGCCATAAATCCGCTGATAAGAGCTGTACAGATTCTCCAGTCTCCCAATCCGATCGGTTTAAATATAGGTGCCAGGACTCCCGCCACCATTGCCAGAATACTGTCTGCAGAATCTTTTACAAGATTTAAATGCAGATCAAAGCTCTGCAGGAACCAGATGATCATTGATGCAAGCAGGATAATAGAAAACGCTCTCTGCAGGAAATCTTTTGCTTTTTCCCACAAAAGCTGACCTACATTCCTTGCTCCCGGCAGCCGGTAATTGGGAAGTTCCATGACAAACGGTACGGGATCTCCCTTGAAAAGAGTTCTGTTATACAAAAATGCCGCCAGGATTCCCACCAAAATTCCAAGCAGGTAAAGACCTGCCATAATAAATCCGCCTTCTTCGGGAAAAAAGCACTTACAAAGAAAGAATAAATCGGCAGCTTCGCAGTACAGCTCATAAATGGAGTCAGCAAAATCGTCATCTTTCTGTCACGCTCACTTGTAAGTGTACGTGTGGCCATAACAGCCGGAACCGTACATCCAAATCCGATCAGCATTGGTACAATGCTTCTTCCGGAAAGGCCGATCTTACGCAGAAGTTTGTCCATCACAAAAGCAACACGTGCAACGTATCCGCTGTCTTCCATAAGAGACAGAAAGAAAAACAGGGTTACGATAATCGGCAGAAAACTGAGTACACTTCCCACACCTGTAAAAATACCGTCAATGACCAGGCTATGCATGGCACTGTTTACATTTGCTGCTGTCAGTGCTGCTTCTACCAGCGCAGAAACCTTATCAATTCCAATCTCCAGAAGCCCCTGAAGCCACGCTCCGATCACATTAAAGGTAAGATAAAATACCAATACCATGATTCCGATGAAACAGGGAATCGCTGTATATTTTCCTGTAAGAATCTTATCAATTTTCTCACTTCGGATTCTTTCTTTGCTTTCTTTAGGCTTTACAACTGTCTGTTCACACAAACGCTCAATAAAGTCAAAACGCATATCTGCGATCGCAGCGCTTCTGTCAACCTGACGCTCTGTTTCCATCTGCTGTACGATATGCTCCAGCATCTCCGTCTCATTTGTGTCCAGCTTCAGCTTCTCAAGAATCAGCGGATCTCCCTCGATTGCCTTGGTTGCTGCAAAACGGGTAGGAATATCAGCCTGCGCCGCATGATCCTCAATCAGGTGCATGACCGCATGAATACAGCGGTGTACTGCACCATCATGGTCACTCTTATCACAGAAATCCTGACGCAGCGGATGTTCCTGATATTTCGCTATATGTAACGCATGGTCAACCAGCTCATCAACCCTTCATTCTTTGCTGCGGAAATAGGGATTACAGGTACTCCAAGCAGCGATTCCATCTTATTTACATCTATAGAACCCTGATTTCCCAGCACTTCATCCATCATGTTCATTGCAACTACCATAGGAATATCCATCTCCAGAAGCTGCATGGTCAGATACAGGTTTCTCTCAATATTGGTAGCATCCACAATGTTGATGATCGCACTTGGTTTCTCATCCAGGACAAAATTTCTGGAGACAATCTCCTCACTGCTGTAAGGGGACATGGAATAAATTCCCGGAAGGTCTGTGATTTCTGTATCCGGATGGCCTTTAATCGAACCGGTCTTACGATCCACCGTTACTCCTGGAAAGTTTCCCACATGTTGACTGGAACCTGTCAGTTGGTTAAACAGTGTAGTTTTTCCACAGTTCTGATTTCCCACCAATGCGTACGTCAGTGTAGTTCCCTCAGGCAGTGGATGTTCATCTTCTCTGGAATGATACTTTCCATCCTCTCCAAGTCCCGGATGTGCCAGTCGCTTACAGCCTCTATTCCGGCGTGACTTCTGCTTCGCTTCGGGATCTGTTCTATTTCTATCTGCTCTGCTTCCGCAAGTCTTAATGTCAGTTCATATCCATGTACCTGTAATTCCATGGGATCTCCCATGGGTGCAAACTTCACGACTGTGACCTCAGCTCCCGGAATCATACCCATATCCAGGAAATGCTGACGCAGGGCACCCTTGCCGCCAACCGACGTGATCACAGCACTTTTTCCGATTTCCAAATCTTTTAATGTCATTTTCAGTCGCTCACCTTTTGTATTTGTATTTGGTTATCATCGTCGTTATTATAGCAATCCTCTAAATAATGCATCTTAATCCAGCCCATCAGAGTGTGAAATCCTGCGTCAGATATCTTTGCCGTGCGTCAGCACGCCTGCAGATATCTTCCTTGTCTTTCACACTCTGCTGAACTGTCTTAAATGCATTATTTACGAGGATTACTATAGCCGATTTTTCTCAATAACCTTATGCAGATAGCTTATACTAACTGATAAATTTTGTCAAGTAGCAGGTATGTCTCAATTTTTTTTATAACCGAAAGCACAAAAAACTCAGATGAATTTATGTTATCATCTGAGTTTCTCAATGTCTTAACCTGACAGGTCATTAAACCTGTCTGTGATTACTTCATTACTTATTATTCTGATCATTCTCAAGTAACTGATTTATGTGATTGCCCTGAGATTTGAAAATTGTTCTTATTTTTTATATGTCAGATCCACACAGAACCAGTGATATCACCGTTAATTACATAATATGCTTTGTTCTCTTCAGGTTTGATATAAATCTTAATATCTTTGAGATCTTTCTCCTTTTTACCCAGTTCGTCTGTCCAGATTCTTCTGACATTACTTAAAATATTTTTTGTATATACTTCTCTGCCCATGAACTGAATATATACTTCTGCTGTTGCTTCTTTCTTAGTGGTTCTTCTTGTTGTCTTCTTCTCGGCAGCGGTCTCTTCAGCCGGTTTCTCAGCTGTCTTAGCAGGGGCCTTCTTTGTAGTTCTTTTCGTTGTTTTTGTTGGTTTTGCAGCAGTCTTTGTTGTTTTAGCTGTCTCTTTTTTCTCGGCTTTCTTTCTCTGTTTCTGCCGGTTTCTTTTCTACAGTGTCTGCTGCTTTAGCTGTTTCTTTCTTCTCGGTTTCTTTCTCTGCTTCTGCTGATTTCTTTTCTGCAGTCTTTCTTGTTCTTCTTGCTGCCGGTTTCTTTGCTGTTGTTTCTTTCTTTACAGTCTCTGTTTCAGCAGTTTCTTTCTTGTTTGCTTCTTTATTTACAGCTACTTCTTCAGCAGTTGTCTTTGCAGGAGCCTCTTTAACTTCGGTTGTCTTCGCAGTGGATGTGTTGAGATCTGCTGTAGTTGCTTTTGTTGCCATATGATTAGCCTCCTTACAAGGTATAAGTATTCGTAACTGCTCAGTTTTGTACAGTTACAGGTATTCTTATGTTACCGAAAATATGATAAACAGTAACATTCTTTTATGAAAATAGAATACTACGAATCTTCTGCTTTTGCAATGTTTTTCTGTTTTTATAATTTAGGCATCTTATGAACAGTAACATGAACAGTATTATTTTTTACTCTGTATCCGTCATTTTCTATAGTCCTAGATTCTGCAGATCTTCCTTCATATATGCCAAAAGTCTCCTCTGAAGTTCCTCATTCTGCGGAAGGCTTAAATCCCCGTCAAGGGACAGAATCTCTGCGGCCGTCTCACTGGCAGCCTTCAGGATATCCGCATCCTGATAGATATCCCCCAGTTTAAATTCCAGCAGACCACTCTGTCGGATTCCAAAAAGATCACCAGGACCGCGAAGCTTCAGATCCTCTCCTGCAATATAAAATCCATCGTTGGATTTATTCAGGATCTGCAGACGTTTAGAAATCTCTTTTGCACCATTTCCCTGCATAAAAATGCAATATGACTGATATTCCCCTCTACCGACACGCCCGCGAAGCTGATGAAGCTGTGCCAGCCGAAACGCTCGGCATTCTCCACCATCATCACTGTAGCATTAGGCACATTCACTCCTACCTCAACTACAGTAGTAGATACCAGAATCTGAATTTCCCCTGCGGCAAAAGCCTCCATGATCACATTCTTCTCTTTCGCTTTCATCTTTCCATGAAGAGAAGCAATCTTTATATCCGGCGAAAAAACATTGCGAAGCTTCAGGGTATAATCCAGCACATTTTCCCCATCCATCCTTCGCTCTCCTCCACCATTGGACAGATCACATAAACCTGCCGTCCCTGACGGATCTGCTTCTCCATAAAGGAATAAGCCTTCGGCCTGTAAGAAGTATCCACCACACAATTTTTAATGGGAAGTCTCTGCGCAGGAAGTTCATCAATTACTGAAATATCCAGATCCCCGTATATAATGATCGCCAGCGTCCTTGGAATCGGTGTAGCACTCATCACCAGCACATTAGGCGGGTTTCCCATAGTAGTCAGTGCTTCCCTCTGTTTCACACCAAAACGATGCTGCTCATCTGTAATAACCAGTCCAAGATTATTGTACTGCACTTTTTCCTGAATCAGCGCATGCGTTCCTATCACCAGGTTAGCCTCTTTTGACGCGATCAGCGCATATTTTTCCCTTTTCTCCTTCGCAGTATCTGATCCTGTCAGCAAAACCGGATGCCCAAAATCAATATTCTGTTCCTGCAGCAATTTCTCCATTGCCTGAAAATGCTGCCTTGCAAGAACCTCCGTAGGTGCCATAAGCACTGCCTGATATCCATTCTCCACAGTCATGATCATTGCAAGAAACGCAAGGATCGTCTTACCACTTCCTACATCTCCCTGAACCAGTCTGGACATCAGAGCCTGGCCGCTTAAATCCCTCTCAATCTCATGCCACACATTCAACTGCGCCTTTGTCAGATCATAGGGCAGACTTTCAATAATCTGCTCTGTCGTCCATACCGGATGCATGGGAAACGTATTCGGTGCTTCCTCCGTCTTCTCCTTCAAAGACTGCACAGCAAGAATAAAAAGAAGAAACTCGTCAAACACCAACCTTCTCCTTGCAGCTAACAGCTCCTGCATATTTTTGGGAAAATGAATCGCAGGAATCGCAAAATTCCTGTCTGCCAGGTGATACCTCTCCTTATACTCATCTGCCAGATACTCTGCCTGAAGCTTCTGCTCATCAAGCACCTGATGGATCAGCTTCACGATCGTCTTATTAGAAAGCCCCGCAGTCAGTCCATAAATCGGCTGAAGACTGTGCAGAATCTCCTCATAAGCCGCAGGCGTAAAAATCTCAGGGTGCTCCATCTGCAGCTTCCCCTGCTTCCTGACGACACGCCCCCGCAGAACAAACCTGCTGCCTTTCCTGACTGCAGAGCGCAGATACGGTGCATTAAACCACGTAACAGAAATTTTCCCCGTAAGATCTGCCACAGTGGTTGTGATCACCTGAAGATTCCGCACCTGATTCACATACACACCCGTTATAACCGCCACAGAAATCGCCACAACAGCTCCCTCTTCCAGAGACCGGATCTCAACAGGCTCCTCATACGCATCATAATTACGTGGATAATAACTCAGAAGAGATTCCATATCCGTAACTCCTATTTTCGCAAATAACTTTTCCGTTTTCTCCCCCACGCCCTTAAGGGTTCTCAAAGATATCGACATCTATCTCCTTTTCCTTTCTAAAAAATCCATCACAAATATAAATTTAACCAAATCAAGTATCCGGCTATCCGGCAGAGCAATTATTCGGTTATAATCAAGTAAAAACGGACTATATCATCCGCCCAGCCAGCTGCCAGGCGGGAAAATTATTTGTTTTTGTGTGCATTTGCAGGGATCTTAGATATTCTTAGGTTCCGGAAAACTGCGTTATGAGCAGACAGTCTCACTGTCTGAGCGAAGTTTGCAACGGAGCGAGTTTGAGAGGCTGCTCATGCCCTTAGCAGATTTCCGGAACCTTAGAATATCTTAGTTCCCGAAACCGCACACAAAAACAAATAATTTTCCTGCCGTCCCTTTTTAATACGAAAACGGATATACCACCCTCAACAATGGCCTATACCCGTTTTCATCACATGAACTATTCGTTTATCTCTCTCAAAACTCTATTATCCTACTCTACAGAATAACATATAATAAATCGCTGTCCACCCGCATTCAGTTCCACATCACACTCCGGATAAGCCTCCTCCAGAACCGTTGCCAGCTCCTCAGCTTCAGCCTCCTCAGTATCAGCACCATAATAATACTGATCACCTCAGACTCATCATCCACCATCTGGGCAACTGTCTCCTTGGCAACTTCCATGCGGTCCTTGCCAACAGCCAGGATCCATGATCACCGATACCCATCATATCACCCTCATGGATCTCCTTATCATCAATCCTTGTATCACGCACAGCATACGTGATCTGTCCGGTCTTCACATGTTCGATTGCCTGAAGCATAGCCTCAGTATTCTCCGCACTGTTCTTCTCGGGCACATAACTGATCATGCAGTAATTCCCTGCGGAATGGTCTTAGTCGGCACAACCACGATCTCTTTATCCTCAGTAAGATCCCTTGCCTGGTTTGCAGCAAGAACAATATTCTTATTGTTCGGGAAAATATAAATAGTCTTTGCATTTACTTTTGCAATGGCATTGAGCATATCCTCTGTACTCGGGTTCATCGTCTGACCGCCCTCGATCAGGTAATCCACACCCAATTCCTTAAAGATCTCTGTCATTCCCTTTCCCACAGATACGGAAATAAAGCCAACTTCCTTCGGCGGCTGTGCTGCTTCTTCTTTTTCTTCCTGTTCTGCCTGCTCTTTCGCCATTTTCTCGGCATCCTTTATAAGCTTCTCCTGATGCTCCTCACGCATATTGTCGATCTTCATACGTGAAAGTGCACCAAAGGTAAGAGCTTTCTCAATAGCCTGTCCGGGATGATTGGTATGAACATGAACCTTCACGATCTCGTCATCTGCAACAAGCACAATAGAATCACCAAGGGACATCAGGAATTTCTTAAATTCATGCTCTGTCTCCTCGGACATCGGCTGGTTCAGAAGAATAATAAACTCTGTACAATAACCAAATTTAATATCAGCCTCTGTCTGTGCATCGATCTTAGTCACAGCAGGACCTTTTGCCTTGTCAAACTGTGTATAATCAATCTCCTTGCCAAGGAAACCATCATATGCACCATGGTATACTTCCAGAAGTCCCTGTCCACCGGAATCCACTACTCCTGCTTCTTTCAGAACCGGCAGCATCTCCGGTGTCTTTGCCAGAGTTTCCTCCGCATGAGCGATCACGCTCTGGAAAATGTATCCAAATCCTCTGCTGTCTCCGCAAGCTCTACAGCCTTGGCAGCAGCCTCTCTTGCAACAGTAAGGATTGTTCCTTCCTTCGGTTTCATGACTGCCTTATATGCAGTCTCCACACCTTTCTCCATGGCTGCCGCGATATCAATGGCATCCAGTTCCTTACTGTTCTTAACACTTCTGGTAAAGCCACGCAGAAGCTGAGAAAGAATAACACCTGAGTTACCTCTTGCACCGCGCAGGGAACCGGAAGAAATCGCCTTGGCCAGTGACTCCATGTCAGGCTCTCCCAGAGAACCTACTTCTGCTGCTGCTGCCATGATCGTCATTGTCATATTGGTTCCTGTATCTCCATCCGGTACCGGAAATACGTTCAGTTCGTTGATCCATTCTTTTTTAGCTTCCAGATTCTTGGCTCCTGCAAGAAACATCCTGGAAAGTATTCTGGCATCTATGGTTTTGTTATTCACCACAAGTTCCTCCTCTATCCTAATCAATTGCGCGTACACCTTCTACATAAATATCGATCTTATCAATCTCCATTCCTGTAAAGGCCTCGACTTTATATTTGACATTGCTGACAAGGTTGTCTGCAATTGTACTTATATTCACGCCATATGCCACAATAACATGGAAATTCAGGCGGATTTTATTGTCCTCTGTAATTCTGACGCTGATGCCATGTTTCAGGCTGTTCTTTCCAAGAAGCTTTACCAGTCCGTCCTTCATACTGACTGCAGCCATGCCTACGATACCAAAACATTCTACAGCAACGCTTCCTGCGTAGGTTGCGATTACATCTGTGTCAATTATGATCTGACCTAATCCGGAATCTATACGTCCATTCATATGGTTACCTCCAATGCTCATTATTGTATGTAAGTGTATTATAACCTCTTTTCACAGAAAAAGAAATATAATTTTTGAGTTTTTTCCTTTTTTTGCTTGCAAAAGCACAATTCATCTGTTACAATGTAATCTGTTGAACACAAGGTTACTGTTCAGACGCTATGCACACAGCACGACAGTAACAATAAAGCGTCAAGGAGGTGCTATCATGGCTAAATGTGCAATCTGTGAGAAAGCTGCTCATTTCGGAAATAATGTAAGTCATTCACATAGAAGATCCAATAAAATGTGGAAATCTAACGTAAAATCCGTTAAAATCAAGACTGCTGAGGGTGGAGCTAGAAAGACATATGTATGTACTTCTTGCTTAAGATCCGGTAAAGTAGAAAGAGCATAATAACACCATTACCCCTGTTGCAACAGGGGTATTTTTTGCAAAAAAGACTGTCCCTCTGTTCAGATATTCTTTACCGAATATTCTGCCTGAGCTGACAGTCTTTTTTTATTTCATATGTCAAACGGGATATTCGCAATCTTCTGTAAAGTTAATGACAGAAAAGATGATATCCCAACAACAGGAAAACTCCGGCCGAAACCACCAGAACCACATTTTCTGCGATCAGCATCCCGATTATCATCCCAATCCCTATGAAAAACAGCATAAAGCCGAACAGCTTTTCCAATTCTTCTGCACCTTTTTCATCGGTTTGCTATAGTCTATGCAAAAATTATTTTTCTGATTCGCCGACAGATTCTTCGTCACCTTTTCCGGAGGTAAAACGGTCTACAAAATCCGGAACCATATCAAGGATCTTGGTGAGACCATCCTGATTTTTCACATTGACCAGCTTTGTTGTTCCATTCTGGATTACAAGCACTGCACAGGGAGTCATCTTTCCTGCCATTCCGCCGCCGCCGTTATCCTTCTTCTCTCCGGAAAAAGCACCGGCACTTACACCGAAAGATACATCCATCAGAGGAAGAATGATCGTATCGCCTACATGGATTGCCTCTCCTACCACTGTTTTCGCAGAAATAAAACTGTCCATTCCCTTGAATAATGAATTTACGGTTTCTTTAAAATTGTTTTCATTTGCCATGGTCATGCCCTCCTGGTTTTCCAACGTTTTATAACGTATTTTATATTTTTATTGAAATAAATACTCACTGCTGCCCGCACAGGAACAAATCCGTAGATCCTGCCTTTTGCCCTGATGTTTCCATACAGATAATTCTCACTGTCAAAACGGGGATTGATCTGTATATAATTTTTGTGAAATGGAATTGTCATCCCAAGTACAGCAAGTGCCGCACCTGTCAGCGCCGGATCTTCAAAAGAAAAAGTAACCTGCCCTTCTATCCTTGTAGGAAAAATATGCTTAAGCAAAAATTTTCCATGTTTCCATACAAGCTTTCTGGCAGCTGTCACTCTGGGATGTTCTATAAACGCCTTCCACCAGGACACATTCTTCTTAATCTTCCCGAATGTCCTGCGGATATTTTGCAGTTTTTTACGAATCGACTGAAATATATTTCGGATCCGGTCATAGATCCTTTTTATAAAAAACTGCCTCTTCTTTAGACTATTCCGATCTGTATCATCTGCATTCAGTTCCTGCTGTCCGGATATCTGACTGTTTCTGATCCTCTCTGTATCAGCAGATGTACCTGAAGCTGAATTTCTGTCTGTTTTCAGATCCTCAGTCTCCATATTCTCTGATTTCGGGTGATCAACCACTGATTTTTTATGCTCTTCTTCCCTGTTTCCGTCTGTGCCGGATACAGATACCTTTTCTGCGCCGGATTTCTCCGGATTTTTCCCGGATTTCTTTGTTACAGCCCTCTTCTCCTGCCGTTTTTTCAACAACTTGTCTACGGGAATTCCAAACAGATGAAAGGATATCTCCATCTGCTGATCTTTCCATTCCGCTCTCAGCGAAATCCCATGAAACAGCCAGCTTACGATACCCTCTCCCTCTGTCTGTTTCCAGCCACCTTCTGCCTTGACAGCTGATGCCTTATATCTTACAGGACAGAACAGTACAAGAAGAATTGCCAGTAAAAGAAGGCCCAGCAGAATTCCCAGGATGATCAGTATAAATTTAAGGATCAGCCATAAAATATGTAACATATTCTCACCTGTTTTCTATATATTCAGCTGTTGCGAAGGTTCCCGTTTCCCTGTACATTTCATCGATCAGACTTCGCACCATCTCCAGGGCTTCCTCTTTGCCCTTCGCCATTCCTATGATCTTCGGACAGATTCCATAAAAGCTCTTTTGTATCAGCATTGCTGCAGGAATAATATCCATCAGATTCACAGGATTCTCTGACAGAGTAAGGAGATAAATGCCCAGAACCGGTTTTCCGCTGTTCAGTTTCTTTTTTATCTTCTCAGGATTCTTTACAGATTCCCCTGCAAGAAAATTCTCCTGCCATTTCAGCATCTTACACCCTCTCCCGTTTCTATAACACTTCAGTTACAGTATTTCCATTTTCTCCAAAATTTAAACCGGGCTGCGTTGCAAAAAAACACAGCCCTGTTCTCTCGTTAATAATACTTATGCTGTTTTCCCCAGAGTCCATTGCTTCTCATCTCCAAATATTCCTGATAAGCACGCTCTACGATCTGCTTCTCGTTTGAAAACCTCAGCAGATGATAGATCTCATGAAATTTATAATATCCGGAATCTACAAAAAACTCCTCTCTCTGGGGCTTACTATGATAATTATCCGCAGTCATAAGATACCAGTGTACCTCTTTGGAAACCACGTCCTCCGGAACGGTAAAGTTATATTGGCTCTTTCCGATGTATTTCACAATGGTCGCACGCACTCCAGCCTCTTCCATCACTTCCCGCAATGCTGTCTGTTCATGCGTTTCGCCTGGTTCCACTGTTCCTTTCGGCAATACCCAGCCCTCATAACGGTTCCTGTAAGATTTATACAAAGTAAGAATCTTACCCCGATGAATTACCACACCGCCACAGCTCGTTGCTTCTATCATAATGCAATCCCTCCTGTTTTGCGTGGTATTATAAACTGAGTATAGTATATCTCTTTTTTTCCAAACCCGCAAGCTATAAATATCATTTCATAACATATTACCGATTAATTAGTTACTGTTCACTCCGTTCACAGTAACGTAGCCAAAATTCATTCCAGATTGCCTGCAACATGGAATTTATTATGCTTATCATAATAATACGCATCAAATATCTGCTCTGCGATGGGCACTGCTGCTTCACTTCCGGTACCGCCATTCTCAACAATGATCGCAACTACCAGATCCGGATCATCCACGTTGGAATAACCGATAAACCAGGAATGACTGGAACCATTCTCATCAAATTCCGCTGATCCGGTCTTGCCTGCCACTGTATATCCTCTTCCGTTCAGAGCCGATGCGGTTCCGTTTTCCACAACACCTTTCATAAGCTTTCCAAGGATATTCGCCTCATTTGTTGTCATCAGACGTTTATAGCTCTCCGGCTCTGTTGTCTTCACTGTCTCTCCGTCTGAACTTACAACAGAATCAATGAGATAAGGCTTCATGAGCTCCCCGCCATTGGCGATTGCACTGGTAATCAGCGCCATATGCATAGGTGATACCAACGTATTACCCTGTCCGATGGCAGTCTGCATAACCTCTGCAACAGAAGATTTTCCATTTAATGTAAAAGTACTCTTTTTATAGGAAGAAAGCGGAAGACTCTTATTAAAAAGAAGATCCTCGGCTGTTTTTTTCAGAGAACTGCCTCCGAGCATGGTTCCGATCTCTGCAAATGCACTGTTACAGGAATTGGCAAAAGCACTGTAAAAATCTTCCTGCCCATGAACAGTTCCGCCATAGCACCTGATCGTGTGATCTTCTTTGGTAATACTTCCCTCACAGAGATAGGAAAATCCCTCCAGACTGCTCTTGGTTCTGAAATAGTCCAGGGCAGTTACCACCTTAAATGTAGATCCCGGAGGATAGGCTCCGTTTGTAGCTCTGTTCAACAGACTGCTGTCATTGGAATCATTTACCAGTGTGTCCCAGTTCTGGGAAATAGTATTCGGGTCAAAGTCCGGTCTGCTCATTTCCACCAGAATCTTACCTGTAGAGGGTTCTATGGCAACAACCGCCCCTCTCCTGTCACCAAGTGCATTATAGGCAGTTGACTGAAGATCTGCGTTTAACGTCGTGATCACAGAATCACCCGTATTTTTCTGATTCTTAAACTCATTTTTCATCTGGTTCAGGAAAAATTCATGAGAAGTCAGAAGCTGGAAGTTCGCCTCTGATTCCAGTCCGCTTTTTCCATTAGTGTCATATCCGACTACATGAGCGAACATATTTGCATAGGGATAAGTACGTTCCTCTGTTCCGTCTTCGTAAACATTGGTCTGGGCAAGCACCTGCCCATCTGCAGATATGATCTTACCTCTTACAACCCTGTCTGAAACAGTATCCTGCCTTGTATTATAGGGACTATTGATAAAATCATCGCTCTTTGCATAATTAAAGTAGATCAGATATCCGATCATACTGACAAAGATCAGCACAAAAAAGCAGGATACCAGTGTATACTCTCTGTTACGGGGCCTTCTCTTTTCAGAAATCTCCCGGGCTTTGCGCTTCTGGCGCTTCTTCAAATCTCTGCGCCGTTCCTTTTCTTCGATATCTCTCAATTTCTTCGTCCTCATCTTCTCTCAAAATATACAATCCCTGAATGATTGCCAGCATCAGTACTGTACACGCGACAGAACTTCCTCCATAGCTGACCAGAGGAAGAGTTACACCTGTCATAGGGATAAATTTCGTTGCTCCGCCAATTGTCAGAAATACCTGAAATGCATATTCCGTACCAAGTCCAAGTGCGATCAGTTTGTAGAATGGTTTCTTAATCTTAAGCGCAATATTTACGATCATCAAAAAGAAACTCATACATACCAGGATCAGGCAGATTGCAAAAATCCCACCCAGTTCCTCACAGATTGCACTGAATATAAAGTCATTCTTGACAACAGGGATCTTCTCAGGCGAACCCTGACACAATCCCATTCCAAACCATCCGCCGGTTCCAATGGCAAACAGTGACTGGACGATCTGGTATCCTTCATTCTGATATACCGCCATGGGATCCTTCCAGGCTGTCACTCTCTGACGCACATGGCCAAACAGATGATATGCGACAACTGCCCCTGCAGATCCGCCTGCAAGACCAAGTGCCAGATATCCCACATTTCTGGATGCCACATAAATCATCACAAGATATGCCGCAAAGAAGATCACTGCACTTCCAAGGTCTCTGGAAAGTACAAGAATCCCCACATGCAGTCCCGCCACTACCGTAGCCTGGACCACTTTTGAAAAATCAGCACCTTTTCTCAGCAATGCCGCCATAAAGAACACAAATGTAATCTTTATCGCCTCTGAAGGCTGGATTCCCATCAGGAAAGTTTTGCTCCATAGCTTGTCTTTGCAAGCACAAATACCGCCGCCAGCAAAACGATTCCGATTCCCGCATAAACCCATGTCAGGTCCTTGAGAAATTTCATCTTCCTGATCAGGACAGGTACGATCAATGCCACCACATTTACGCCTGCCACAATCACCAGCTGTCTGGTAGCTGTGGAAACATCCAGCCTGCACAGCATAATAAATCCTACGCTGAGAAGCATGCACATATTGTTGAGCAGTAAAATCGATGCTTTCTTATAAAAAATCCTGTACAAAATCTGGATTCCCGCAAAAAATGCCATCATTTCGATATAAAACAACACGACCTGAAACTTACCTGTCTTCAGTAGATGACCAGAAACGCAGTGAAATCCATAAAAAAGATAAGCATCAGCTGCTGGCGCAGCGATTCGTTTCTCTCCTCCTCACTCTGCTGTTTCACCAGATAGAAACAGTGAAAGGTATAAATCACCATCAGGGTAAGGATCACATACTTGGATAATTCTACAATTACATTAATCATATGCCTTACTCGGCTCCTCTTTTAAAATGTCCCTTTGTATATTCCCGTTTCGAGGATTCTTCCCATCACGATAAACATCTCTGAACTCTTCATATATCTTCACCGCATCCTGAGGCTTCTCAATGGTAAATGCAAGTCTCAGGGAAGAGACACCAAGTCTGTCTATCTGTGATTTCTCTTTCAACAGGCCGTAAGGGATACTGTTGTAAATGATATTATAGCAGGGTATACAGAAATCTGTATTCTCAGTTTTCCATGGGTTACATATACATTTCGCCGTAAATTCTTTATCGTAACGGTCTTTTAAAGTTACCCCTTCTTCCTTATGATTACATCCGTAAAGATTTTTATGCACACACTGGCCGATATCATAAGAGGCAGATATCCATAGATCAGCATCTCGCTGTCCCGGTTATCTCTGTGGCGGATTTCCCCTTCGTTCAGCTCAAGCGGTACCGTATTTCTGAGGACTTTCTGATCTTTCCAGAAATCAGCAGCTTCATCATTCCATGTATACATACTGTGATCCAGAACACATTTCTCAGCCAGACCTGCCTTTCGCAGAACTGCAAAAGTCTCCAGATTTCTTACCAGAAATCCTGTCATTCCTCTATCCATCCACTCTCTGATCCTGGTGAGAAGTTCCCGGGGCATCTCACCTCTCATAATATGTGGAAGAGACAGATACATCTCCATTCCTCTGCTTACACAGTCATCCAGGCAGACCTCCATGGCATCAGCGTTCAGATACATTCCATGTATCCCCTCTTTTTTATATAACGCCAGTGCAGTGGATTTTTCTTCACAGGAAATATAAATCGGAAGATTTTTCTGCTTTGGCGAATCTGCTTTTCTTCCGGCATCCTCTGATAAGCGTTTCTTCCCATTATTTTCTTCTCTCTTATATGGTTTGAGCAATTCATTTTCCAGAGATTCCAGTGCCTCTCTTCTCGCCTCATTCAGCATTTTCATCGGGATAAAAATATTCTCATCCATCTGGATTTCCAGATTTTCCCACTCATATTCTGTATTTCCAAGCTTCTCCATCTGTGAACGGATGCGCTCCTCTGTCAGCGGCTGGTTCTGCGCATACTGTACCTCACCCACAGACGCAGATCCATGGATTCCCCTGCATGACACATCCAGTATAGCTCGAAGACATTCCGGAAATACTGAACTTTGTTTTCCCTTAATTTTTT
>ENA-OQBT01000717-OQBT01000717.1-human-gut-metagenome-genome-assembly--contig:-NODE-717-length-18217-cov-4.391542_pt1 | contig 18217 bp, 25 predicted proteins | sample MGYA00242749_ERZ504557 | MGnify/ENA primary metagenome ERZ504557 (study PRJEB26092, sample SAMD00036243) | human gut metagenome | host: Homo sapiens | study: EMG produced TPA metagenomics assembly of... | reverse complement strand
CGGCCCGCAGGTCGCCGTTCGCAGGCCGCAGGCCGCAAACGCCTCCCCTCATAGGAGGTGGCCCAACAAGGCGGAGAGTGAATTTCCGCACACTACTTCAAAAGCAACCTCTCAGTCAGCTTCGCTGACAGCTCTCCTATGAGGCGAGCCTTTTGAAAGACCCCCACGGACCGCTTCCGTAGGGGCCGTCCCAAAGGGCGGCCCGCTTATTTCATAAAAAAGGAGTCCTCTTCATGGAAAAAGTCCTCTTCGTCGCCCTGGGCGGCGGCATCGGCGCAGGCTTGCGCTATTTACTCACGGAACTGGCCAACCTTCACGGCGGCGCCTTCTTCCCATACGGCACCGTCCTGGCCAATATCATCGGTTCCTTCTGCATCGGCGTCTTCTTCGTCTTCTTCTCCGAAAGCAGCAACCTGCCGCCGGTCGTCAAACTCTTCTTCGTCACAGGCATCCTCGGCGGCTTCACGACCTTCTCGACGTACAACATGGAACTCCTCACCTTCGTCCGCACCGGCGACCTCTTCCCGGCCCTGGCCTACTTCTCCTTCAACGTCATCGGCGGCTTCGTCTGCTGCTGGCTAGCTTCGCCACGGGCAACGCCTTGTGGGGATAGTGTTAGTGGTTCGTGGCTAGGGGCTTGTGGTTCGTAGCTCGTAGTAAAGCCTCCCCTCATAGGGGAGGTGGCCCAACGGGCCGAAGAGGTTGAATTTCCACACACTACTTCAAAAGCAACCTCTCAGTCAGCTTCGCTGACAGCTCTCCTATGAGGCGAGCCTTGGAAAAGGCCCTCAGACCGCAGGCCGCAAGCCTCCCTCATAGGGAGGTAGCCCAACGGGCCGGAGAGGTTGAATTTCCACGCGGTGATTTAAAAACAACCTCTCAAGGGAGCAAAAAAAGGCGCTGTCGCATGAAGACAACGCCTTTTTGAGTTTTAAGTTTGAAATTGAAAGTTTGATGTGGATGGAACAAACTTTAAAAGCCATTGCCTCAAACATCATACATCAAACCTCAAACATTTAAGAAAAAGGGCCACGCATGATGCAAAAGCCTTCGTGCGACAGCCCCCTTTTTTTACTTTAGGCCGATACTCTCCTAATGCTGTGCCGGTGCGCCGACAGTCTTGGCTTCTTCTACGAGGCCGTCTGTTGCGATGGCTTTCTTGGATACGAAGCTGATGCCGCAGAAAGTGACGGCGCAGACGATCCATTCGGCATAGATGACGTGCGGCAGTACGCGGACAGCCGGTACGAACATCCAGGCGACGAGGACGATGATGGAAGCCAAAATCGTGTAGAACGCAGCCTGTCTGGAGCAATATTTCGGTGCATACATGGTCATGAGGACGATGACTGCGAAAGCCGTCATAAGCGACAAGCCGGCCATGAGGGTCGAAATGATGCCGCTGATGGTCAGGGCGAAGCCCAAGGTCAGCAGGCCCAGGAGCAGGACAGAAATACGGGTAACGGTCATGTATTTCTTATCGGACATATTGGGGTCGATGAACTGTTTATGAATATCATGGGAATAGAGCGTAGCCGCCGACAGCAGGAGATTGCAAGCCGTGCTGACATCGGCAGCCCACAGCGAAGCCAACGTCACGCCGGCAATCCAGGGATTGAGGGACATGATGAGTTTCGGCAAAGCGTCGTCGGCGAAATAGCCGGATACATTTCGGCAGCGATGACGCCGAGGAGTGCTGCGATGAATCCAACGGGCAGCATGACCAGGCCGCCGATGATGAAGCCTTTGCGGGCCGTCTGGACATCCTTGGCACCCAGGGAAATCTGGATGATAGCCTGAAGCGAAACATTGACCGTAATGAGGACGACGATCCACGTGACAATAGTCATGGGGCCGACACCGCTGATGAGTCCATGGACGTAATGGACGGAGCCTGGATAGCGACGACGTCGATACCGCCGGCCATGCCCAGGATAAGGAAAGCAGCGACGGTAATACCGATGTACTGCAAGGTAACATTGAGAACGTTAGACTGGCTGGCCGACCACATACCACCGATGAGGGTAATGCCGATGAAGACGACGGCACTGGTGAGCATCCCCGTAACCGGCGTGAAGATGTTCGGCATCAAAGCGGCCAGGATAGCGCCGCCGGCGACGTACTGCAAGCTCATGATGACCAGCTGGACCAAAACCTGACAGCCAATACCGGCAACCATGCTGCGGCGGTCATAATACCGTTCCAACAATTCCGGCACCGTCGTAATGTTGAGCTGACGATACTTCTTGGCGACCGTCAGGCCCATGACGATGGCCCCGATGCCCCAGGCAGCCGTATACCAACCGGCCGACAGCCCGACTTTATACGCCTGTTCGGCAACGCCGATAGTCGAAGCCCCGCCGACAGCCAGGCCGACGATAGACACCATGATGAGGGCGTCGTCAATTTACGGCCAGCCAATACGTAAGCTTCCGTCGAAGCGGCAGCCTTATGCTTGACATACCAGCTGATACCGAAGAGAACGCCGATGTACACTAAAATAATGAAGACTTGAATCCCTGTGGTTCCCATAGTAAAAAACTCCTCTCTGAAATACTTTCCCGAAAAAAAAGCCGCCCCTCACAAAAGGGACGACTCAGTCGCGGTACCACCCAATTTATCGATATATGGATAAAAAAAGAGTGGTACGCCAGGGACGGAAGATTCCGCGGTACCACCCTAATTATCTCGAATCGATCAACTCATGGCCGTATAACGGCAGCCGTCCCGGTACAGCCTACTCACGTTCAGCCGTACAGTTCAGGAATGAACTTCATGCCCTCTCCCCTGTCCCCTCACACCGGCCGGGGACTCTCTGAAAAGCTCAAAGACACTACTTTTTCCATCACAACTGTTATCAGGAAATCTGTTGTTGACCATGATTATACAGGAAAATAAAATAAAGTCAAGGAAAAAGTAACGAAAAAATGTAAAGAAAATCACGTAAAACGTACTACGAATCAAGTAAAACGTGAGACTTGAGAACCAAAACAATTTCTGTGTTTTTATGCGACTTATAGTGATAACGGAACAATTTCCCCAATACCGGTAGCGACGCCAAAATGGGTACCTTACGGAAATGCTCGACCTCTTCCCGGCGGATCAGACCGCCGATGACCAAAGGCTCGCCATCGCGCAGGCGCACGACCGTCCGGGCCTGGCGCGTCGCAATACGGTAGGCCTTTATTTCCGGCACAAACACAGGCGTGCTCACTTCCGCCACCAGCTGGGCCGTCACCGAATCATCGGGATGGATCTGCGGAGTATAGGTCAATTTTATGCCCGCCTCTTCGTAAGTCGTGCTCACAGCCGTCTCCTTGCCGGACAGATGCTCCGTCTGGACGGGAACCTTATCGCCGATGAGGATGTGCGCTTCCCGGCCATTGCTGGCCACCATATGCGGCGAAGCCAGAATCTGAGCCCGTCCCTTTTCTTCGAGGGCGTGGATTGTCCCGGCCAGGGAAAAGACATCGTGGTCCGCTCCGCCTTCCACCGTCGACCAATTCCATTCCATACCGGTCTGTTTCAACAGGCTGTCATCGACGGAGGCGACCTCTACAGAAACATCAACTTGCCGCGCCGGCACATCGAGGCGCTTCACCAGGGAATGAACAGCGGCCTGCACTTGGTGGGTCCCGCCGACGACGAGGGTATTCGTATCACTATGACAGCGCACATCGGCTTCCGGTACCGCCGCCTGGACAGCTTCTTTCAAAACGGCCGGGTCGGCATAGCGCAGAGACCAGGTGTGGAACGTCTTGACGCCTTTTCCCGCTTTGGGTCCGGTCATCGTCCGGATAGGTCCGGATTTTTCATAGTACAAGCCTTGGCTGTCGGCAATAGCCTGCAAGGCCTCTTCCAAGGTGACATCGTGGAGGTTCATCGTCAATGCCCCCTGCACGCTGTCATCGACGACGAGATTGATATTCCCTGACCTGGCCAGTCCTTCCAGTACCGTCCGCGTCGGCACATCCTGGACCTGTACATCGACGGCTCCCGCTGTCCAGGGACAAAGGCAACAGACGCTGACAGCCAGCCACTTTTTCCATTCATTCACAACCATCCCTGCCTTTCCTTACAAAGGAATTTCAAAAACCTGTCCATCCCGCTGCAGGCCGGTGGCCTGACGGTTGACGTAGGCGACATACCAGCCGTTCCACCATTCACCGGCAGCACACGTCGCCGTCTGTCCCTGCCATTTTAAAATGACTAAATGGACTTCTCCTTCGTGGACAGCCCCACAAACGATGGGCAATGTCCATTCTTTCTTATCTTTTTTAGGTGGTTCCTTATCTTTTTTAGGCGCTGCCGCCGGAACAGGCAGCGGTACCGCTTCAGGCGCAGCAGTCTTCTTCGGCAGACTGCCGGCAAACAAATCAGGTAAGGATTTGTAACGCAAGGCCGGGCGGACATCATAGACGAGGTCTCCCTTATCGTTTCCCTTTTCCACCTTTTCAGAGGCAGAAAAAACGGGATGCGCTCCAGCAGTATGCTGGACAGCATCCCGTTTCATGTATTCTTGTCCTTGCGGCTCGTCCCACCACAACCAGATGGCGCCAAGACAGACAAGTATCCCCACATAGGGAAGCCATGTCTTGCGATGGTGAACGATGCCGTTCCTTACCTTTGGCAGCGCGGATAAGACCTTATTTCTTATCTCCATAGCCCTGCGGATGATGCTGATGCCAGTTCCAGGCATCGGCAATGATTTTTTCTACTTGGCTGTGTGTCGGCTGCCAGCCCGTGACGCGGCGGATTTTTTCGGATCCGGCGATGAGGATGGCCGGGTCGCCGGCGCGGCGCGGTGCTTCTTCGACTTTGAAGTCTTTGCCGGTGACTTTCTTAGCGGCTTCGATCATTTCACGGACGCTGAAGCCGTTCTGAGAGCCTAAGTTGAAGTACTGTGATTCTCCCCCTTCGGCGAGGTACTTGAGGACTTACGTGGCGTCTGCAAGGTCTGTGACGTGGATGTAGTCACGGATGCAGGTGCCGTCGGGTGTGGGATAGTCGGTGCCGAAGATTTTGATGCTGTCCCGCTGGCCCAGGGCCGTCTGCAGGATCAAGGGGATGAGGTGTGTTTCCGGTGTGTGGTCTTCACCGATCGTGCCGCTTCCATCGGCCCCGGCCGCATTGAAGTAGCGCAAGGCCACGTAGCGCAAGCCATAGGCACGGCTGAACTGGGCCAGCATGGTTTCGATCATGAGTTTGGTCTGGCCGTAGACGTTGGTCGGATGGTAAGGCATGTCTTCCGTAATCGGCGTCTGTTCCGGTTCGCCGTAGACGGCGGCCGTCGACGAGAAGACGAAGTATTTGACGCCGGCCCGGCGTACGGCTTCCAAGAGGCTGTATGAGCCGACGACGTTGTTATCATAGTAAATCGTCGGGTTTTCCATGGATTCACCGACCTGGCTATGGGCAGCGAAGTGCATGACCGCGTCGATGTTCATGTCTTCCATGATGTGCTGTACCCGGTCGATGTCATGGATGTCGACGACGTAAAAAGGGATTTCTTCCGGGACGGCTGCTCGATAGCCGCGGGAAAGATTATCGATGACGACGACGTCGTGGCCTTGAGCCAATAAAGCTTTGACCGTGTGGCTGCCGATGTAGCCAGCGCCGCCTGTAACGAGAATATTCATTGAGAATCTGCCTTTCTTATATTATCATCTATTTTTCTTGTAATTTCTTCAGGCGGCCGCCGAGGAATTTCTTATAGACTTCGACGCCGGGCTGGTTGAAGGCGTCGACGTTGGCGTATTCGCTTCGTATGCGATGGACAAGCAAAGCATGAACATCAATTCGCCCAAGTGATACGGCGTCAGGGCCGGCAAGATGTAGTTGGCGCTGGGGCGGCCGTCTCCGGCGAGGGCTTCGGCATTGGAGCTGCGGGCTGCTTCCAGGATCTGGCTCAAAGGCAGGCCGCTGAAGGCAGCGAGTTTCGGGTATTCATCATAGAGATGGGGAACGGTGACGTCGTCGGGCCAGTTTTCGATGGAGACGAACTGGACGACTTTGTCCTGCGGGCCTTCCTGGTGTTCCTGGGTCTGGGCGTGCATATCCGTCGTACCGACGGCGACAATCGGCGTGCGGCCGTAATTGACGACGTTCCCCTGTTTGTCCAGTCGTTTGCCCAAGGATTCAGCCAGAAGCTGGATATACCATTCGGACAGGGATTTTAAGTTGTCCGCATAGGGCATGAGGACTTCCAAGCCGCGGCCATGGTTCTTACCGGCCAGGAATTTGAGGACGCTGTTGAGGAGTGCCGGGTTCTGCCAGATATCCGGATTCTGGCAAGCGTGGTCCATGTCGCGGGCGCCGTCGAGGAACTGGCGGATGTCAAAGCCCGTAAGGGCACCGACGATGAGGCCCACTTCGGAGAAGACACTGAAACGGCCGCCGACACCATCGGGAACGTAGAAAATGGGCCAGCCCGATTTCTTAGCCAAGCCGTGGAGGAGCGTTTCTTTTTCGCCGCCGTCGTGGGGATCCGTAACGGCTACCGTTTCCAAGGCGATGCCGGCGTCGTCCATGGCCTGTTTGAGGACCATGTAATTGGACATGGGTTCAATGGTCGAACCCGATTTGGAGATGACGACGGCCATGACCGTGTAGTTCGGTTTGGTGTGGCTGTCGGCCTTGAGGAAACGGATGAGCCTGTCATCTTATGGGAGTCGACGTTGTTGCCGGCAAAGAAGGCTTTCGGGAAGCCCTTGCGTTCTGCCGTGCTCTTGAGGTTCCAAAATTCGCCGCACTGGACGTCGAAGAGGACCTTGCCGCCGAGATAAGAACCGCCGATGCCGAGGAATACGACGGCGTCTACGCGGTTGCGCGTCGTCCGTGCCAGTTCTTCCAGAGCAAAGATGCGTTCCGGGCTGTTGATGTTGCCGTCTTCGATGTACGGCAGCTGCGGGAAGAGGACTTCTTCCGGTTCGCCGTCTTTCGAGAGATGGCCCGGCATGATACCGGTCTTGCGCATATTCATAACGGCTTCGTGGGCTTTTGTATAGACAGGCGCGAAAGCCTTTACTTCATCTTCAGTTACTGCATTGGGACCATAGAGGTTGGTTACGTCAAAAGTAAATCCAGAACGTAATTTCAATTGGGTCATGTGAGTTCCCTACCTTTCGATAGAATAATGTCTGATTCACGTATAAGGTCATTATAGCACAAAACGGGGCGCACGGGCTACCTCCTGGACGGGGAGGGCCCGATGTGGAAAAAGGACTTGTCGCATGACGACAAGTCCTTTTTTGCTGTAGGGGCTCGCACGTGGCGAGCCCGTTCATGTAAATGATTGATAACGGGATTCCCGCAAGCGGCTATGGCAACCTCTCAGACCGCCTTTGGCGGCAAGCTCAGCCTTGCGGCCTGCTAATTGCGATTTTGCAATCAAAAATGCAGCATGGATTTTAGGAAGTTCTGGGTCCGTTCGTTCTGCGGGTGTTCGAAGACGTCTTCCGGTTTGCCTTGTTCCTGGATGATGCCGTCGGCCATGAAGATGACCCGGTCGGCGACTTCCTTGGCGAAGGCATTTCATGGGTGACGATGATCATGGTCATGTGTTCATCGGCGAGCTGTTTGATAGTCCGCAGGCTTCGCCGGTCAGTTCCGGGTCGAGGGCACTCGTCGGTTCGTCGAAGAGCATGATGTCCGGGTCCATGGCCAGGCACGGGCAATGGCCACACGCTGCTGCTGGCCGCCGGAGAGGCGCGACGGATAGGCATCGCGTTTGTCCCAGAGGCCGACTTTCTTCAGGAGTTCTTCGGCCTTGGGCATGATGTCTTCGGTCTTCATCTTCTTGACGATGCGCGGCGCTTCCAGGATGTTATCCAAAACGGTCATGTGTGGGAAGAGGTTGAAGTGCTGGAAGCACATGCCCATGCGGCGGCAGATGGCCCGGACTTCGGCTGCCGGGGCATAGACGGCGCGGTTGCTGCCTTCGGGCGTGCTGACCATGGTCCTGCCGTCGACGACGATGGAACCGCTGTCAATCGTTTCCAGCTGGCAGAGACAGCGCAGGAAGGTACTCTTGCCGCTGCCCGACGGGCCGATAATGGAAATGACTTCCCCCGTTTCAACGTGAAGGGTGACGTCTTTCAAGACTTCGAGGCTGCCGAAGGTCTTATGGATATGATCCATTTCAATAAAGCTCATGATAATCCTCCTTATTCGTCGTAAACGGCGTAACGTTTTTCCAGATAACCAAAGACTTTGGTCAGGATAAAGGTAAAGAACAGGTAGAAGACGGCAGCGACCAGGAAGGCCGTCGTATCAAAGTCGCGCTGTACGATGGAACGGGTAATGCGCAGGATGTCGTTCATGGCCAGGATGTAGACCAGGGACGTATCCTTGAGGAGGTTGATCGTTTCGTTCGATACCGGCGGCAGGACGCGCTTGATGACCTGGGGCAGGATGATACGGCGCATGGTCTGGACGTAAGTCATGCCCAGAACCTTGGCACCTTCATACTGGCCGCGGTCGATGGATTGGATGCCGCCGCGGAAGATTTCGGCGAAGTAGGCGGCGTAGTTGAGGACGAAGGCGATGATAGCCGCCGGGAAGGCCGGCAGTTTCAGGCCGTCGATGATGAAAGGCAGGCCATAGTAGATGAACAGGATCTGCAGCATGAGCGGCGTGCCGCGCATGACGTAGATATAGGCGTACATGGCCTTGCGCAGGATGGCGATTTTGGAAATACGGCCGATAGCCATGAGGATGCCCAAGGGCAGGCTCAGGATGATGGTGATGATGAAAATTTTCAGGGTAATCTGAAGCCTACGGCAACGGCAGGCACGATGTGAAATAAATAGTCCATGTTGGCTCCTTTTTGGGAATTAACACATATACGGCATAGGATTCACGTATATACGCAAGGCGGGCCGCCCTTTTGGGCGGCCCCTACATACGGTCCATAGGACCGTTGCAAACTGCGAACTGCGAATCTCCGCTTACTGTACTTTAATGGTAATATCTTCGTTAAACCACTTCTGGGACACTTAGTCATTGTACCATCTTCGCTCATTTGTTTCAAGACGTCGTTGAGTTTATCCTGCAAGAGCGTATCTTCTTTGCGCATGCCGACGCCGAATTTTTCGTCGCCCATCTTGTCGTCGATGACTTTGAATTTGCCCGGCTTCTTAGCCATGTAGTAGCGGCCGACGACGCTGTCGACGAGGATGCCGTCAGTACGACCGATTTCCAAGTCCATAAAGCATTGACGAAGTCACCGTATTTCTTGACTTCTGCCAGGGAATCCTTGAATTCGGCGTTCTTTTCCAGGGCGTCGATGGAACTGCTCCCTTCCTGGGTGCCAATGACCTTACCGGCCAGGCCGGCCCGGTCGTTTATCGGCGAATCGGCGCGGACGACGAGGAGCTGAGCGTTATTCATATACGGCTTGGAAAAGGCAATCTGCTGAGACCGTTCGTCCGTGATGGTCAAGCCGTTCCAAAGCATGTCGACCTGTTTGCTCTTGAGGGCCGCTTCCTTGCTGTCCCAGTCGATGGGCTTAAATTCGACGGGGATGCCCAGGCGCTTGGACGCTTCCTGTGCCAGGTCGATGTCGAAGCCGACGAGCTGGCCGCTGTCATCGCGGAAGCCATGGGCGGGAAGTTGTCGTCGAGACCGATGACGATTTTGTCAGGCAGTTTCTGTGCTGCCTGTTTATCCGTATTGCCGCCGCAGCCGGCGATCATGGTAACGGCTGCGACAGCCAGGGTGCCCGCAGCCAGTGCTTTTTTCCAATTCATGTAAATTCCTCCTTACATCGTGACGTCGATGCCAAACCATTTTTCAGAAATCTTCTTCGACGTACCGTCGTTGTGCATATCTTCCAGTACCTTGTCGATCCGGGCCTTCAGTTCCGTGTCATCCTTGCGCATGCCGACACCGCTGGGGATGTCCGGATAGCCGACGTCGATGATGCGGAAGGGCGCGTTATTCTTCTTGATGAAGTAGGCAGCTGTCGTCTGGGCGACGACAACGGCGTCGATGCGGCCGACTTCCAGGTCCATGAAGGACGTGACGTTATCCGAATACTGTTTCAATTCCTTGAAGGAATCGCGCAGTTCCGGTTCGGCTTCGATGGCTTCCAACCCAGTGCTGCCTGCTGGGTGCCGACGATCTTGCCGGCCAGGTCGGCCTTGCCTGGATGGGCGAGTCGTTCTTGACTAACAGGATCTGCGGGCCGTTTTCATAAGGCCGGGAGAAGAGGATGTTCTTTTCCCGTTCCGGCGTGATGGACAGGCCGTTCCAGATGGCATCGATTTTCTTGCTCTTCAGTTCCGTTTCCTTGCTGTCCCAGTCGATGGGCTTAAATTCGACTTCCATGCCCAGGCGCTTGCTGGCTTCCTTGGCCATGTCGATGTCGAAGCCGACGAGCTCGCCGCTTTCATCATGGAATCCGAAAGGCGGGAAGTTGTCATCGAGGCCGATGACGATTTTCCCCTTTTGAGCCGTCGCCCCCTTGTCGGTCTGTTTGTCAGCGCCGCACCCGGCGACGAAGGTTGCTGTCAGAAGTGCCGCCATGCCGGCAGCTGCGTATTTTCTCCATTCCATGATTATCCGCTCCCTTGAGATCATCTAGACGTACCGTTGTGTACAAGCCTTATTTTACTTTATTTCGTTAAAAAGATAAAGGCTTTAGGGTATAAAAAATCGGCATGTCTCCATGCGATTTATGCATACCATACATATGACAGGCGCCGTCAGTGAGCGCTGTCGTCGTCATCGCGCTCATGGGCCTGCTTGATGCGGTCGATGATGCGCTGTTTGTTCCGCTTGGAGAGGAACTGCAAGTGGACCGGCAGGACGGCCAGCCCCCCTTCTTCGGCTTCGCCCAGCTGGATTTCCTGCCAGCTGTCACCGATGACGAAGATGTCCTTATACGGGAGGAAGACGAGGCTCCGCTCTTCATGGAACTGATCGTCGTAGAACTCGCGGAGGGACCGGAACTGGCGGCGGACGACGAGGCCTTTCCGGGTGACGTAGCACATGACGTCGTCCTGGCGGTGGATGCGCCACAGGCAGAAAGCCAGGACGGCCCAGTTGTCGAGGTGCTCGACGAGGTGCTGTTCGCCCATCATAAGCCAGAAGAAATAGATGGCCACCAGGAGGAAGAGGACCTTCATGAAGACCGAGAACCACTTGGAGTTCTCATAGGCCGCCTCGACGGGACCGCAGCGGAAGCGCTTTTCCAGGTCCTCGTTTTTCATTTTCTCAGTTTCTTGCTCGTCTTCGGCGCCGTCTTGATGACGACGTTGCGGCCGTCTTTGACGACTTCCAGGGAGATGTCGCCGACGCCGTCCTTGAAGTAAGCCATCTTGATGTCCAACAGGATGGAGCCGACTTTTTCCTGGAGGTCATCCGTGAAGAACTGGCGGCGGAAGTCCGATGCGGTCTGCTTCTTGGCCGACTTTTTGGCCTGCGGCCGGCGGACGCTCACTTCGTCGTCTTCCCAGCCCGTCGTTTCAAAAGTCGCTTCTTCTTCAACGCCCTGGAACATGTCTTCAATGGAGCGGTTCTTGGGAATCTTATGTTTTGCCATGACAATCACCTACTTCTTTTCCATTTTGTCGGATTTTTCCGACGCTTCGTGCATACTATTAAGGGTAATCTTATTAAATTCTTCCGGCGTCTTGTACGTCGCAATCTTCTTGAAACCGACGCGCAGGCGGCCCCGGTAAGCGGCTACGACCTTGTCGTCGTGGTTCATTTCGGCGATGTAGATTTCCTGGCCGTCGATGCCGATGAGGCGGAAGTTGCCGCTCGGCGAGATTTCACGCCAGCTGCTGGTCGCTCCGTCGAACATGTAGACGACGCCGGTCCTCAGGTTGTCGTAGAAGAAGGTATCCGAGTCGTAGAAGACGGCGATGCGGCCGATGTTTTCCGCCTGGACGCGGATGCGGCGCGTATCGTAGTTGCGTCGGTCCGGTAGATGCGGTATTTGTTTTCGCCGACCTGGAGCTTCATGTAGACGACGTTGTCGCCGTAGAGTAAGCGACGTCGACGATTTTGCTGTCAACCGGAGCGTCTTCGATGGGCGTATCCAGTTCGCGGTCCGGGTAAATCGGGTTATACTGGGCAATGTAGACACCGTACTTACCGGTCTTCTTGTCGCGGCCATACGTCGCGAAGATGGCCAGGTTGCGGTCGGGCAGCCATTCAAAGAAGGAAACTTTGCGGCCGTGGAGATTGATGCGCTGGGGATCGTTCTTCTTGCCGGCTTCATAAATAGTGACCCTGTCGTCGACGATAGTCGCCATGAAGCGCTTGTCATAGGAATAGAAGCTGCGGCCGTTCGGTTCCGTCCCTTCGCCCATGGCTTCCTGCTGGTTCGTGCCGCCGATCTGGAAGTCCGACGTCGGCGCAAACAGGACCTGATCGAGATAGAGATAAATAGCAGCCTGGACGGCGATGCCTGCCAGAAAGACTGCGATGAACTTTCGTATTTTCATAGCCTGCCTCCTACTTGACGACGAACGCCGTCGGAATCATGCGTTCACCTAAGAGTCCGCCGGTTTGTTGATGACTTTGCCGTTATAATACAAGGTCGAGCTGGAACCGCCGTCCAGGTTGGCCGCGATGACCGCGCCTTCTTCATACATGATGTTCTGTATGTCACGCAGTGTCGCCCCGACAGAATAGCCGGGCTGGCGGCCGTCGATGACCAGGAACAGGACCGTCCCGTCCTTGCGCTGGCCGATGGCCGTGCGGGGACCGACGCCCCAGCCGCCGTCGCCGCGGGTAATCATCTTTTCACCGTTGACGATGAGGGCCGGCCCGAAGGAAATGCCTTCGACAACGTCTTTTTCTTTCAATTCGGCCTTGGAGTAATTGCCGACAATGAGGTTGCCATCCTTGGTGAAGCCGACAAATTCATTTTCTTCCTCGTCGGACGCATCCTGGCCGAGGAGATATTTGCCATCGTGGAGGATGAAGCCATAGGCTGACGGCCCGTGCCGGTCCCGTTGGCATCGTAGAAGCCGCCGGCATTGATGGCAGCTACGGCGCCGACACGTTCGGCAATGCCGCTGGTCGTATCGCCCTTTTCATCCATGTTCTCAGCCGTCGCGACCTGTACGCGGTGCGGATCCGGGATTTCCAGCAGGAATCCCTTGAAACGGCTGGAATCGATATTCTTCAAAGTCAATGTCGAATCGGTACGGGCTTTGAATTTAAACAATTCCTGTTTCGGCGTCGAGCTGATGCCGCCCAGGATCTTGTCGATTTCTTCCTGCGAAAAGAGCCAGGTAATGTACTGGGGATGACGGCTCTTGAGGATGGCCCCGACGACGGTGCGCTTCAGGTTGTCGAACGGTCCGAAGAGGACGACAAAAGGCGATGTCAAGGCGAAGAAAATGGCGACAAAGACAAAAAACTTACCGATTTCTTTTACGTGTTTCCTCATAAGTAACCTCGAAAATAATAAAGTTAGCGTTCTTCATAGTGCGGTGTCGTGACGCGCTGCTTGAAGTTTTCTATGTCGACGGCATTGCCGATCCAGATGCGCTTGACTGCATAGGGGTTGTCCCCGTATTTGGCCCAGCCTGGATCCATGGTGAAGGCCAGTTTGATGCCGGCTGCCTTCAACGCGTCGCCGGCGCTCTTCGTATAGCCGCCATAGGGATAGCAGAAATATTCGTTGGTAATGCCCAGCTGTTCCTTGAGTTCAGCCTGGCTCTTCTTGATTTCATCGGCAAAGGTACTGCCCGTCATGTCCGTCGCCCGTTCATGATGATGACTGTGGGACGCGATGGTCAGGCCGGCAGCCTTCATTTCTTTGACCTGCTGCCAGTTCAGGCGCGTCGCCTGGTCCGTATCATAGGTCGGCACGAAGACCGTCCCGGCAAAGCCATATTCCTTCAAAACGGGCATGACGATGCTGTACGTATCGGGATAGCCGTCGTCAAAGGTAAGGACGACCGGCCGGACCGGTACGGGCTTGTCGTGGACCATATAGTCGTAGAGCTGATCCATGGTGATGGGATGGAAATCATTGTCCTTCAAGAACTTCATCTGTTCCCGGAAGTGCGATTCCAAGAGGACCGCGTCGTTGTCCGGCACATCGCCGATCATGTGGTACATCAGGACCGGGATGCCCTGTTTGGGCACGGCCATTTCTACCTGCGCCGGCTGCGGCTTTTCCGCCTTGGCCGTATCGCCGCTCTGCGTCGCGTACAGCCAACCAGCATGAAGCAGCAAAGAATGGCCAGACAGGCCAGTTTCCATATACGCAAATTGTACAGCCCCTCTCGTTAAGATTCTTCGCTGTCCCGCCGGGTCACAACGGGCAGCTCGTCGTAATGGCCGGCCAGGAACAAACGGATATACCGTTCGGCATCATCACGGACGGCCTTGTCGGCTTCTACGGAATGGAAGCAGACATTGGGCGTGAGCAGGAATTCCGGCCGGGCGATCATCTTGAGCAGCATCGGGCTCGGATGTTCCATAGATAATACGTCGAGAGCGGCACTGCGGATGTGCCCGTCGTCGACAGCATGATAAAGGGCCGCTTCATCCGCCAGGCCGCCGCGGCAGCAATTGACGAACATAGCCCCTTCTTTCATTTCCTCGAACTGTTCGTCCTGGAAGATGTAACGTGTCGTTTCGTTGAGCGGCATGTGAAGTGATACGACGTCGCTGGTCTGAAGAAGCTTGTCAAAATCGACGGGACGGACACTGCGTTCCATCATGACCTTTTCACTGACAAACGGATCATAAGCCTGGATCTTGCATCCAAAAGCCTGGAGACGGGCGGCGACGGCGCGGCCGACATGGCCAAATCCGACGAGGCCGATGAGATTGCTGCTGACACGGTGAATGGGCCAGGAAACGGACCCGTATTCCCAACGGCTGTTGGTGCGGATATCGCTCTGGTATTCCGGCAGCTGGCGGATGAGGGCCAGGATCATGGCACACGTATGGTCTGCGATGTCGTCGACACAGTACGACGTATTGTTGATGACCATGACGCCCCTTTCCCGGGCAGCCTCCAAATCGACATTATCCGACCGCGTCGATAAAACGACGATCAATTTCAGATCATCCAATTCTTTCAGAAGGGAAGCCGTAATCGGTTCGGACTTGCAGACGATGATGTCCGCATCTTCGAGCCTGTCGGCCATTTCTTCTTCATCTCCGGGAGGACAATATTCAACGCGCGCTACATCGCGCAGTCTCTCTCCAAAATCATCTTCATCCTGACGTCCTGTCAAAACACTTATGTGATACATTATCACTGCCCCTTTTCTATAAACAAAATATTTAGACATAAAGATACACCTAATTATATACCATATAAAAGTCAATTAGCAAGTCCCTGCGCCGTCCTTGACGGAATTGTAAAAACTCTGCTATAATAGTTTCGTTATGGAAAGGTGTCCGAGTGGTTTAAGGAGCTAGTCTTGAAAACTAGTGATGCGGCAACGCACCGTGGGTTCGAATCCCACCCTTTCCGCCAGCTTCCAAAAAGGCTGTCGCACATGCGACAGCCCTTTTTGAGTGGTTAGCAAAGGCCCCAATCGGGGCCTTTTTTACGAGTCACGAGTATTCTGAAGTGATGTTGTCAATCTGATTCTGAAGCGGCCTGCGGCCTGCGAACTGCGACCGGGGGGCGCACTTGGGCGCCCCTACTTTTTATGGAAAAAGTGCGGCGAGTCGCCCCATTGTCCCAGGCCGATGGTGTCGCCTACGGAGGCGACGCGGGCGCTGATGCAGTTCTTGCACTGGTCCGGTACTTCGTCGACGCAGGGTTTGTTGTCGTATAAGAGGTACTGCGGCCGGTATTTGGGGACCGTGACGATGGGCATGAGGACGTTGGCCCCGGCTTTGAGGCCCAGTTCCCGTCCCAGGGGATGGAGGGCCTGGAGGGCCGTCGTGGCGGCGATGTTGACGTCGGGCAGGAAGAGACGCGTGACTGCAATCATCTTGAGGCCCAGTTCCAGGCGCCGCCGTTTTTCCTCGTCGCTGTCCAGGCCGCCGGCCAGTACCTGTTTGCCGACAGGCGTATTGTGATGGACGACGTACGGCCCCATGCCGATCATGTCGATATCCATGTCGCGGTAGAAGAGGATGTCATCAGCCAAGTCACCCAGGGTCTGGCCGGGCAGGCCGATCATGTCGCCCGTCCCTACCTGATAGCCGATGCGGCGCAGGCTGTCCAGGCAATCCTTGCGGACCTGCCAGCGGTGATGGCCGTCCTGAGGATGGAGGGTGGCGTAGAGGTCAGGATTGCTCGTTTCGATGCGCAGGAGATAGCGGTGGGCACCGGCCTCGAACCAGCGGCGGTACGTGTCTTCCGTCTGTTCGCCGACGCAGAGGGTCAGGCCCAGTTCGCCGTGGCTCAGGTCCTTGATGTCGCGGACGAGGCCTTCGACGTAGTCGATGAAGGCTTCATCCTGCCGTTCGCCGGACTGGAGGGTCAGGGATCCGTAACGGTTTTCCCAGGCCCAGCGGGCCATGGCCAGGATATCGTCGCGCGGCGTGTCGAAGCGTTCCACTTCGTCATTGCTCTTGCGGATGCCGCAGTATTTGCAGTCTTTGATGCAGTAATTGGAAAATTCGACAAGGCCCCGGTAATAGACGACGCGGCCCACATTGGCAGCCTTGACGGCATAAGCCGCATCATAGAGAGCCTGGAGTTCATCAGGATCGGTAATCGAGAGGAGCGCAATCAAATCGTCGCGGGTTTTCGGTTGGGAAATAGTCATAGACGGAACTCCTTTCAGGCCGCCTTATTCGTTGGCCCAATGGATTTTTTCAAAGAACAGGAAAACGAGGCTCATGACCATGGCCACGACCGTAGCTAGGCCCATGCCCTTGAGCTGGACCGGCCCGAGGATGATAGTCGCCCCGCTGAGGCCGGAAATCATGGTGACAGCCGTGAGGATGAGGTTCTTCGAGCGCGTATAGTCGACCTTCTTTTCTACGAGCATGCGCAGGCCCGAAGCGGCGATGAAGCCGAATAAGAGGATGCAGACGCCGCCCATGACCGGTGTCGGGATGGCGTGGATGAGGGCTGCGATCTTGCCGATGAAGGAAAAGAGGATGGCAAAGACGGCAGCGCCGCCGATGACCCACGTGCTGTATACGCCGGTAATGGCCATGACGCCCATGTTTTCACCATATGTCGTATTCGGCGTCGAACCGACCAGGCCGGACAGGACGTTGGACAAGCCGTCGGCAAAGAGGGACCGGTGCAGGCCCGGGTCCTTGATGAGGTCGCGGCCGACGATATCGCTGGTGACGAAGAGGTGGCCCAGGTGTTCTGCCAGGACGACGAACAGGGCCGGCATGATCATCATGATGGCACTGAGATTAAATTCTGGTTTGTAGAAGGTCGGGATGGCAAACCAAGGCATTTCCTGGACATGGTCCAGTCGACGACGCCCATGAAGAAGGACAGGATATACCCAGCGATGACGCCGATGAGGATGGGAATGATGCCGATGAAGCCCCGGCCGAGAACGGTAGCCAGGATGGTGACGACCAGGGTAAACGTCGAGATGATCATGGCCGTTTCATTGGACATGCCCTGGACTTCGCCCATATAGCCGGACATATTCATGGCCAGCGGTGCCAGTTCCAGGCCGATGATGGCTACGATAGAACCCATGGCAGCCGGCGGAAAGAGGACGTCGATCCACTTGGTGCCGACTTTGTCGACAATGGCCGCCAGGACCATGAAGGACAGGCCGAAGACGATGAAGCCCCCCTGGCGTCGCCATAAGACATGCCCGACGTCGAGCAGACGGCCAGGACCGGCGAGATGAAGGCGAAACTCGAACCGAGGTATGCCGGCAGGCGCCATTTACAAATAGTCAGGTAAAGGAGCGTACCGACGCCGTTCATGAACAGGGCCGTCGCCGGGTCGACGTGGAGCAGGAACGGTACCAGGACCGTCGATCCGAACATAGCAAAAAGATGCTGTAAACTTAAAGGAATCGTCGGCAAGATGGGAAGCCGTTCTTCTACATGTATAATTCTTCGTTGTTCCATAAAATCCTCCTAAATTCTAATGCCGAATAAAGGCGGCCGCAAAGCCTGCCAGGCCTGATGGTCCGTCATGTCCTGCGCCCGGGCGGCGTCGATGTAATTGTCATAACTGATGCGCAGCAGCAAGGCCGCGGAAATGAGTTCAAAATGAGGGACGACCCGCCATAACTGATGAAAGGCAGCGGGACGCCGACGACGGGAAAACAGTCCGTGACCATGGCCA